>Ga0209487_1004315_pt1 | contig 10958 bp, 12 predicted proteins | sample Poulit2012_FD_187524 | JGI IMG/M metagenome (GOLD analysis project Ga0209487, IMG submission 187524) | Agricultural soil microbial communities from Georgia to study Nitrogen management - Poultry litter 2012 (SPAdes) (version 2) | ecosystem: Environmental > Terrestrial > Soil > Agricultural land... | reverse complement strand
TGAAAAAAACTGCATACATGATATAATAGATGAAATTATTTGAATCCAACTAAGAAGGAGAGTCTTACGATGAAACTAAATTACTCAACAAATCCCTATCCCATTACTCGAAATACGACAATCGCTCGGAACGGAATGGTCGCAACTTCACAACCTCTCGCGGCAGACGCAGGGTTACATATGTTGAAAAAAGGGGGCAATGCTGTTGATGCGGCAATCGCCACAGCGGCTTGTCTCACTGTTGTTGAACCGACAACGAACGGTATCGGTGGGGATCTCTTCGCTATCGTTTGGATAAACAACAAAATGTACGGAATAAATGGTAGTGGAAAATCTCCAAAAAACATTTCCATCGAAAAAGTGAAGGAAAAAGGATATGAAAAAATGCCTGCTTACGGATGGGAGCCCGTTACCATTCCAGGAGCTCCTCACGCTTGGGCAGAGCTCTCCGAAAAGTTTGGGAAACTACCCTTAACAGAAGTACTCAAACCTGCAATTACCTATGCAGAAGAAGGCTTTCCACTCTCGCCTACTCTTGCTCGATTTTGGAATCGAGCCTATAATAACTTTAAAGAAAAATTAAAAGGTGCTCACTTCAAAGCATGGTTTGACACCTTTGCCCCAGAAGGAAAAGTGCCCGAAGTCGGTGACATGTGGTCTTCAAAAGCTCACACTGAAACGTTACGGGCCATTGCAGAGACAGATGCTAAAGATTTTTACCAGGGTGATATTGCAAAGAAAATTGTCGAGTTTTCTAACGAAACTGGAGGGTATCTTAGTTTAGAAGATTTCGCCGAACATCGATCAGAATGGGTAGAGCCAATCAGTGTTAATTATCGAGGATATGACGTTTGGGAACTCCCACCAAATGGGCAAGGTATCGTCGCCTTACAAGCTCTCAGTCTATTAAATGGTTTTTCTTTTGCGCATAAAGAAGATGTGAATACATACCATAAACAAATCGAGGCGATTAAACTAGCCTTTGCCGATGCCTTTGAATATGTAACCGATCCGCGACATATGGATGTGAAAATTACTGAACTGCTTGATGAAACGTATATCGAACAACGCCGCAAGCTTATTACAGACATCGCTCAAACACCAACGGCTGGGGAACCGAAAGCAAGCGGAACGGTATACTTAGCAACCGCTGATAAAGAAGGAAATATGGTTTCTCTTATTCAAAGCAACTATATGGGTTTTGGCTCAGGATTAGTTGTACCAAACACAGGAATTGCTTTACAAAATCGAGGACATGATTTTTCTCTAGATGAAAACCACGTAAATAAATTAGAAGGTAGAAAGAAAACGTACCATACAATTATTCCTGGCTTCTTAACAAAGAATAATGAAGCAGTCGGACCCTTTGGTGTCATGGGCGGGCTTATGATGCCCCAAGGTCACGTGCAAATCCTTATGAATACAATCGACTTTGGCTTAAACCCACAAGCTGCCCTAGACGCACCAAGGTGGCAATGGTTTAAAGATCAAAGAGTGGAAGTTGAACATCGATTCCCCTTTCATCTAGCAACACAACTTGCAGAACGAGGCCATAGTATCAAAATCGCTCCGGAACCAAATAGCTTTGGCCGTGGTCAAATTATTTGGCGCAATCCAGAGACTGGGGTGTTATGCGGTGGAACCGAATCCCGAACAGATGGCAGTATTGCCGCCTGGTAAAAAAGGAGTATGACAATGAATAGACAACTCATCTTAGCTTCGTCTTCCCCAAGAAGACAGGAGCTACTTACACAAGTAAAAATCCCCTATGACATTCGCGTTGCAGATGTCGATGAATCCGCTGTTCAAACGACAGATCCCTATCAAAGAGTAGAAGAACTAGCAACACTTAAAGGGCAAAGTGTTCCCTTTCATCATGATCGAGAAGTCATTTTAGCCGCTGATACGTTAATTGCTCATGAAAACAAAATTTTAGAAAAACCTAAAGATAAAGCCCATGCACGAGATATGTTAAACACATTAAGTGGAAATAGCCATGATGTTTTAACCGGGGTTATGATCCGTTCAAAAGAAAAAGAAACAAGCTTTGTCGTTCGGACAAAAGTTGAATTTTGGCCCCTTGATCCAGAAGATATTGAACGATACATCGCTACTGACGAACCTTACGACAAAGCCGGTGCTTACGGCATCCAAAGCCTAGGTGCCATGTTTGTGAAACAACTTATCGGTGATTATTACAATGTGATGGGTTTACCCCTATCTAAAGTCGTCCGTACCTTGAAAGGTTTCAATATTTATGCGAACCTAAGCGAGTAAAAAGTGCAGCACGTCGCGATAGACAGTCTCTTTTTCGTCTTCATTGAGCACTTCGTGATTCATGTTCGGATAGACGATATTTTTAATGTCTGAATAGCCAACTTTTTCAAGGGTTTGAATTGAGTGGCGTAACCCCTTTTCACCGCCGGTTATCGGATCACCTTCACCAGATATACTTAAAATTGATAATTCAGGACGTGAACATTTATAAGCGGCTATATTTTGCATTTGCTTCACAGCCTCAAATATCGTAATGACCGCTTGATTTTGGTAATCATACTGACAAAGCGGATCATTACGATATTTTGTTAAATTCTCTTCACTAACACTTATCCATAAATCATCCTTTTGATTCTTTAGACTTAATCTTTCTAAAAATTTATTATAACCACGCTTTCCTGAAACAGATGCAATGAGTTTGCCAAGCATAATCCCGAAACTTACACCAGGTACATAGTTAACGGTCCCACTTAAAATGAGCTTTTCAATATTTGCATCATGTTCTTGGATATAACAACGAGCAAAAACCGAGCCTAGCGAATGTCCCAATAAAGAAAGAGGTTTATTCGGATACATATCTTCTGCTTTCTTGGTAACAAGTAATTGATCATCGATAATTTCCTTCATGCCATCCATAAATCCTAATGGAAATTCATCGTTCACTGAAGAGCCATGGCCACGGTTATCAGAAGTAATGACTGCAAACCCCTTCGTTTGTAAATACTTGGCAAAATGAAAATATCGCGCTTGGTGTTCCTTTGCTCCATGGATGATTTGAACAATACCTTTCGCATTCTCAACATGAAATATCGTCGCTTGGATAAGTAAACCGTCTTTTGCTTGGATTGTTATTTGTTCCATATATCTTCACTCCTACTCTTCATCATTAATAAAACTATTCATTTTATTCATATAAAAATATCTCTTCGTGTTCACTTAGATGGGAGCGATCGGCCTTTTCTTCCCAAACAGAAAGATCCGGCCCTTTCGGTACAATTGGGTCAGAATTTAATTGAGCAGCATCTAAGCGGGCAGAAATATAGTAATGGTTTTTAATCGCTGAAAAGTCTGTCGTATCGCCAAATCCAGACGTATGATATAGTTCCCGGGCATATGCCCAAAGATTCGGATAATCAATGAGCCGTTTCTTATTGGCTTTAAAGTGAGAATAATAGGCAACATCGAAGCGCGCAAGGGTAACATACAAACGGACATCCGCTTCGGTGATAAAATCTCCAAGTAAAAATCTGTTTTTTGCTAAATGCTTTTCTAACTCATCTAATTTTGTAAAAAGTTTATCAAATGCCTTCTCATAAGCTTCTTGGGACCGAGCAAAGCCACATTCATAAACGGCATTGTTAACGTTATGAAAAATATCATCATTTATTTTATCAATTTTTTCCCGCAAATCTTTTGGATAAAGCTTTGGTGCAAACTTTTTATGAAAGTCAGCCCACTCAACAGAAAAATAATTTGTTAATTGAAAGTAATCATTATTAACAACTTCCTTCGTCTTCACATCAACCATTGCTGGTACCGTCGGCCGCCCACTATAGTTCGGATCTGCATTTTTATATAATTCACTTAAATACTTCACACCTAAAACAGGATCAACACCATCTTCATCAAGGGTGAAGGCCCAATCAACCCTTCCAACCTTTGGCCGAATTGGATCAACCATCCCAACGGAAAAAGCGTCTTCTAAACCTAGCAACTTCCTAACAATTACAGCTCGGTGCGACCATGGGCAAGGAGCTGCCCAAATTAATCGATAGCGACCCTTTTCAACCGGCAGATCTCCTTCTCCTCGTCCAAAGGGTTTGTGAAACCTGTTTTTTTGTCTCGCAAAGGAACCATCTTTTTTAATTTCCCGACCCATTTTTAATCACCTCATCCTTTATCATAAAAGAAAGCTTGCCTAAAGGCTACTAGGCAAGCTTTCATCAAATTAAATATATGCGTTTGTTAATTCAATAAATTCTTCGACGTCTTCAACCATTAAGTCAATTCCTGCCTTCCAGAAATCTTCTTTTGTAATATCGACATTTAAATGCTTTTTCGCTAAATCTTCTACCTTCATCGATCCGGTATCTTTAAGAAGCTCGATATATTTTTCCTCAAAACCTTTTGGTTGCTTTAAGTACTCTGCATAGATACCTAAGCTAAATAAGTATCCGAACGTATACGGGAAGTTATAAAATGGTACACGGTCAATAAAGAAGTGCAGTTTACTACACCAGAAATGCGGATGATAGCTTGATAAACTATCAACGTAAGCTTCTTTTTGTGCTTCGACCATTAATTCATTTAATCGATGGGCTGGAACGAGTCCTTCCTTTCTTTCTTTATAGAAAGCATCTTCAAATAAGAAACGAGCATGAATATTTAAAAACATAGCAGTTGCTGTTTCCAGTTTTGAAGCGAGTAAGGATATTTTTTCCTCATCAGATTTTGCGTTATTAATTGCTGCATTATCAATGATCGTCTCCGCAAAAGTGCTCGCCGTTTCAGCGACATTCATCGCATATCCTCGATTAAGGCGTGGCAAATCCTTCATCGCATAACTATGAAAGGCATGGCCAAGTTCATGGGCCAAGGTACTTACATCACTTGGAGAACCGGTAAAGGTCATGAAAATTCGGGATTCTTCAAATTCTGGTAAACTTGTGCAATAACCACCAGGACGTTTGTTTGCCCGGTCTTCCGCTTCTACCCAGCGTTTTTCTAAAGCATGTTTGGTAAATTCCGTAAGTTTAGGACCGAAGGAAGCAAAGTGTTCTAAGACAAAGTCACATGCTTCATCATATGTAAAGCTTGTCGGTTCTGCATCTCCTACCGTAACCGGTGCATCAACATCTTCCCATCCAAGCTTTTCCATACCAAAGATTTTCGCCTTTTGATCTAAATAGTTAATAAAGGGTTCTTTGTTATGTTCAATTGCTGACCACATCGCATCTAACGTTTCTTTTTCCATCCGGTTATATTCTAATGGTTCATCTAAATGATCTTCCCTACCATGGGCATCTTGCACAGTCATACGGAAACCAGCTAAATGGTTTAAGTTGTCCGCAAAAATAGGTGCATACTTTTCCCACTCTGCTTCCCAATTTTCAAAAAGTTGTTTTCGGACTTTCGGATCTGGATCAGCGGTCATTCGATTCATCGCTTGACCGACAGATAATTCCGTTGTTTCACCTTCTTCATCTGTAAAGGGAATTGTCATAATGGAAACAGTTGTATTGTACAAGTTCCCCCAAGCAGATAAACCGTCTTTATTTAATTCTGTAATTAGGGCTTCTTCTTCATCAGATAAAAGTCGCTTTCCTTTTTCCCGAGTTTCTGTTAAAACGAAAGCAACTTCAGAGAGATCTTCATCTTGTAAAAGCTGCTTCCAATTTTCATCGGAAATATTGACGAGCTTTTTCGTATACATCGTTGATAATTTTTCAATTTCACTATATAAATCCATCACCTGACCGAGAACGACTCCACCGTACTCATCATCCATATAAGCATCAAGCCACATCCTCGCAAAAGTCCTCACTTGTCCAAGACCTTTGCCAATTGTTTCTTGCATAGCTAAAAGATCCTTTAATCCTTCAACAGAAGCTTCATCACCAGTATACTCCCAAGCTTGTAACTTCTTTTCATACTCCTTAATTTCCTTTTCAACAGAAGCTAACTTTTCTTGAACTTCTTTCGATTTTGTTCCTCCGGGAAATATACTTTCTAAATCCCAAGTATCTACATATTTCATAAATCCTTCACTCCCCTTTTTAGTTATTTTATACTTTTCTAATAATTTTTTAAACTTTTTACTATATGATAATTAAAATTTAATCATCTGTTTTCATGCGAACAAAACAAATATACATGAATAAAAGTGCTCCTAAGACCCAGAAGGTCAACCATAAAATTGGAAGCCATGAACTATCTTCTGAAGCTTCAAGGGATAACATAATTGGAAATTTATCAGCGACTTTTAAAGCTGTATCTCCTTCTTCAAAACCAAACAACCAAAACATCGGGGTAAAACCAAAGATAAACATAATCGGCATCATATAAACCGTCGTCATCCCTACTGTTTTTACAAATAAACCAATACCTATACCAAGAAATAAAAAGAAGAAAAATAAAAGAAATAGACTAATAAGGACATTTATCTTCATCACATCATCGAAACCGATCAGCATCATCGATAACAAAAAGGAGGCCATTGTTAATACAAAAGTTAATAAACTTTTCCCAATAATTATATCTGCAAAAGAAGCTGGAGACATCGTCAGTCCACGTAAGGTTTGCTTTTCATTTTCTTCTGCCATAAACATCATCATACAACCAGATGATACACAAGAAAACACAGCACCAACGATAATAAAAATCATAAATAAGGGCAGCTCTTCACCGGTCTCCCCCATGCGATCATATAAAAATGCAAGAAAGATCGGAATTACTGGCATAAAAACAATCGTTGTATTTTTAAAAAAATCTTTTAAATCCTTTTCAAAGATCGCTAAAATTCGGTTTACACTCATTTTTCTAACTCCTCTCCAGTTATTTGTAAGAAAACTTCTCCTAATGTCGGAAAATCAGTATGGATCTGTTTTAACTGTTCGTTGGAAATAAGCGAATGAATTTGCTCAGCAGAGGAAGGAGCATTTGGTAATGTAAGATTTTCCCCACTCGCCGTTTCTATATGAAATTCCTCCGATGCATACTTATAGCGAAGGTCGATTGGATTGCCAATCTCCTTAATTTCCCCTTTATGTAAGAATGCCACTCGATCACAAAGTTTAGTAGCTTCTTCCATGTCATGGGTCGTTAAAAAAATTGTCGTTCCTAGCTCATTCAATTTCTTTAGTCCATGATGAATATGGACAATATTTGCAGGATCTAAAGCAGATGTTGGTTCATCTAAAAACGCTAACTTCGGTTGATGCATAATCGCTTTGCATAATAAAATTCGCTGTTTCATTCCTTTAGAAAGCTTTGAAACAACTGTCTGACGCTCCTCTGTCATATTTACTAACTCGAGCATCTCATCAATCGCTTCAAGAGAAGCATTATATAATTTCGCAAAAAGCTTTAAATTATCATAGACTGTAAGCCGTTCGTAAAGAGTACTATTATCAGATAAGACACCTATTTCACTCCGAAACTGTGAACTTGTTAACTCCTTTTCCTTTCGTTTCAACACTTCAATACTTCCTGATGTAGATTCCATTTGTCCAGTTAGTATATTTATTGTTGTCGTTTTTCCCGAGCCACTAGGACCGAGTAGTCCGAAAATCTCTCCTTCTTTTACTTCAAAAGAAACATCACGTAAAGCTATCGTTTGCTTAAATTTCTTTTGTAAGTTACTGACCTTTATAATATCGTTCATAAAAAAACTCCTTTCTTTATTTGAATTTCCTCAATAGTACTAAAGCTACGTACCAATATCAATACGAATTTTCACGAAAAAAGTTTCATTCAGAGAGGAGTTTTTCTTGAAAAAGGCTAGTTATTCACTCTTAAAATAAAAAAAGGATATGAAATTATTCATTTCATATCCTTTATAAAATGTTTTTACATTTCTCGAACTTGAAGGATCTCAGTATCTCGACCGTACTTTGCTCGATACACTTTTCTCGCATCTGCTGGAGAACGAGCTGGTACGACCTCCTCTGTCTCCTCATCATCTAAAATCGCTCGAACGATATACCTTTTTGTTCCGCATCGCATAACGATTCCTCCTATAATAATTATATCATAGGAATATGCAGTCATACATTTATTTGACTTCAGTCAATTGACTTATAACATATTTTAACGACGCCTTCTTTTTTAGCTGTTTTAATCCCATTTTTGATAAAACGGTCAACACTTTCCCGTTTTTCTTGTTCTAACCCTTCATGATTATAAATAAAACTATATTCGCGAATTTTCATAAATCGAGTATATGCTAATTCCATTTGTTCTTGTTTATATTCCACTGTTCTTCCGAATCCATTGTACCCTTCATAGTATGCTCGGGCATCGAAAAGATCATAAAAATAGGTTGAATTGAAATCCCAAGGCGAAAATTTAACTTGACTAATTGTCTCATCATCTTTATTCAATAAAATGATTCGATGTTCCATTTCTTTTCCTCCTATGTCATTTGATAAGGAACATGTTCCAATAAATCAAGATGTTCATTTAAAGTTTATAATGGACCTTTTTCATCGTCAAAAGGGCAAATTTCTATTTTAAGCCTCAAAAAAAGATTTTGCCTATGAAATTTCATTTTTTAAAGAAATATAAAATATTTATAAGTTTTTCTTCTAACAATATATTTGTTTTATCTAATATAAATAGTCGATAACCATTTATATGACAATATTATCAAGTGATTTTCCTTCATATACACATTTAAAATTTTGCTCAAAATACGCCTGAATGATGAAATTTGCTTCACAAATACTATTTATATTTTAAAAGACTAAAGTTGCACTTTTTATGTTTTTAATTATATACAACCTACTCGTAACCATTGATGCGACAGCCGTTATCACAATATTGTTCCTTAAATATTAATCAACCTGTTCATTTTCACAAAATACAAGCCATTTTTTTAAAATAACTATCAAATTTAAATTTTAAGCGTAAATTTTGTTTTTGGTCTTAATATTTAATTTTTAGCCCCAAAATAAAAAAAGAGTGGTAAAATCCTACCACTCTACACAAATTATTTAAATTCAGCTAAAATTTTCCTGACCTCATCCGTACTATTTGTTTGCATCAGTTCATTTCTTAATTCACTTGCTCCACGAAAGCCTTTCACATAAATTTTAAAATATCGTCTTAACGGTTTAAAGGGTCGATTATCAAAGGGAGCAAATTTATCAAATAAATCCAAATGTAAATGTAATAAATTAAGTAATTCTTCGCTTGAATGCTCTCGTTTCTCCTTTTCAAAGGCAAAAGGATTATGAAACACTCCCCGGCCAATCATCACTCCATCGACACCATATTTTTCAACTAATTCGAGGCCTTTCTGACGGTCTGGAATGTCTCCATTAATCGTCAGCAGTGTATTTGGTGCAATCTCATCCCTTAGCTTTTTAATTTCGGGAATAAGTTCCCAATGGGCTGGTACCTTACTCATTTCTACCTTCGTTCGTAAATGGATCGATAAATTCGCAATATCCTGCTTCAACAAATGGGTTAACCAAGGACGCCATTCTTCTAAATCAACGTAACCAAGGCGGGTTTTTACACTTACTGGGAGTCCACCAACCTTTGATGCTTGAATAATATCAGCCGCTACATCCGGCCGCCGAATAAGTCCACACCCTTTTCCCTGAGGTGCGACATTATGGGCTGGACAACCCATATTAATATCGATGCCTTTAAAACCTTCCTTTGCCATACCGATACTCATTTTTTCAAAGTACTTCGGTTCATCACCCCATATATGAGCAACGATCGGCTGTTCATCTTCCGTATATGTTAAACGCCCCCGAACACTCATTTGACCATCGGGATGGCAGTAACTTTCTGTATTCGTAAACTCCGTAAAAAACACATCTGGACGTGCCGCTTCACTAATCACATGTCTGAAAATAACATTTGTTACATCTTCCATGGGAGCAAGCACGAAAAATGGCCGAGGGAGTTGTTCCCAAAAGTTGTTTGTTGCCATTTTTGTTCCATCCTTTCTGTTGAAAGTGTTCTAAATCAATTCATACTGTAACGGGAAACAGGGAAGGATGCAACTAAAAAACGTTTACCTTATAAGTTTTGGACGACTTTTCGCAAATTATCCAAGGAATTGTACATTTCTTTTAATTCTTCTTTTGTTAAATGTGTTTCATACGTCTGATTGACATTCTCATAAAACTGTTTCATCTCTTCCTGATATCTCCTACCATTTTCCGCTAATTTTATTGTAACTACTCGTTTGTCTGTTTTATCTTGTTTACGGACAATATACTTTTTATCCTCTAAAATTTTTAATTGTTGACTAATGGCACTTTTCGTTATATCTAAGCTTTCGGCTAAATCTGATGGAGACAAATTTGACTCCCTCATGAGCAAAGTTAATAAAATATGTTGCTGATTGTTTAAACGATGTGTCATGTAAGATCGTTCCTTTTTTTCAAATAACATATAAATATCCTCAATCAACTCATTAATTTTTGTTGTTAAATGTTTCGTTTTCATGCTCTTCACCTTTCCTCCGTCGCCAGTTCTTTGGATTAACATAGCCTCGAATTCTTGTAGCAACCTCTTTCCCAGCCAAAACTGCTCCTACCCAAAACAATATTTCAGCAATTAGAACAGCGCCACCGATAAGTGATGCCTTTAATCCACCTGATATAGATAAAAATGGAACGACGATAGGAATAATCCAAATAAATAACGATATGGTAATCAAGGTAATTCCAATCCGATAAAAAATGGAACCTTTCTTCTTCTGCTGTTTTTCCTCATCCATTTATTTCATCCTAACTATTGATTTAGTTAACTAAACTAAATTATAGACTGAAATCATGTTCATAACAATCAAATAACATAAAAAGTTTAATACTTACCCAATTGTTCCCAATTAGAACTGTTAAAAATACTGAGTAACTGGTAAACTGAATTTCAAATCCATTGAAATGATTTAAATAATAAAGAGTTAAGGATATAGTAAAATAATCTAAACACTAGAG
>Ga0209487_1004314_pt1 | contig 10959 bp, 8 predicted proteins | sample Poulit2012_FD_187524 | JGI IMG/M metagenome (GOLD analysis project Ga0209487, IMG submission 187524) | Agricultural soil microbial communities from Georgia to study Nitrogen management - Poultry litter 2012 (SPAdes) (version 2) | ecosystem: Environmental > Terrestrial > Soil > Agricultural land... | reverse complement strand
CATCTTCACCAAACTCGACCTGCCGCCCTCCTCCGACGACAGCCGCCGAGTCCTGGCGGTCCTGGCCTACCTCAACGGAGCCATCTCCTGAAGGCACCCCGCCGCACAAAAATCGACACCCACAACATCGAACACGGCCGATCCGATCACCACTTGAAGTCCTTTTCCTCCAAGCATGTCTGCACCGTCCGACCGCTCTCCCAGGGGTTGGCCCCCGGCACCACCTCCGGCATCGGAATATCGGCCCGACTCTTGCGCTTCTGCGACGTAGAAATACCGCTCCGGCGATACCGCTCGTCGATCAACTCCTGCTTGACCTGACCATCCTGGGTCAAGCCCATCATCAACTGCGGAACCCCATAAGGAAAATCGTCACGGTCGTACTGCCAGGTGTGGAACGTCTTGCCATAGGTCGTCACCAGGTCACTGAAATAACTGTGCTCTGCGATCTCAGGAACCCCAGGAGCAGTCAAAGTACCGGACTTGACCTCATAGTGATGACTGTGCCACAACTGCTTCTCGTCCTCGGGCAGAGCACGGAAACGCTCCTCGCTGATGATGTACTCAATCCCGATCAAACGCGCATCAGGGGAATTGCGATCAAAAATCACACACTGATGCAAATCATGCCGCAAATGGACACAAAAATGCGCCGCCTCCACCTGCCGACCCATCTCATCGGCATACATGTGAAAACCATTGAGATACGTACTCATCGCATCCAACGGATACTTCGGCTGCACAACACCGGACGCCACATCCAACACACGATGCTTGAAAGAATGCCCCTCACCGACCCGGAGAAGCATCGCCACCTTACGTCCCAACATCACAGCGGCCGAAGCAGCCACCCCAGCAGCAACACCAACCCCAACAGCCCCGAGCCGACCCACTGCCACCTGCGAACCACCTGTAGCTGACATACCGGCGCACTACCCGATGACAAACACCCAAAACGCTGATCAGGCCAGGTCACCACCCCAATCACGCCCCAAAGGAAGGGAGGGGAAAATTACTACAGAAACTGGCGGTAGAGCCGTAACTTCACCACAAAGCGGTAATACCAGTGATAGCTCGAACCGGTAGCTCTATCGAGAACCGACCATCGACCACACGCCGGGCATCGCCGGGCAACGCGCCACCCTGGGCACCATCGAGCCCGAAGACACCCAACCCGGGGGGGCGGACAAGATAAGCCGGAAAGCGGCAACGAGTTGGTCAGCGGGTAGGTAGAGGTCGGGGTCCGAGTAGGAACGGAACGGTGAGTCCCGCCAACTGTCACATCCGTTGACACCGACGGCTCAACATCTTCAAACGGGGCGGATCGGCCGGGGCAATGGGCTGGTCAGAGGGTAGGTAGAGGTCATGAGCAGGCACACCGAGATGGACAAGGACGCCGCCGCGCGCATCCAGTCCGCCGCGGCCAGGGAACCCGACAGTTTCTCGGCCCGCTCCGGGTTCGATGCCCGCGCCCGGTCGGCGGCCGACCGCCGCCAGGACGAGCAGGACCACGACGAAGACGAGGGCGCGCCCCCGGCGGGGCGCTGACCACGGGTTTTGCGTGCGCGCCGTGGGTGCAGTGCCTTCCGTGCCCGGGTACGTCCTGATCATGAGCGGGGACCGGACGCGGATGACGTTGGACCTGGACACCGCCCAGCGGGCGGTGCTGGCCCGGTGGGCCGCGCTCGTCGGGGTGCAGATCGGCCGTCCCCGTCTGAGTTCGGCCGAAGTGCTGCGGGCGGTCATCGACCTGTTGGATCCGCCGGGCGAGGACGCCTCGGAGCACGAACGGCTGCTGCGCCAGGCGCTCACTCGCGCGGTCATCGAGCTCCTGGCCGCCAGCCGGGGGTGAGGGTGGCGGCGGAGTCGTCCTACCTTTCACGGTGGCCGGGTGCCGCCGGTCCTTCAACAAACCTTCGTTTTCTGAAGGTCCTGGCGGGCGGGGCCTGGGCCCCGCCCGGAGCCTTCAAGAACCCCTTCAGAAACCTGTGGTGTTCAAGAACCCCCACCAGCCGTTTTCTGAAAGGATCGGGGGCATGGACACGTTCCCGGACCCGCTCGCGGCCGAACCGGTCGTGCTCACCGAGATCCGCATCGGCTATGCCCGCATCTCCACCCGCGAGCAGAAGCTGGACCGCCAGATGGACGCGCTCACCGCGGCCGGATGCCGCCGCATCTTCGCCGACACCAAGTCCGGGCGCACCGACGAGCGCCCCGAGCTGAAGGCGTGCCACGCCTTCCTCAACCCCGGCGACACCCTGGTCGTGCCCTCCCTGGACCGCTACGGCCGTTCCCTCCAGGACCTGGTGACCATGGTCGCCGACCTGCGCACCCGCGAGATCGGGTTCACCTCCCTGCACGAGAAGCTCGACACCACCACCCCCGGCGGGCGCCTGGTCTTCCACGTCTTCGCCGCCTTGGCCGAGTTGATCCGAGAGCTCATCGTGGCCGGCACCCACGAAGGGCTGGCCGCCGCTCGGGCCCGCGGCCGTGTGGGCGGCCGCCCCAGCGTGGTCAACGCCGACCTGATCCGCGCCGCCCGCGACATGTTGCCCCACCCCGAGTACTCGGTGACCTCCATCGCCAAGCTGCTCGGGATCAGCCCGGGGACGCTGTACAACCACATCCCCGATCTGAAGGAACTGCGTGCCCAGCGCAGGCTGGGCACGGGCGGCAACTGAACCGGCAGTGCCCCAGCACTTCACTGCCCGGCCCTGGTCCCCGGTCGGGACGTTGTGGTGGGTGGTCTCGTGCTGTGGGCGCGCGACCACCCACCACTCTCACACCGTCGAAGACTGCGACTCGCGCACGGGCGAGGTCGCGGAGGAGACCACGCTCAGCCCGCGGGTGCGTCCGGCGCGGATGCCGTTGCCGATGACCACGACCTCGGCCACCTCGTGCACCAGCACGACCGCGGCCAGGCCCAGGACACCGAACAGCGCCAGCGGCATCAGGCCGACGATGATGGCCAGCGACAGGCCCACGCTCTGCCACATGATCGCCCGGGAACGGCGGGCGTGTGCCAGGACGCGGGGCAGGTGGCGCAGGTCCTCGCCCATCAGCGCGACGTCGGCGGTCTCGATGGCCACGTCGGTGCCCATCGCGCCCATCGCGACACCGAGGTCGGCGGTGGCCAGGGCGGGGGCGTCGTTGACGCCGTCGCCGACCATCGCCACCGGGCCGTGGCCGCGCAGCTCGCCGACGAGGCGGGACTTGTCCTCGGGGCGCAGGTCGGCGTGCACGTCGCCCGCTTCGATGCCCGCCTGGGCGGCCAGGGCGGCGGCGGTGGCCGGGTTGTCGCCGGTGAGCATCACCACCCGGTAGCCCGCAGCATGCAGGGAGGCGACGACCTCGCCGGCTTCGGGGCGCAGTTCGTCGCGGACCGCGATGGCGCCCAGCAGTACACCGTCGTCCTCGACCAGCACGGCGGTGGCTCCGGCGTGCTGCATCCGCGCCACGTCCTGGGCCAGCGGGCCGGGCTCGATCCAGCCCGGGCGACCCAACCGCACGCTGCGGCCTCCCAGGGTGCCGGTGAGGCCGGTGCCGGTGACCGCTTCCACTCCCTCGGCGCGCTCCGGGGCGGGGGCGGCGGCCAGGATCGCGGCCGCGAGCGGGTGTTCGCTGCGCTCCTCCAGCGCGGCGGCCACCGCGAGGACCTGCTCGGCGGTGCGGCCGGGGGCGGGCAGGGTCTCGATGACGGCGGGGCGGTTACGGGTCAGGGTGCCGGTCTTGTCCAGGGCCACGGTGCGGATCCGGCCCATGGCCTCCAGGGCTGCTCCGCCCTTGACCAGGGTGCCGTGCTTGGAGGCGGCGCCGATCGCGGCCACCACGGTGACGGGCACGGAGATGGCCAGCGCGCACGGGGAGGCGGCCACCAGCACGACCAGGGCGCGTTCGATCCACATCAGCGGGTCGCCCAGCAGCGACCCCAGGGCGGCGATGAGGGCGGCGGCGATCATCACCCCGGGCACCAGGGGTTTGGCGATCTTGTCGGCCAGGCGCTGTCCGGCGCCCTTGCGGGACTGCTCGGCCTCCACGATGGACACGATGCGGGCCAGGGAGTTGTCGGCCGCAGTGGAGGTGACGGTGACCTCCAGGGCTGCGGTGCCGTTGATGGACCCGGCGAACACCTCGCTGCCGGGGCCGGCCTCCACGGGCACCGACTCGCCGGTGATGGCGGAGGTGTCCAGGCTGGTGTGCCCTGAGGCGATACGGCCGTCGGTGGCCAGGCGCTCGCCGGGGCGCACCACCAGCGTGTCGCCCACGACCAGGTCGGCCGGGTCGATGTCCTGCTCGGCTCCATCGCGGAGCACTCGGGCCTGGTCGGGGACCAGGTCCAGCAGGGCGCGCAGGCCGCGCCGGGTGCGGGCCACGGAGTACTCCTCCAGGCCTTCGGCGATGGTGTAGAGCACCGCGAGCATCGCGGCCTCGCCCACCTCGCCCAGCAGCACCGCGCCGACGGCGGCGATGGTCATCAGCGTGCCCACGCCGATCTTGCCCTTGGCCAAGCGGCGCACGGTGGAGGGGACGAACGTCCATCCGGCGACGGCCAGGGCGGCGGCCTTGAGGACCAGGCCCACCAGTTCGGGGGCTCCCGCCCAGCCGGTGCCGTACCCGGCCAGCAGCAGCGCCGCGGCCAGGGCGGCGAAGCGGATCTCGCTCACCTGCCACAGCGTCTGGGGCTCGTGCTCTTCGGCTTCTTCTGCTGTGTGGGGCTCGTCCCCGCTGCATCCGCAGGCCTCACTCACCGCGCACCTCCATCGCCGTCGTGCTGTCGGTTCCGTAGTTGGGGCACAGTGCGACCGCGCTGCCGGTCGCGGCCAGCAGGACTTCGGCCGAGGCCAGCAGGTCCAGCAGTTCGGGGCGGGCCAGGGAGTAGAACACCTGGCGCCCCTCGGGGCGGCCGTCGACCAGGTGGCAGTCGCGCAGGCACGCCACGTGCTTGGAGACCGTGGACTGGGCCAGACCGAGCTGTTCCACCAGGTCGGCCACGCGTGCCTCGCCCTGGGCCAGTCGGCGCACGATGGCCAGGCGGGTGCCGTCGGAGAGGCTGTGGAAGAGGGCCTCGGCTGCGCCCACGCCCGCGGTTGTGGCTTGGCATCCATCCGTGCTATTCATCGTCATATGACGATCATATCCCATTTCGGCGATGATGGAAGGTGTGGGCATGGGCGTCGCCACCCGCACCTGAGCCCTGACCGCCCCACTTGAACGGAGACCCCCGTGGCACTGGCCGCACTCGCCCTCTACCTGCTCGGCCTGGCCCTGGCCTTCGGTGTGCGCACCCTGGCCGCATGGCGGCGCACCGGCGACACCGGGTTCCGCCGCCCGGACACCACCGCCTTCACCGCCCCCTGGTGGGGGAGCGTGCTCTTCGCCGGCGCACTCGCCTTGGGTCTGGCCGCGCCCGTGGCCGCCCTGTTCGACCCGGCCACGGCGCATCCGCCCCGGAGCATGGGTGTCACCGGGCTGGCCCTGATGTTGCTCGGCCTGGTCCTGGTGCTCGTCTCCCAGACCGCGATGGGCACCTCCTGGCGCATCGGCGTGGACGAAGAGGAGCGCACGGAGCTGGTCACCCGCGGGATCTTCGCGCTCGTGCGCAACCCGGTCTTCACCGGCATGGGGGTGCTGCTGGCCGGGCAGGCGCTCGTGGTTCCCTCGGCGATCTCCGTGGCGGCCCTGGCGGTCTTCGTCGCCGCCGTACAGGTACAGGTTCGCGCCATCGAGGAGCCCTACCTGGTGCGCACACACGGCGCCGCCTACCGTTCCTACACCACCCGGACCGGCCGCTTCGTGCCGCTCGTGGGCAGGCAGCGACCGAAGGACGTGTGAGGGCAACGGCGCTGGTGCTGTCGGGCATGCCCGACAGCACCAGCGCCTCAGGCTGCCAGGTTCATGATGGTGAAGTCGATCTCGTCCAAGGCCGGATTGAACGCCTCCGGTTCGATCCCGAGCACGTCGGTGGCGTAGGCGCCGAACCGGGAGATGTGGGTGCGCAGGTACGGCGAGAGCGCCGCGAGCTCCTCGGCGGTGATCGTCCACCCTTCGGCGACCAGGCCGCGCACCACCTCGGCGATGTCCAGGGCGTTATGGAAGATGACCAGGTTGGCCAGCAGGGTGTTGAGCTTGATCAGCTTCTCCTGCTCGACGGGGTCGTTATCGGCCAGCACCCCGCTGTTGCCGAACCGCAGCCACGCCGAGAAGCCGTTGTAGGACTCGACCTTGTTCGTGGCCGCGGTGATCCGCGCCCGCAGCTGCGGATCCGACAGGAAGCGCAGCAGCGCCACCGTGCGCACCGACCGGCCGACCTCGCGGAACACCTTGTAGATGCGGTTCTTGCGCGAGTTCGACCGCAGTCGGCGCATCAGCGTGGCCGAGGACAGCCGCCCCTGGCTGATGGAGATCGCCACCTGTATCAGGTCGCGCCAGTGCCGCTCGATCAGTCGCCAGTCGATGACGTTGCGGCCGCGCTCCCCGTAGAGCTCGTCCGTGCTGGGGTAGAGCACTTTGTCCGAGGCGCGGAAGAAGGTGAGGTCGGCGAAGTTGCGGATCCGGGGCATCAGGTCGAACCCGAACAACGTGGCGAGAGTGAACACCGGCGCCGACTGGCCTTGCGTGTCCGCATGGACGGTGGAGGGCTTGACGTCGGAGGTGTTCTCCAGCAGCCCCTCGATCAGGTGGACCGCCTCCCACACCCCGCACGGGATGAACCGCGAGAACAAGGCCACGTAGGTGTCGGAGACGTAGTGGTAGGCGATCCCGCCCACCCCGCCGTAGCGGATCGAGGTCTCCGCCAGGAGGTTGTCGATGTAGGTCTCCACCTGCGTGCCGTCCGCGGCCACCGAGGTGCCGTCGCCCCAGGCCTTGACCACGTCCAGGTCGTTGAAGGCGTTGACCACGACCGCGATCGCGGCGTTGAGCTTGGCCAGGTCGATGTGGCGGTTGCGCACCATCGACAGCTCCCGGGCGGTGATCCCGGCGATGTGCTTGGCCGCCTCGTAGGGGCCGATATTGATGCCGCCGGTGAACACCGCCAGCGAGTAGCGGCCCAGCACGTCCCGGATCTTGGGGTCCGACCCCGAAGCGGGGCCGAAGCAGTGGTGCCAGCCCAGCCAGTAGGCGGTGCGCGCCACGATCCCCAGCAGGGAGCGCTCTGGCATGCGCGCCTCGATCGCCTCGAACAGCTTCTCCGCGGCCTTCGGCGATCCGGGGCTGCGGCGCTTCTTCAGCCGGGGCACCCCGTCGTCGATGAACAGGTCGGCGTTGTCCTCATAACCCGACTCCAGCTCCATGGAGGCGTCCAGGTGCCGGTGCTTGAGGTGGGCGACGAACCCTTCGGCGGTCTCCGGCAGGCCGACCTCGGCGCAGAACGCGGCCAGGTGCTGCTCGCACTCTTCCCAGGTGAGCAGGTGCGCCGACCAGTCGGCGTACTCGTTGGAGCCGATGACGGCGATGTCGCCGGTGCGCAGCTCCTCGGCCAGGTAGCAGAACACCATCGCCTCGAAGTGGCGCCGCTCCACCATCCCCGGCCGGCGCCGATCGCACACCACGCGCCGCCAGTTGCCCGAGGCGAAGCCGATCCCCGACTCCGGATCCTCCTCCTCGACCGGGGGCGGCAGCGGGATGAAGTCGCGCCGCTTGCCCGCGTATTCCCGGGCGTGCTCCAACGCGGCCAGCACCGAGTCGTCCGAGGAGGTCGCCTTCAGTTCCAAGTGGCCCACCAGGTCGAACATCACCGCCCGGTCCTTCTTGAAGAACCGGTGCACCAGCACCTCGTAGTTGTCGCCGTGGAAGGCCGACACCTCCTCGATATCGGCCAACTGGGCGGCGAACCCGCCCGCCGCCTCCACGATCTGCGCGGCCCGGCGGGCCCGCTCGGCCTCCCCACCGGCCTCCGTGTTGTCGGGGTCCAGGTGCTCCAGCACGCCGCGGTAGGTGCCGATCAGGTGCTCGTTCACCGCGCGCTGGCGTTCACGGATCTCCTCCAGCTCGGCCTTGGCCTTCTTGGTGACGACCGCGACCCGCTTGCACAGCATCTCGGCCAGGTCATCGCGCGAGCGCATCCTGGCGGTGTGCACCAGGCACGCCACCAACGCCAGCCGCTTGAAGGGGGCGTAGTCGCCCATCGCCGCCGCGTCCAGGGAGTCGGCCTCCCCGGCGAAGTCGGCGACCTTGGTCGGCGCGACCCCCTCCAGCCAGGTGTCGGTGTCACCGATCGCGTCCACCTCGGCCATGTAGGCGGCCTGGGCCTTGAACCGCGACCAGGACGCCCGCTGTGCGGGCTTCTTGAGCCGGTTGAACATCGAGAACGTGTCCTGTTCCGCCACGCTCAACAGCGCCTGGAGCCGGGCCTGGCCCTCCTCCCCGGCCCGTTCGCAGATCCCGGCGAAGATCTCAGAGTTGACCTCCGCGCGGATACGCGTGGCCATCTCGTCCAACGTGGTGAACCCCGGCAGCTCCAGCGACGCCTCCACCAGGCGGTCCAGCGCGACGTTGATCAGGTCGGAGGGGTGGTTCTTGACCCGGGCGGCCTCGCGAATCGCCTCGGCGGCGATCGTGCGCGCCCGCGGCGGATCGTTGGTCACGCCTTGGCGGGCGCGGATCTGCTTGCGGTGCCACCGGGTGGTGCGGCCCGCCCCGTGGTCGGGCTCGACATCAGGGCCCAGGTCCAGGCAGCGCCGCACGTGGTCGACCACCACGTCGGGGATCTCATGGGCCCGGGGGAAGCGCGCCATCTTCTGGTAGCACTTCAGCGCGAGCACGACCGCGAACAACGCCTCGGGGGTGCTGATGCGCTCGCGCGCCCATGAGATCTCATCGGCGTTGGGGGTGAAGGACACGTGCAGCATCCGCGCAGAGGTCAACCTCTTGAACTGCGGGTAGGCCGTGCGCTCGATCGAGGTCACCGGTAGTCCTCTTCCGGCCAGGGGGTCATCGAACGCCGCACACGGTATGACGGGAGATCGGAGCACGCCCGGTACTTCACCGAATCGCAACCGGGGCGAGCGCAGACCCTCACGTCTCAGCGGGGATCGAGGTCGCTGACCAGCCCATTGCCGCTTTCCGGCTTATCTTGTCCGCCCCCAACCCGTCGAAGAAACAGACGATCCGGTTTTCGAAGAAGCACTCATGCAGTACGGCCACGAACAAAGACGCCACGAACCGGACACACCACCCCCGCCACCGACCCCACTCACCGATCAGCCAGACGACCCCGAATCACGCCGCACCCGATACAACCCATCGATCTCCTCCGAAAAAGCCCGCAACACAGCCTCACGCCGCAACTGACCCGACGGATGCACCAACCCCGACTGCACCGTGAACTCCTCGGCCAACACATGAAACGACCGCACCGCCAAATGCCGCGGAACACTCCGATTGGCCTCATACACCAACCCCTGCACCTCCCGCAGCAAATCCCGATCCCCCGCGATCTCCTCCGGAGCCATCGACAACGGCCGCCCATTCACCAACCGCCAGTACTCCAACTGATCACGCACCAACGTCACCAAAGCACTCGCAAACGGCCGCCCCTCCACAATCACCAACACCTGACTGATCAACGGATGCGCACGCAACCGCGCCTCGAACTCCGCCACCAACTCAGCATCAGAAGGCCCCTCCACCGCCGGCTCAACCCGATCCACCGACTCCACCGACTGCTCCCCCAACGGCAACGCCGCAGTAGGAGCCACCACACCCGCGGCCTCCTCCGCAAAAACAGCATCCCCCTCACCGACCACCTCCTCATCGGCACCAGGATGCTCCAAAGCCACAAAACGCCCAGGCACTTCCATCAACGCCGACTGCGCACGCAACCGGCCCACCACCCGAAAAACCCCCTCAGCAACCACCTCAACCGCCACACCCGTGGCCAACCACCCCTCACGAAAAGCACTACGCGAGGAATCACCCTCACCCCAGTACCCCGAAAACACCCCACCACCGCGCACAAACGCCTCACCCTCAGGCGAAACCCACACATCACGCCCCGGCAACGCACGGCCCACAGTCCCCGGCACCCGATCACCCACAGCATTGGCCACAAACACCCCAGCAGCCTCCGCCGTACCAAACACCTGCATCACCGGCACCCCCACACCGGCGAAGAAACCATCCATCCGCTCCGACAACCCCCCACCCCAGCACACCGCCAGATGCACCCGATTGCCGAAAACCTCACGCACCTTCGCAAACGACCAGTCATACATCGACCGAGACAACCGCCGCCAAGCACCCTTCTTCGGCGCCCGATCGAACTGCACCGCCACATCCACCGACGCGTTGAACGTTCCCAGCGAGTCCCACCCCGTCGACCGCGCACGATCACGCTCACGCTCATAGACCGACTCCAACAACCCCGCATCACACACCAACACCGTCGGCCGAAACCGCGCCACCCGCCGCAGCAACGTCCCCGGCGCGACCACCCCCACACGCACCCGACCCACCACACACCCCACCAGCGAAGCAACACCCTGGATCTCCGACAACGGAGCATCCAACAGCGCACTGGCCCGCCCCTCCTCCAACTTCGCCAGCCGAGGCCACATCCGATCCACCAACCCCGCCGCCGCAGACAACAAGGCACCGTGCGACAACACGACCCCCCGCATCCAACGCGACACCGTACTCATCGGATACAGCACCACCGCCGCATCCTCGGAAGAGACCTCATCACGCCGAAACCGCACAGCCGAGGCATCCATGTACGCACCCAACGACACAATCTCGGCCAGCCCCGACTCCAGCCGCCACACACGCCCCAGATCCGGAATCTCCCGCTGCAACCCCGACACCACACGGGCAGCACGATCACTTTCCACCAACGCAGTCGCCGGACGAGTCTGCCGCACCACATGAGCCAACCGCTCGGCCGAAGCAGACGGAGACACCGGTACCAACACAGCACGCGCCGCCCACACGGCAAAAGCGAACTGCACCCACTCCTGGTGA
>Ga0209487_1004313_pt1 | contig 10961 bp, 7 predicted proteins | sample Poulit2012_FD_187524 | JGI IMG/M metagenome (GOLD analysis project Ga0209487, IMG submission 187524) | Agricultural soil microbial communities from Georgia to study Nitrogen management - Poultry litter 2012 (SPAdes) (version 2) | ecosystem: Environmental > Terrestrial > Soil > Agricultural land... | reverse complement strand
GGCCTGCGCGTAGGCGGACAGCGGGCCCTGCACCTCCGCACCGGCGAGGAAGGCGGCGTCCTCCGGCACGGTGATGTTCTCGGCCTTGAGCTGGCTCGTCACCATCCCCCAGGTCACACCTCCGGCGATGATGAAGACGATGCCGGCGACGACGGCGATGATGCCTGCGAGCCGGGCCAGGCCGGTGCTGCGGGTCGTGCTCATGGTGGGTCCCTTTCGGATCTGTCGGGATCTCGGTGCGAGTTCCTGATGGGACAATCCTGGCATTCCCATTTGTCCGGTTTCCGGGCCGATGGTCCCAGGGCATCCCGACGGCGCCGTCGGGGACCGTGATCTGCGCCACGGCCGAGGCGGCTCGCGGCTCAGGCGCGCTCGAGTGCCCGGGCGTAGAGCCGCTCGCAGGCGGCCAGGACGTCGGCCCAGTCCGCGGCGGGCGGGGTGGACATCGCCCGCCGGCGCAGGCGCGACAGGAGCTCTCGGTCCTCGACGAGCCGCACGATCGCGTCGGTGAGGGCGCGGTCGGAGGCGGCGTCGTCGAGCCCGTCGGCCCGGTCGGGGGTGAGCAGGCCGTCGACGCCGTCGGTGATGTACTCGCTCACCCCGGTGCCACGGCCGGCGACGACCGGCAGCCCGGCGGCCCGGGCCTCCAGCCCGGCGATGCCGAAGGCCTCCAGCCGGGCGGGGGCGACGAAGACGTGCTTGTCGGCGTACAGGGCGGCGAGCTCTGCACGCTGGAGCTGACCGTAGAAGGTGACGACGTCACCGAGCCCGAGCCGGCGCACGAGTGCCCGGACGCGCGGCTCCTCCGGCCCCGCCCCGACGATGCCGAGCCGCAGCCGCGGCACACCCGAGGGGTCGGTCCCCAGGCGCCGGTGCGCGGCGTCGACGATCTCCACGAGCGGGGCCACGCGCTTGCGCGGCGCCAGGCGCTGGGTGGCGACCAGGCGCAGCGGCCCCTCCGGCTCGACGGGCGCCGTCGCGGCCGGCTGCCAGTCGGCGACGGTGAGCCCGTTGGGCACGACGAGGACGTCGTCCCGCGCCAGCATGCGCACCACGCGCTCGCCGGCGACCTGCGAGACGGCCGAGACGGCCGCCGCGGACCGCCCGATCCCGGTCAGCCGGGAGAGGGCGCCGTAGCCGGTGACCAGGCCGTCGAGCATGCAGTGCCAGGTCACGGCGAGCGGGGTGCGCGTCGACCGCGCGGCGATGAGCCCGTCCAGCGCGAAGGGCGAGACGACGCCGGCGTGGACGTGGACGACGTCGGGGCGGATCCGCGCGATCGCCTCGCGCAGCAGCCACACCCCGCGCGGGTTCACCGGCAGGCCGAAGCTGAGCGCCCAGGCCATCCGGTGCACGCGCACCCCGGTCCCCAGGACCCGGGTGGCCCGCCGGGCGCCGTCGTTGCCCGCCGTCGCCGTCGCGACGTGCACCTCGTGCCCGGCGCGCACCTGGTGCGTGGCGAGGTCGTGGACCTGCGTCTCGATGCCGCCCGTGCGCGGGGGGAAGCAGTCCGAGACGTGGAGGATCCTCACTCCCACTCGATGGTGCCCGGGGGCTTGCTCGTGATGTCGAGCACCACCCGGTTGACCTCGGCGACCTCGTTGGTGATGCGGCTGGAGATGCGGGCGAGGACGTCGAAGGGCACGCGCGACCAGTCGGCCGTCATCGCGTCCTCCGAGCTCACCGGCCGCAGCACGATCGGGTGGCCGTAGGTGCGGCCGTCGCCCTGCACGCCCACGGAGCGCACGTCGGCGAGCAGGACCACCGGGCACTGCCAGATCTCGCGGTCCAGTCCGGCCGCCGTCAGCTCCTCGCGCACGATGGCGTCCGCGGCCCGCAGCACCGCGAGGCGCTCGGCGTCGACGGCACCGACGATCCGGATCCCCAGGCCGGGGCCCGGGAAGGGCTGGCGCCACACGATCGACTCCGGCACGCCGAGCTCGAGCCCGACGGCGCGCACCTCGTCCTTGAACAGGGTGCGCAGCGGCTCGACGAGCTCGAACTGGAGGTCCTCGGGCAGCCCGCCGACGTTGTGGTGGGACTTGATGTTGGCCGCGCCCTCGCCGCCGCCGGACTCGACGACGTCGGGGTAGAGCGTGCCCTGGACGAGGAAGCGGACCTCCTCCTCGTGCCCGGCCTCCGCGACGATCTCGCGGGCGGCCTGCTCGAAGGTGCGGATGAACTCCCGGCCGATGATCTTGCGCTTGGTCTCCGGGTCGGTCACCCCGGCGAGCGCCGCGAGGAACTGCTCGCTCGCGTCCACGACCTTGAGGTTGACGCCCGTGGCGGCGACGAAGTCCTGCTCCACCTGCTCGGCCTCACCGGCGCGCAGCAGCCCGTGGTCGACGAAGACGCAGGTGAGCTGGTCCCCCACCGCCTTCTGCACGAGCGCGGCGGCCACCGAGGAGTCCACTCCCCCGGACAGCCCGCAGATGACGCGGGCGTCACCGACCTGCTCGCGGATCGCGGCGACCTGCTCGGCGATGACGTTGCCCGGCGTCCACGTGGGCTTCAGGCCCGCGCCGTCGTAGAGGAAGCGCTCCAGGGCGGCCTGCCCGAAGTCGGAGTGCTTGACCTCCGGGTGCCACTGCATGCCGAAGAGCCGCCGCTCGCCGTCCTCGAAGGCGGCCACGGGCGCGCCGGGCGAGGTGGCGAGGACGGTGAAGCCCTCGGGGGCCTCCTGGACGGCGTCGCCGTGGCTCATCCACACCTGCTGGCGCTCCGGGCCGCCGGCGAGCAGCGAACCCGCCGCGCACAGCTCGACGACGGTCGCGCCGTACTCCCGGTCACCGGTGCGGGCGACGGTCCCGCCGAGCGCGGAGGCCATGGCCTGGAAGCCGTAGCAGATGCCGAGGACGGGCACCCCGGCGCTGAAGAGGGCGGGGTCCACACCCGGGGCGTCCTCGGCGTAGACCGAGGCGGGGCCGCCGGAGAGGATGATCGCGGCCGGGTCCTTGGCCAGCAGCCGCTCCACCGGCAGGGTGTGCGGGACGATCTCGGAGTAGACGCCGGCCTCGCGCACGCGGCGCGCGATGAGCTGGGCGTACTGGGCGCCGAAGTCGACGACGAGGACGGGGCGGGGCGTGGTGGCCCGTTCGGCGGTGGTGGGGGCGTCGGTCATGCTCACCGGTTCAGGGTAGTCGCGGATCGGGTGACCACGCCCGGCAGGTCGGCGGTGAACCAGCCCTGGGCGCGGTGCTCCATGACGAAGGACAGCACCGGGACGACGCCGGCGACGACGAGTGCCGCCATGCGGCCCAGGCCCCAGCGCATCGCGGACCAGAGGTTGAAGACGCTGATGAGGTACACGACGTAGATCCAGCCGTGGGCGAAGGGGATCCACCGGATCCACGCCTCGACGTCCGGCCCGACCTGGACGAGGTAGACGAGGATCATCTCCACGCACAGCAGGAGCAGCATGACGCCGGTGACGAACGCCATCACCCGGTAGAAGCGCCACGCGCCACGGGCCTTGCGCTCCCGCTCCTGGCGCACCGCCGTGCTCGGGGCGCCGGCCCCGGCCGCTGCCGTCGTGTCCTCGGTCACTGGTCCTCCTCCGGCCCGCCCACGCAGGCTCGCGTCCAGTGTCTCAGGGGCGTGCCGGGGAGGGAAAACAGGCTGCTGGGACCTTCGCGCGGGACATAGGCTCGCCCCCGTGCTCGCCGTCCCGACCGGTCATCCCGGTCACCCTCCACTGAGCTCGCCGATGGCGTACCTCACCTGGGTCGCCCTGCGCGGGTGGCGCGTGCTGCTGCCCGCCTTCGTGCTCACCTCCGTCGTGTCGCTCGCCGGTGCCGCGGTCCCGCTCCTGCTCGGGCTGGCGCTGGACTCCGGGCTGGAGGACGGCATCTCCCCGAGGCTGCTGTGGCTGGCGCTCGCGCTCGTCGGGGTGGGCCTGCTCAGCGCGGCCGCGACCAGCGTCGGGCACGCCGCCGAGGTCGGCGCGTGGCTGCACGGCTCGTTCACCAGCACGCGGCTCGTGGGCCACCACGTCACCCGGACCGGACCGGCGATCGGCGAGGAGCTGCCCACCGGCGAGGTGGTCAGCGCCGTGGCCAACGACTCCTTCCAGGTCGGCAACGTCCTGGAGATGCTGCCCGCCTTCGTCGGCGGCACGGCGGGCTACGTCGCTGTGACCGTGTACATGCTCCAGCAGTCCCCCACCCTCGGCCTCGTCGTCGCGCTCGGGCTGCCGCTGGTGACCGTCGTCGTCTCCTTCCTCATCAAGCCGCTGCAGGCGCGGCAGAAGGAGCAGCGCGACGCCGCGGGCCGCCTCGCCACCCTGGCCACCGACACGGTCTCCGGCCTGCGCATCCTGCGCGGGATCGGCGGCGAGGACGTCTTCGCCGGCCGCTACCGCGAGCAGTCCCAGCGGGTGCGGCGGGCCGGCGTGCGCGTGGCCGGGCTCTCCTCGGTGGTCGAGGCGCTCCAGGTGCTGCTGCCCGGCCTGTTCGTCGCGTGCGTCGTGTGGCTGGGGGCGCGTCAGGCCCTGGCCGGCGAGATCACCCCGGGTCAGCTGGTGACGTTCTACGGCTTCACCGCCTACCTGTCCGAGCCGCTGCGCTGGGTGACGCAGTTCATCCACTTCCTCACCCGCGCCCGGGTCGCGGCCCGCAAGCTCGTCGGCGTGCTCGGGGTGACGCCGCACGCCGGGACGCTCGCCGAGTCCGAGGCCGCAGACACGACCGCCCCGCCCGCCGTCCCGGCCACGCCGGGGCGGATCGTGGACGGAGCGACCGGGCTGGACCCGCTGCCGGGTGCGCTCACCGCCGTCGTCACCGTCCACCCGGGCGACGGCGAGGCGCTCGCGGTCCGCCTGGGCCGGCTGGAGGACGACGCCGCGAGCGCCGTCGTGCTCGACGGCGTGCCGGTGGTGGGCCTGCCGCTCGCGGAGGTCCGACGGCGCGTCGTCGTCGCCGCCTCGACCCCGCAGCTGTTCACCGGCAGCCTGCGCGAGGCCCTCGACGTGCGCGGTACCGGCCTGGACGACGCCACGCTGCTGCGCGCGCTGGACACGGCCGACGGCCACGACGTCCTCGACTCCCTGCCCGAGGGCCTGGACGGGCAGATCACCGAGAAGGGCCGCTCGCTGTCCGGTGGGCAGCGCCAGCGCGTCGCGCTCGCCCGTGCCCTGCTCACCGAGCCGCAGGTGCTCGTGCTCGTCGAGCCGACCAGCGCCGTGGACGCCCACACCGAGGCCCGCATCGCCGAACGCGTGGCGGCCTACCGCCGCGGCCGCACGACCGTCGTGCTCACCTCCTCGCCGCTCGTCCTCGAGCAGGCCGACGACGTCGTCCTGCTGGCCGACGGCGAGGTCCGTGCCCGCGGCCGGCACCGCGAGCTCCTCGCCCGCGCAGCGGCCGGGGAGCCTGCGGCACGGGCCTACCACGACGTCGTCGGGCGGTCCCTCGCCGTCTCGGAGGTGTCCTGATGCAGCTCCCCGTCGCCGACAACGCCCGCGTGCGGGCCTTCGCCGGGCGCCTGCTGCGCGCCCACCGGCGTCCGCTCGTGGTCGTCGTCGTCCTCCAGGCCCTGGCCGCCGTCGCGGCGCTCGCGCTGCCGTGGCTGCTCGGCGGGCTGGTCGACGCCGTCGTCGCCGGCACCACCCGGCAGTACGTCGACTCGGTCGCGCTGGCGCTGGTCGGGGTGGTGGTGACACAGGCCGTGGTCACCCGCTTCGCCCAGCGCAACGCGATGGTGCTCGGCGAGGAGGTCTTCGCCGAGCTGCGCGAGCGCTTCCTCGCCGGCGTCACCCACCTGCCGCTGTCCACCGTCGAGCGCGCCGGGACGGGCGACCTCCTCGGCCGGACGACCAACGACGTCGACCGCGTCCAGTGGGCGGTCCGCTTCGGCATCCCCCGGGTGCTCGTGACGGCCACGACCATCACGCTGACCTTCGGGGCGGCCCTGCTGGCGGCGCCGCTGGTGGCGGTGGCGATGCTCGTGGGGCTCCCCGTGCTGGTGCTGGCCACCCGGCGCTACCTGCGCCGCTCCGCGCCCGCCTACCGGGCCGAGTCCGCCGCCTACGCCGACCTCAACGGCACGTTCACCGAGACCGTCGAGCACGCCGCCACCGTCGACGCACTGGCGCTGGGCCGTGCCCGCCGCGAGCGGGCCGACTCCGCCGTCGCCACCGCCTGGCAGCGCGAGAAGGTGACCCTGCGCCTGCGCATGTCGGTGTTCTTCTGGCTGGTCGTCTCCTTCTCCCTGCCGGTCGCCGCCGTCGTGCTGTGGGGCGCGCACCTCACCGGCGCGGGCCTGACGACGATCGGGGCGGTCACCACCGTGGCGCTCTACGTGGTCCAGGTCCGCGGGCCGCTGTTCGAGCTGCTCATGTGGGTGGACGAGATCCAGGTCGCGACGGCCAGCCTGGCGCGGATCATCGGCATCGAGCTCGTCGAGCCGGACCGGCGGCCGGGCCCTGCCCGCCCGCAGCGTGAGGACGTCCGGGCGAGCGAGGTGCGCTACGCCTACCGCGAGGGCGAGGACGTCCTGCACGGCATCGACCTCGCGCTCACCCCCGGGGAGCGGCTGGCGATCGTCGGCCCGTCCGGCGCCGGCAAGTCGACCTTCGGGCGCATGCTCGCCGGTATCCACCCGCCCACCGGCGGCCGGGTGACCGTCGACGACGTCCGGCTCGTCGACCTGCCGGAGGACGAGCTGCGCCGGCACGTCGCCCTGGTCACCCAGGAGCACCACGTCTTCGTCGGCAGCGTCGCGGACAACCTGCGCCTGGCCCGGCACGACGCCGACGACGCCGCGCTCGCCGCTGCCCTGGAGGCGGTCGACGCCGCCGGGTGGGTCGCGGCCCTGCCCGACGGCATCGACACGGCGGTCGGCTCCGGCGGGGTGACGCTCACCCCGGCGCAGGCCCAGCAGCTCGCGCTGGCCCGGCTCGTCCTCCTCGACCCGCACACCCTCGTGCTGGACGAGGCGACCAGCCTGCTCGACCCGCGTGCGGCCCGGCACCTGGAGCGCTCGCTGTCCGCGCTGCTGTCCGGCCGCACGGTCGTGGCGATCGCCCACCGGCTGCACACCGCGCACGACGCCGACCGCGTCGCCGTCATGGAGGAGGGCCGCATCGCCGAGATCGGCCCGCACGAGGAGCTGGTCGCCGCGGGCGGCGAGTACGCCGCCCTCTGGGAGTCCTGGCAGCAGGACTAGGTAGGAGTCCTGGCAGGACCACCCCGCATCCCGCCGACAGCTCACTTACCGCCGAGAGCTGTCTTGTTCCTCAGCCCCGCCCCGCGCCGACAGCCGACTTGTCGCCACCACCCGCACGCGGCGTGATGCGGACGACGGGCAGGGCGTCGGCAACCTCCGGCGGGAGCGGTTCCCCCGTCCGGAGCGGCTCCAGTCCGAGCGCGCGGCCCAGAGCCTGCGCGGCGACCGGGTGGTCCGTGCGGTAGCGCTCCAACACGTCGCGCGCCTCGTCCGCGGGCAGGATGCGTGCGCGAGCGCTGGTGCCGCGCCCCCAGCCGGCCCACAGGCGAACCCGGGGGTCGGCCTCGACGTTGCGCAGCCACTGCGCCGACCAGCCGTAGCCGGAGACGACGTCGTGCACCTGCCCCTGCCGCGCGACGGTCTCCAGGACGACCTGCCGGATCCGTCCCGTCGTTCGGCCGCGGTGCTCCACCATGATCAGGCGTCCCCCGAAGACGCCGCCGACGCCGAGCCGGAAGATCCAGATGGGCGCCCGGGCGAGGGAACGCGGGATGCGCCGTGGTCTGCTCATCGGTTCATCGTGCTCCCGGGCCGTGGTCCGTGACCAGGGAAACGCCCGGGGACGGGGTACGGCATCGCCGTCGGCGGGTCAAGCGTCCGCGGACTGCTCCAGGCGGCGGTCGCGGACGTCGTCGCGCAGCACCTTGAGCCAGAACAGCACGGCGAAGGCGGCGAAGGCCCACCACTCGACGGCGTAGGCCATGCTCTGCAGGTTCGGGTCGGCGTCCAGCTGCTCCACCGGCGAGGGTGCCGGGCTGAGCCCGCCGGGCTGAGCCGGCTGCTCCAGCACGAGGTAGGCGCTGTACATCGGTGTGCCCCACACCCCGGCGAGCTCGCCGGCGCTGATGCCGTCCACGACCCCCTCGGGGTAGCCGCTCTCCCCCGCCGCCTCGGAGTCGCTGAGCATGCCGACGATCTCCGTGCGGGCCGTCGGCGGTGGTGGCGCGGTCAGCACCTCCACGCTGCGCGCGCCGGCCTCCAGCCGGTCGGCGAGCGCGCCGTCCTGCGGGAGCCAGCCGCGCAGCACCGGCATGATGGCGCCGTCGTGCGGGCCGCCGTCGACGTGGAAGGCGGTGACGACGAGCAGCGCGTCGCGCCCCTCGACGTTCCGGCCGTGCACGAGAACCTGCTGGTCCGGGTCGAAGCGCCCCTGGAGGCTCACCCGGCGTCCGAAGTGCTCGCCGGTGAAGGCAGACTGCGGGGCCAGCACCTCGGCGATCGGCACGGCCGGGGCGGCGAGCAGCTCCTCGCGCTGCTGCTCCAGCGTCTGCTCCCCGCGGATCCCGGCGCGCTCCAGCTGCCAGAAGCCGAGCCGCGTGCACACCGCTGCCGCGACGACGACGACGAGCAGCAGCACGAGCATGCGGCGCGTGGTCGCTGCCCGCAGCCAGTCACGGGCGTCGGCCCGGGGGCGCTGCGCGGTGGTGGACACCCCTCCAGGGTAGTTGGCGCCGGTCGGCGGCCCGAGCCGCCACCGGTGGACTGTCCCGCACGTCACCCTCTCCGGTGGCTGACGGCCGCATCAGCCGGAAGGCTGGGGAGGGACCAGCGACCCAGGGAGTTTCGAACCATGAGCACTGCCTCCGTCCCCGTCCAGACCGGTGCGTGGCGCCGGCGTACCCAGCAGTCGGCCGACGACGCGACCCTCCAGCGCATCGACGCGTGGTGGCGCGCGGCGAACTACCTGTCGGTCGGGCAGATCTACCTGCTGGACAACCCGCTGCTGCGCGAGCCGCTCGAGGCCGAGCACATCAAGCCCCGGCTGCTCGGGCACTGGGGCACCACCCCCGGCCTCAACTTCGTCTACGCCCACGCCAACCGGGCGATCCGGGACCGCGAGCAGCCCGCGATGTACCTCACCGGCCCGGGCCACGGCGGCCCCGGCCTCGTGGCCAACACCTACCTGGAGGGCACGTACTCGGAGATCTACTCCGACGTCACGCAGGACACCGAGGGCCTGCGCCGGCTGTTCAAGCAGTTCTCCTTCCCCGGCGGGATCCCCTCCCACGTCGCCCCGGAGACCCCTGGCTCCATCCACGAGGGCGGGGAGCTCGGCTACGCGCTGTCCCACGCCTACGGGGCCGCCTTCGACAACCCCGACCTCCTCGTGCTCGCCGTCGTCGGTGACGGCGAGGCCGAGACCGGCCCGCTCGCGGCGAGCTGGCACTCCAACAAGTTCCTCAACCCGCGTACCGACGGCGTCGTGCTGCCGATCCTCCACCTCAACGGCTACAAGATCGCCAACCCCACCGTCCTGGCACGCATCGACGAGGACGAGCTCACCGACCTCATGCGCGGCCAGGGCCACCGCCCCTACGTCTTCACCGCCGGCTTCGACGACGAGGACCCGCTGTCCATCCACGCCCGCTTCTCGGCGATGCTCGACGAGGTCCTCGACGAGATCGCCGAGATCAAGCAGCGCGCGGCAGAGACCGACCCCGAGGAGGTGGAGCGTCCCCGCTGGCCGATGATCGTCATGCGCACCCCCAAGGGCTGGACCTGCCCCGAGGTCATCGACGGCCAGCAGGTCGAGGGCTCGTGGCGCTCCCACCAGGTGCCGCTCGCCAACGCCCGCGACACCCCCGAGCACATGCGCGTCCTGGAGGACTGGATGCGCAGCTACCGGCCCGAGGAGCTCTTCGACGACGACGGCCGCCTCGTCCCCGACGTCGCCTCCCTCGCCCCCGCGGGACAGCTGCGGATGAGCGACAACCCGGTGACCAACGGCGGCCTCCTGCTGCGCGACCTGCGGCTGCCGGACGTGGACGACTACGCCGTCGAGGTCCCCGTCCCGGGCGGCTCGATCACCGAGTCCACCCGGGTGCTGGGCGAGTGGCTCACCGAGGTGATCCGCCGCAACCCGGACAACTTCCGGCTCTTCGGGCCCGACGAGGTGGCCTCGAACCGGCTGCAGGCCGTCTACGACGTCACCGCCAAGCAGTGGAACGCCGAGCTCCTCCCCACCGACCGCGAGGAGCACCTGGCCCGCGCCGGCCGGGTGATGGAGGTCCTCTCCGAGCACCAGTGCCAGGGCTGGCTGGAGGGCTACCTCCTCACCGGCCGCCACGGGCTGTTCACGTCCTACGAGGCCTTCATCCACATCGTCGACTCGATGGTCAACCAGCACCTCAAGTGGCTCAAGGTGACCGACGAGCTGCACTGGCGGCGCCCGATCGCCTCGCTGAACTACCTGCTCAGCTCGCACGTGTGGCGTCAGGACCACAACGGCTTCTCCCACCAGGACCCGGGGTTCATCGACCACGTGGTCAACAAGGGCGCCGACATCGTGCGCGTCTACCTGCCGCCGGACACCAACACCCTGCTCGCCACCTACGACCACGTCCTGCGCACCCGTCAGTACGTCAACGTCGTCGTGGCCGGGAAGCAGCCGGGACCGGACTTCCTCACGATGGAGGAGGCCCTGGACCACTGCCACCGCGGCCTGGGCATCTGGGAGTGGGCCGGCACCGAGGAGGAGGGCCAGGATCCCGACGTCGTCCTGGTGTGCGCCGGCGACATCCCCACCCTGGAGGTGCTGGCCGCGGCGAGCCTGCTCCGCGAGCACCTGCCCGAGCTGCGGGTGCGGGTGGTCAACGTCGTCGACCTCATGCGGCTGCAGGACGAGAAGGAGCACCCGCACGGTCTGAGCGACCGTGACTTCGACGCCCTCTTCACCACCGACAAGCCGGTGATCTTCGCCTACCACGGCTACCCGTGGCTCATCCACCGGCTCACCT
>Ga0209487_1004312_pt1 | contig 10965 bp, 10 predicted proteins | sample Poulit2012_FD_187524 | JGI IMG/M metagenome (GOLD analysis project Ga0209487, IMG submission 187524) | Agricultural soil microbial communities from Georgia to study Nitrogen management - Poultry litter 2012 (SPAdes) (version 2) | ecosystem: Environmental > Terrestrial > Soil > Agricultural land... | reverse complement strand
GTAGTTGCACAAAGAAAAGTTTCAGACAATTTATTGTTGTTCACACCTGGTGTAAATATCAGTTCTGTGGGCGATACCAAAGGTCAGCAATACAATACGCCTGAACGAGTTTTCAAAATGTATCACACCGATTTTATGATTGTTGGAAGAGGAATTTACAAAGCTGCAAATTCAAAAGAAGCTGCTATGGAATATCAAAAAATTGGTTGGAAAGCCTATGAAGAAAGTATGAATTAATTCTTTAGGATGAATTTTAGCATTTGAAATTGGATGAAATTGACTCATCGATTTCAAATATTAGTACCTTAGCGATATGGAGCAAATTATTTTAGGAATAGATCCAGGGACGAGTGTGACCGGATACGGTTTGATAAAAGTTGAAAAGAAGAAAATGAAATTCCTTCTTTTAGATGAACTTTTATTGCACAAATACGCTTCACATGAACTCAAATTAAAAAAAATATTTGAAAAAACTCTTTCGCTGATCGACACTTATCATCCGGATGAAATAGCGATTGAAGCTCCTTTTTATGGGAAAAATGTTCAATCTATGTTGAAACTTGGACGTGCTCAAGGAGTCGCTATGGCAGCGAGTTTATTCAGAGAAATTCCAATTACCGAATACGCTCCAAAGAAAATAAAAATGGCAATAACGGGCAACGGAAATGCATCGAAAGAACAAGTGGCTGGAATGCTGCAAAGTTTGTTGAAAATTGAAAAGCTTCCCAAAAAATTGGATTCAACCGATGGATTGGCAGCGGCAGTTTGTCACTTTTTCAATTCAGGAAATGATAAAATTCCAAATTCTTATTCGGGCTGGGATGCATTCCTGAAACAAAATCCCGAGAGAAAAGTTTGAATCGATTTCTAAAAAAATAAAAACCCTCAATCACCTAAAATTGAGGGTTTAATTTATAATAAAACTTTAATTAAGATACTTCTTCACGAATTTTAAATCTCATCAAATAATATACTCCCATTGCAATTCCTAACAAAGGCAACAAAAATATCCAATCGTCTATGGGTGCTAGATCTGGATCAGCCCCTGGATTTCCTGGATTATTTTCTTGTGCTGGTGCTTCATCTCTTTGGAAAAATCCTTGCTCTTCTGCTTGCTCACTTTGTCCGTCAGAAAAGAAATTCTGTGCTTGACCAAAGTTGAAGCTGAGCAATAGGATTGTTAATATGAATAAATTTCTCATCTGTTTACTTGTTAACTAATTTCTTATTCACCACTTCTCCATCAGCTGTTTTCACAACTACTACTAATATTCCTTTGCCAAATAAATGGTTAGGAACTTGCCAGTTTTCAAGGTTGATATCAGTTGCTTGATAAACTGAAATTCCGTTCAAATCATAAATTTCAACATCGCTCAACAATTGATTTTCTACAGCAATTTGAATGTGATTTTCATTTTGATAAATGATCACATTCGATAAAGTCGCTTTGTTTTCTGATGCTTTGATTGAGCGTTTGTAGAAAATCTCAAATCTATCGTTGAATTCGCCTGCAAAAGTTTTGAAAGTAAAATCTGAAGCAGTTAGTTCATGAACGATATCGTTTTTGAGATCTCTAATGAAAATCTTTTGGCCGTCAGCAAAAACGCCTTCTTTGTCGTAAATTGAAATCGTATGAATACCTGGAGCAAATGCTTTGTAACCTAATTTGATTTTATCATTTACATCAAAGCTCGATTTTCCTTGAATTTTCAATTGATGTTCATCGACCAAAGTGTAAATATCATCTGATCCTCCAGTAATTTTACTATCGTCTTTTGCAAAACCATCATTTCCTCCATCGAAATAAACCACAGCGTTCATGACAGTTGCGCCGTTTGGCGTGTTCAAAGTCAACCAATATCGATCCAAAGAAATTGAATTTTCAAGTGGATTGGCATCATTAGTTCTTCCTAAGAAATTAACTGCACCCAAAGTATTTCTTTGGGCGTTATTGAAAGTATAAGAACTTGCACCTGAATTTAAACGAAGCATGAATGCATTTCCAACAGCAAGATTTTTCGTTGGGACTTTACCTTCATATTCATCTGAATTTTCATAAGCAATTGCAGCAGTTCCTGTCCCGCTAGATGCATTGAATTTTGCATAATTATCTCCTGAATAATCATCGCCTTGTTGCGTAATCTCAGTATTTCCTCTGTTGTCCCAGAATAGGAAAGTCGATTCGATGTTATATTCATTATCCGTGTAGAACTGAACCAAATCCAATTGCGATGGATAAGGATTTCCTGCCAATTGGAAGCGAGTATTTCCATTGGTCAATCCTGAAACGTTAATGGTTCCGTTGTGTGGTTCGCCATAGTAAGTTGCTGTTTGAGCAGCATCACCATTCTGATTTTCTTCAATGGCTTGACCGATTCCTGCACCTAAATATTCACCTTCAAAGAAATCGAAATAATTCGTTTCCTCATTGTATTTCTGAGCTAAATAATCATTTGTTTCAAATAATTCTTTAATATTTTGATCTTTAACCGGTGAAATCACAAAGTTGTATTGATTTCTTTCTGCTGAGAAAGTGAAGTTTTTCTCAACTTTAATTTTTCCGAAATTAACTGCATCTTCATCTTGAATTAGATTGGCATTATGACCTAAAATCAACTCTCCATTTTCTTCGATTTGTATTCCTTTTCTTGCTGCTACATAATATGAATTTGACAAATCATTGGACGATGGAATCCTCAAAGTACCTGTCGAAGTAATGTTTAATATATTCTCGACTCTAAAATTCATTCCTCCAGTCGTTTTTTTTCGACCTGAGATTATTATATTTTGATAAATTGGCAGAACCCTGATAGAAGTATTTGAATCACCTGTAAATTCAATCGTACCTGCAGTGATATTATAACTTCCACCCATACGCGGTTGTGTTCCTCCTGTTCCAATAATCAATTTCCCACCATCCATATTGAAATTCACATCATTCAAAGCGGTTGGAGCGAGGTTATTACCACTGAAATCAACAATAGGATTTCCTTTGATAGTTACTGAGCCTTGAGCAATAGAATCAATTTCGTAAAAGTTGATAGCACTTTGAGGAGTTTTAATTCCTTCTCCTGATAAAATCAAATGATAATATCTTTTTCCGCTGCTTATTCTTTGGTTTTCAACTGCATAATATTCAATGGTACTTCCTTCATCGATTTGAAATTTATCGCTATTGACAATAGCACTTCCACCACCAAACAATCCGTTTGTAAAACTTGTTCGCAAGGTACCACCATCTTTGACTACAATCATTCCGTCAGCTGTATTAACAATTCTCATATCGGTGATATCCAATACTCCATAAATATCCAAATTATTGGAGAATCTCGTGAAAGTATTTGGATTAGCATCACTATGACTTTGAATGGTAACATGAGCTGTGGGTGGAACTTCGATGTTTTGAACCCTCAATAAATTGTGAGCAATATTTAAAGTTAAATTGCCAAAATTCCCTAAAGTTGCTGTTCTAATACTATCACCAAGGAAAAACTTACCACTGCTTGAATGAGTAATTTTTAATGTGCCATTTCCCTGAATTCCACTCGCAAAAGTGATATCTTTGGTTCCCTTAAGTTCCAAATTAAAATCACCATCGATTTCCAATATAGAATTGAAATGAGCGTTGTTAGTCGTTGATCCAAAATCATCTATATCAGTAGAAATTCTGAAAATAGGAACATCATTTTCATTCATCGTACGCATCAAAAATTCATATCCTGTAAAGCTAGGTGCAACATCAGCTTTCCAATCGCATACAGCATCATTTTCAAAGGTGAACAAACCCTCGTCTGCATCTAAATAATATTTTACAAAATCATTTTGAGCAGATTGAACGGTTAACTTTCCTCCGGTTTCGATAAGTGCAAATGCACTCCCTACTTGAGCATGTCCAATTCCGTTGACAATGAACTCGCCACCATCTTTTACATACAATCCAATGATGGATCCATGAACTTCAAAGTTAAAATCGCGGATTTCTAAAGCGCCATAAATTTCTGTGTTTCTCAATTTAATTCCTGAGGAATTCAATAAAACAGTATCATTTGATTGAATGATAACTTGTGTAGCCAATTCGTTGGGATATACAGTTGCGTCATTCCAGTTAAGTCCATCAACTGAAGATTCCCAAACTGATAAATCGGTCCATTCGCCTGATTGTTTAGATCTAAAATAATCGGTTGGATCGGTCAAAGGAGCGTCTTCGAGTACAAATTTTTTCTCGACTGACACTAAACTTATGCTAAACAGTAAAAAAAACTGCAAAGCAAAATAGAGAGTTTTTTGCTTCATAGTCAAAGGTTTAAGGCAGTTAATAAAGTCTTTAATTTAAAGAATTTCTACACAATAAAAAAAATAAAAATGCTGAACTTCATCGAATCGATGAAATTTTCAAGTTTATTCAATTGAAAAATGAAGTTTTTAAATGATTTTGGGTGAAATTGATATTCTAATGTTCCAAACGCTTTTCGATATAAGGTGAATTCATAATTCTTAAAACTCCCATATAATCCATTTTGAAACGGATCAAATCACCAACTTTTTTGTTGTCTCGATTCGAACCTAAATCCAAAACCAACATATCTGAACTTTCACCAATAATTTCTATATGATCGTCTATAGGTGTCAAATGATTGGGTTCTATGTCCAACAAACCGATGTCCACTATGGCTCTCAAGGTAGATTCACCGTATTGACTTTCATCAATTTCTGTTTTCTCATTGGTCAAATTATATCCCAATTCACCTGAAGGCACCGTTGGTTTTTCGCTCAATTCAATAATTTCAGCATACAATTTAAACACATCGTTGTGCATGCCTTCAAAAGAAGTATTGTTGTAAACATCTGTTCCTAAAAACAAGGTTTCTCCTACCCTGAAATGATTGATTCCTTTGGGCAATAAACCTCTTTCTATCAAAGGAATAGTAACTGAAGCACCACCGGATATGTATGGAATTTTTCGGTTGAATTTCGCCTCGATCAATTGCGTATAAAGCGACAATTGTATCAACTTATCGTCATTGGGCAAAACACCATACATACAAGTTAAATTGGTTCCGATTCCCACTACTTCTATATTGGGCAATCGAAAGACCTTTTCGTAAAAATCAACGAATTCTTCTCTTAGAACACCTTCTCTCAATTCGCCCAACTCAATCATAATCACAACTTTATGAATTTTATTCAATTCACCAGCTGCTTCAGACAACATTTTGATGGTGTCGTATTCGGTATTGAAGCTCACATCGGCCAATTTGACAATGCTTTTGATGCTCCGTTTTGCGGGTGGTTTGATATAAACGATTTCGATGTTTTTGTCCAAAGAGCGAATTGCTCTTAAGTTGGTTACTCTCGAATCGCAGATTTGATTGATTCCTAAATCGATCAATTCTTTTAAATATAATTTGTTGCCACATAAAAGTTTGGCTACAGGAGACCATTCGATATCTTTAGATTGGAATAAATGGTCAAGTGTTTGGTGATTTTCTTTTAACTTTCTAACGTTGAGTGTTATGAATGCCACGACTATGGTTATTTATTTAAGCGCATTTCTAAATATGGGTTGGTAAATCCCATTTTTTCATACAAATATTTGGCAGGGTTGTCATGTTCGACATGTAGAGCTATACTACCTTCTGTATTTTCTATGGCAGTTTTCATAGCTTTTTTTCCTACACCTTTGCCTCTTTGATTTTCGTGAGTTGCAATGTAAACCAATAAATTTTCTGGTACATATCCGCTCATATCGGTTTTATTGACAACAACCGCACAAACCAATTCCTCTTGTTCGGTTATGGTTATTACCAGACCTCCAGGTTTTCCTTTTTCTTCGAAAGCATACGAGATAGCTTCTTCGATATCTGATTGAGGATCACCGTATTTTCCTAATTGATTGAATAAAAATTTTGAAATAGTTTTTCTTTCAACTTGCGAAGGCAAATTGTCTTTGTGATAAATATTAATTTCTTGATGCATAATTTATATTTTTCTTACTGCATCACTGCAGTTTTAAATATCATCAAAATCCCGTATAAATTTGGGATACTTTAGAAAAAGCAAACTTAAAATGCTTTTTGATGAATCAATTGAATCTAAACGATCTACGTTTTTTTAAATTCGCTTTGCAAAGGTAGAAAAATTTGCTTCTTTATTGAATTTCAAACCATTTAGTTTTTTTATAACTCCATTGAAACAAACTTCAAAAACCATATAACCAATTGATTATCAGTAAACAATTCGATAGTTACTTTCTATAGATTATGTACCAATAAAAAACTCCTCAACTCTAAGAATCGAGGAGTTTTCTATCGAAATTTTATTTTTTTATAAGAAATAACCTACGGTGAAATTCAACATATTGGTTCTATTTTCAGTTTTGAAATTAGTATTTGTTGTTTTTTGAATAAATTCACTTGAAGTTTTTCCAAGTCCAAATTCATATCTCAAATCGAGGTTTAACTTTTTGAAATTAAGACCAGTACCTACTTGCCATCCCAAACTCATATCATCTTTTTTGTCAGCACTTCCTAATCCATGATTGGCTTTGTCAGAAATATTGAATGAGAAAACAGGTCCAGTTTGAACTTGTACCAATCCTAAAGCAAAGGTTTTACCAACGTTGATTGGAATATCGATACGATCTTTTTTTACATCAATAGATTCTCCAACTTCTTTATATTCGTTTTTAAAATGCGTATAAAGCACTTCAGGTTGCAAATAAAATCCAGCAAATTTAGCTCTAACCATAGCACCTGCTTGAAAACCTACAGCACCTTTTCCTTTGGTTTCATAAGTTTCTTCTATCGTTTTAAGTACACCTTTATCTTTATCCGTATTATAAGCCATACCTGCTTTCAGACCGAAATCAACCGATTGAGCCATAGCGCCCATTGATAAAATAGCGAATCCAATTAAAAATAGTTTTTTCATAATATTTATTTTTTTAGATTTTTTTCTTCTAATAATACTTCACGCAATTTAGTGAATAGCTTTGAAGAATAAACGAAATTTATAACAGATTCATTGTCTGCAGTTAAGATTTCATTTTTATCTCCTGCCCATTCTTTGATTCCATCTTTTAAGAAAACTATGGTTTCTCCGATTTCCATCACAGAATTCATGTCGTGAGTATTGATGATGGTAGTAGTGTTGTATTCGACAGTCAATTCATGAAGAAGTTTATCGATTACCATAGCGGTTTGAGGATCGAGTCCAGAATTTGGCTCGTCTGCAAAAAGATATTTAGGTTTGTTGACCAATGCTCTTGCGATTGCTACACGTTTTTGCATACCTCCAGAAATTTCAGAAGGATATTTTACCATAGCTTCTTTTGAGATATTTACTCTTTCCAAAATTTCTTCCGCACGTTTATTCATTTCCTTCATCGAAAGTTTAGAAAACATCTCTAAAGGAAATCTCACATTTTCTAAATTGGTCATAGAATCGAACAAAGCACTTCCTTGGAAAACAGTTCCAATTTCACCACGAATGGCTTGACGTTCTTCGTAACTAAATTTAGTCACATCTTTTCCGTCGAATAAAATTCCACCAGAAGTTGGAGTAATCAGTCCTGTCATACATTTTAGAAAAACTGTTTTTCCAGAACCTGATTGACCGATGATTAAATTTGTTTTGCCTGCTTCGAACTTAGTGGAAATTCCTTTAAGAACTTCAATATCATCAAACTGCTTCTTTAAATCTATAATTTCAATCATTAGCTTAGGATGGTTTGAGTTAATATCAAGTTCAAAATAATCAAAATCACCGAAGTCCAAACCACAGCATCTGTACTTGAGCGTCCGACTTCAAGAGATCCACCTTCTACATTGTATCCATAATATGCAGGAACGGTAGCAATGACAAATGCGAAGAAAATCGTTTTAACAAAAGTATAAACGAACAATCGCGTTGCCATAGGCATTTGAAGACCTATCATATAATCTGAAGTTGTCCACATTTGAGTTGCTTCACCAATCAAATATCCACCCAAAACTCCCATCATTATACTGATCATGATCAAAATCGGATTGAAAAAAACAGATGCAATGATTTTAGGCATCACCAAAAATGAAGGTGAATTGATCCCCATCACATCCAAAGCGTCTATTTGTTCAGTTACTCTCATCGTACCTATACTTGAAGCAATATACGAACCAACTTTTCCGGCCAAAATCAAAGAGATAATGGTTGGTGAAAATTCTAATATCAATACTACCTTGGTTGCATAGGCGATATAATAGTTGGGAACAGGAATATCTGCACCTTGAAAGTTCTGTGCCATCTGTAGAGCGGTTACAGCTCCCATAAAAAGCGATATGAAGGCTACTAAGCCAACTGAGCTTAAACCTAAGTCAATAATTTCGCGCATGACCAATTTTCTAAAGACCTTCATTCCTTGCGGTCTTTTAAACACTTTCTTCAAGAAAGTGAAATACATGCCTATAATTCCTAAAAGTTTCAACATCGGTGCAAAATTAGACTTTTTTTCAAAGAAACTTTACTAACTTTCCAGAATGAATCTAAAAGCTTTAGAAAAATTTCTTCCGGAAGCTGCAAAACCTTTTGTTATTAACTGGCTCAAAGAAGAAAATATCATTATTAAAATTTTGCCAAGTAGGCAAACTAAACTTGGTGATTATAGGTTTTTAAAATCTCATAACAAACATCAAATAACGATTGATGGCAATTTGAAAAGCCATGCTTTTTTCTTTGTACTCACCCATGAAATCGCTCATATGTTTGTTTACAAAAAATTTCAAAATAGAGTTTTACCTCATGGAAAAGAATGGAAATTGATCTTTGGTAAAATGCTTTTAGAATCTATAGAAGCTTATCCCAAAGAGTTGATTCCATATATTTATAAACACGCCCTGAATCCAAGAGCAAGTGTAGGAGCAGATATAGATTTGCATAAAAACTTGTTTTTAGACAAAGAAGACTTATTCAAACTCGTTGAAAATCTCTCTTATGGACAGAAGTTCAGATTGGGAAAAAGGGTTTATGAAAGAGGGCAAAAAAGAAAAATAAGATATCTTTGTAGAGAAATAAAAACCAATAAACTTTACTTGGTCAATGGACAAGCTTTGGTAGATGAAATTATATGAAAATGAATAAAAATAACTTTGGTGTAATCATGGCTGGTGGTGTTGGAACCCGTTTTTGGCCGTTGAGCACTTCAGAATATCCAAAACAATTTCACGATATTTTAGGAACTGGAAGAACCTTTTTACAACAGACTTTCGACCGATTAGCTAAAATCATTCCTCAAAATCAAATTTATATAGTTACTCTTGAAGAATATGTCGATTTAACTCTGGAACAACTTCCCGAAATATCCAAAAATCAAATCATCAGTGAACCCAACGGAATGAATACCGCTCCGAGCAATCTGTATGCTTCACTGATCATTTACGACCAAAATCCTGACGCAAATATAGTGGTCGCTCCTTCTGATCATGTGATTTTAGATGAAAATATGTTTTTGGATCGATTGAAATTCGCTCTGGATGAATCTTCTAAAAACAATAAACTAATTACTCTCGGAATTAAGCCTACACGACCTGATACCGGGTATGGATATATTCAATTTCTTTCCGATGAAAAGAAAAATGATTTAAAAAAAGTAAAAACTTTTACAGAAAAACCTGGTGAAGAATTGGCAGAAGTTCTTTATCGATCAGGAGATTTTTTATGGAATGCTGGAATTTTCATTTGGAAAGCACAAACCATTATTGATTCTTTCAAAAAACATCTACCTGAAATGTATGATAGTTTCAAGGAAATAGATTCTTTTAAAAACATCGATCAAGAAAAAATTCAGCATATTTATTCGACCATTCAGATGATTTCTATCGATAATGGAATTCTGGAAAATGCTGACAATGTATATGTAATTCCATCTTCTTTCGGATGGTCAGACCTTGGAACTTGGAAATCTCTTTATGAAAATTCAGAGAAAAACGAAAATAACAATGCCAAAAAAGGCAAACATATTTTGGTTTACAACACCAAGGATTCATTGATTTATACTTCTCAAAACAAGGCGATTATAGTCGATGGATTGGATAATTTCGTCGTAGTTGATACAGAAAAAGCTTTGCTTATTTGCCCAATGGACAGAGATCAATCCATCAAAGCTTTTGTGAGCGATTTGAAAATCAACAAAGGAGAAGATTTTACTTAATTGAACTAAAAAACATAAAATTCCATTGGAAAATTCAATAGTACAGAACTTTTCAATGGAATTAACACTTATATTTACCCAAATTTTTATCCTATGCTAAAATTCTCTCTTTTGGGATACGGACACATCGGTAAAGTCCACAAAAAAGCTATCGAAGAAACTCAAGGCGCAGATTTAGTTGCCATCATCGATAAAAAAATTGAAGATGAAAATCTAAATATTCCAACTTATGATTCTTTGGAAAACTTTTTAGAAAACGATACTGAGACCGACATTGTGGCCATTGCAACGCCTAACGGAATGCATCACAAACATGCCATACAATGCCTGAAAGCTGGAAAACATGTGTTGATCGAAAAACCGATTGCACTTTCAACTGATGAAGCAAAGGAAATCATAGAAACTGCTAAAAAATTCAACAAAAGAGTTTTTTCTTCTATGCAATTGCGATTTTCTCCACCGGTAAAATTTGTCAAACAACTTTTGGAAAACAATCGATTGGGAGAAATTTATATGGTCAATATTCATTGCTATTGGAACAGAAATAAAAACTATTATCAAGTCAGAGATTGGAGTGGAAGCAAATCCATGGATGGAGGAGTTTTATTTACTCAATTTTCTCATTTCATAGATATTCTTAATTTTTGGTTCGAGCATACAAAATGTACACATGCCTCGCTTTTCAATTTCAACCATCAGGGAATCACTGAGTTTGCCGATAGTGGACGTTTGGATTTTGAAGCAGATGAAGCCAAAGGAAATATGGTTTTTAGCATTTCAAC
>Ga0209487_1004311_pt1 | contig 10966 bp, 16 predicted proteins | sample Poulit2012_FD_187524 | JGI IMG/M metagenome (GOLD analysis project Ga0209487, IMG submission 187524) | Agricultural soil microbial communities from Georgia to study Nitrogen management - Poultry litter 2012 (SPAdes) (version 2) | ecosystem: Environmental > Terrestrial > Soil > Agricultural land... | reverse complement strand
GAAATAACATTAGTTATTGACATGTATCTTTAGTTTATGGTAATATACTTATGTTATTGGACGTAGCACCAACATGCTACAACCGCACAGAATAGGTTATAAAAACTCAAGATGAGTACCTATGATGGCGAGTCTGAGTTTTAGGAGGTGCAAATATGTACGCAATTATTGAAACAGGTGGCAAACAAGTAAAGGTAACTGAAGGCGAGGAAGTCTTTGTAGAAAAACTTGATGTAGAAGCTGATGAAACAGTTACTTTTGACAAAGTTCTTTTTGTCGGTGGTTCTGAAACAAAAGTTGGCGCACCATATGTAGATGGTGCATCTGTTTCTGCTAAAGTAGTTGGACATGGTAAAGGTAAAAAAATTACTGTTTTTAAATATAAGCCTAAGAAAAACTACAGCAGAAAACAAGGTCATCGTCAGCCATATACGAAGTTAGTTATCGAAAGTATTTCTGTATAAGGAAATGAGACAATGGTTATTGTAAATGTATGTAAAAAGGGAAATGAAATTGAAGAAATTACAATTTCCGGTCATGCAGAAAGTGGACCAGCTGGATATGACCTTGTATGTGCAGGTGTTTCTGCGGTCTCTTTTGGTGCAATCAATGCTGTTTATCGGCTAGCAAATGTGAAGTTGATCATAGAGCAGCGTAAAGAAGGTGGATACTTACACATTTCATTTCCTGAAGGTCTCACACAAAGTCAGTGGGAAAAAGCTCAATTACAATTAAGAAGTATGATTGTCTCATTACAAACAATAGAAGAGCAGTATAGCGATTATATACAAGTGAAAATTACGTAGGAGGTGCATAAGAATGCTCCGTTTAGATTTACAGTATTTTGCGCAGAAAAAAGGTGGCGGGAGTTCAAGAAACGGTCGTGACTCTCAATCTAAGCGTTTAGGTCAGAAAGAAGGGGACGGAAAGTTCGTAACAGGTGGGTCTATTCTTTTTAGACAGAGAGGCACAACAATTTATCCAGGACTAAATGTAGGCATGGGTAAAGATCATACACTTTTTGCTAAAATTGATGGGATTGTAAAATATGAACGCCAAGGAAAGAAGCGAACACGTGTAAGTGTTTATCCAGTCGCACAAGAAGCATAAATATATTTTAAAACTCCAATTCATAAAATTGGAGTTTTTTTATGGATTTTTATCAATTATTTCCCTTTATTATGATATACTTTTTTCGAGGGAGTTGTGAATACCGTGAAACGTGAAGTGGATTTACATTTTTTGCAACATTATCGACATGATTTAATGAATGAACTACAAATTATTTTAGGCTTTTTACAAATGAATAATGAAGAACAAGTGAACAATAAATTAAATGAAGTATTAACCCAATTAGAGTGTGAAAGAAAATTACTTGCACTATATATGCCTAAATTTGCTTATTGGATACTTATGTTTAACCATATGAATAGCGAATTTAATCTTAAATATAATATCAATATTGAAACACCTTTAAAAAAATTCGATGAACAGTTAACAAATGATTGTAAAAAATTTTTTGATATCGTTTATAAATATGTCGATATAGCAAAAACTCACTCTTTCACGGTAAGTCTCAAACCTAGTTCAAAAGATATCTTTAAAGTATCTTTTGAAATAAATCACTTATTACAAGATAAAGAATTTCAAGCAATATGTCACAATAAATTACAGGTTCGTAATTTAAATTTTGAACATAAAGAACAACTTATTTGTGAGTGGACATATCGATAATGTAGCTCTGACATGGAGGTGAGCTCATTGTTTGTTGATCAAGTAAATATTAATGCAAAATCAGGAACAGGGGGAAATGGTAAAGTAGCGTTTCGTCGTGAAAAATATGTTCCAATGGGTGGGCCTGCTGGAGGCGATGGTGGACGAGGCGGGGATGTTATTTTTAAAGTAGATGAAGGACTATCTACGTTAATGGATTTTCGCTATAATCGCCATTTTCGAGCGGATAATGGTGAAGACGGTATGAGTAAAAATAAACACGGAAAAGATGCCGAAGATTTATATATATATGTTCCTCCAGGCACAACTATTCTTGATGAAGATACTGGCCATGTTTTGGCAGATTTAATAGAACATGATGAAGAAAAGGTTGTTATAAAGGGAGGTCGCGGTGGCAGAGGAAATACTCGTTTCACGAGTGCAAAAAATACCGCTCCACATTTTGCTGAAAATGGTGAGCCAGGAGAAGAGCGAAATTTACGTCTAGAATTAAAACTTATTGCTGATGTAGGATTAGTAGGATTTCCTAATGTTGGTAAGTCCACTTTACTTTCTGTCGTTAGTGCAGCAAAGCCTAAAATTGCAAATTATCATTTCACAACATTAGCGCCGAATCTAGGTGTCATTGAAACAGGAGATCATCGTAGTTTTGTTATGGCTGATTTACCTGGTTTAATTGAAGGTGCTCATGAAGGAGTTGGACTCGGGCATCAATTTTTACGCCATGCTGAACGAACAAGACTTTTGTTACATGTCATTGATATGGCGGGAATTGAAGGAAGAGATCCATATGAAGATTACGTCAAAATTAATACTGAAATAGAAAAGTATGATGAAAACATTGTACAACGCCCACAAATAGTCGTTGCTAATAAAATGGACATGCTAGGGGCGGAAGAAAACTTAAAACAATTTAAAGAGCAAGTAGAAGTTCCAGTTTATCCAATTTCAGCGGTTACAAAATCTGGAATAGAAGAACTTTTATACGCAACAGTAGATTTATTAGAAGACATACCAAAACAATCCTTTATTGAGCGCGATGAAGAAATTGTTGTTTATGAGCATGAAGTTGAAGAGCCGTTTACTATATCACGAGCAGATGATGGAGCATATATCGTTTCAGGTGACGATGTAGAAAAGTTATTTAAGATGACTGATTTTAATCAATCTGAAGCGGTGCAGCGTTTCGCTCGTCAAATAAGGCACATGGGTATTGATGATGCTTTAAGAGAACGAGGAATTCGTGATGGAGATATTGTCCGCATCTTAGATTTTGAATTTGAGTTTATTGATTAGTATTAGCCTAGGATCTTTTCAACTTTTCTTTTTTTACGCATACAGTAATAAAGAAGAACATTTTACGTATGCGAAAAGAAAGGAGTTTTTTCTGTTGAAGATCCATATCGTACAAAAAGGTGATACTTTGTGGGATATTGCTGAAAAACATCACGTAGATTTTGATGAGTTACAAGAAGTTAATTCACATTTATCAAGTCCAGATATGCTTATGCCGGGGATGAAAGTAATGATTCCATCTACTTCTCAAAAACTTACAAAAGAGGAAAAAGATAAAGATTTAACAATTAAACCTTTAAAGATAAAAGAGGACGATCATCAAGTCAAAAAAGATGTATCATTTTCTCAGCCAGAATTAGCATCAATGAAATTACCGGTAATGCCTAGTGAACAAAAGGTCAAAGAAAAAAGCACACAAAAACAATCATTAAAAGAGAAATTATATAATGAAAAGGATACAAATATGTACCCACAAGCTCAAATGTCTTATGAAGAACAACCTAATTATCAATATCCAGTCGTTCCATATTGCTGTTGCTATTATATGCACCATTATTCTCATATGAATACACATAATCGAAAAGAACAAGCATATGAACAGCCGAGATATGTTGGTCATCTTCCAGGTATTTATCATTATCCACAAACCCAACAAAGACCGATATCAGATGTACCGACATTTCCAATGTATCATGAGCCATATAAATATACTGCCCATCCAATGAGTGAACCATCAAAGGAATAGAAAAGACATGATATCGAGAGACGAAAATCATCGTCTCTTTTTTTCTTTCATGTTATGATAAAGAAAAGAGATATGAAAGGAAGTACGAGCGATGAAAACTGAAATTGAACAAATTGTGACATGGCTTAGAAAAAAAGTTTCTAGTGCTCATGCAAAAGGATTGCTCGTCGGTGTTAGTGGTGGGCTTGATTCGGCCGTTGTTGCTCACTTAATTCAAAGGGCATATCCGGAAAATTCTCTAGGTGTGATTATGCCACTTCAAACGAGTAAAGAAGATGTAGCTGATGCACAATCTGTCATTGAAAGTAGTCAAATTCAATCGATGACAATTGATTTAACCGAAACACATAACATACTTTATGGAACGATTCAGGATAATTTAAAAGCGACAAATACCCTAAATGAAAATATGGATCAGTTAGCCGATGCAAATTTACGGGCACGTCTTCGCATGAGTACACTATATACATTAGCCGCTAATTACAATTATTTAGTTACAGGAACAGATAATAAATCCGAATGGTATACAGGGTACTTTACAAAATATGGTGATGGTGGGGTTGACCTTCAGCCGATTATTGAATTTACGAAAACAGAAACTGTTCAACTAGCCAAACTATTAGGTGTCCCAGAAGCAATCATTTCGAAAAAACCTAGTGCTGATTTATGGAAGGGACAAACAGATGAACAGGAAATGGGTACAACTTATGAATATATTGATGCTTATTTAGACGGTAAACATGTACCTAAACATGATGAAATACTTATTAAAAATATGCATAAACGAACAAATCATAAACGAAATTTACCACCTAAATTTAAACGAAATTAATTACCTAAAATTAACTGTTTAAAAAGTCTCCTTTCTTCAAAAAGTATTCCTAAAGGAGGCTTTTTTATGCGATTAATCATTTATATTTTCATGTTATTTTTACTTATTGGATGTAATCAATCAGAAACGGAATCACAAGAACCCATATCGCCTGATCAAGTTCGATATGATAAGGAGATTGAAAGGGACGATTCCAATAATCATCCACTTAGACAATATACTGAGAGTGAAGAGAAGGGAATTAGTGAGTACGGGACAAAACGTGAGATCTTTCGTACGGATGAGGCATTACGTGTTACTCAATTATTATCAGAAAGAGATGATGTGAGACATGCACATGTAGCAACCTCTGATACACAAGTCGTCGCCTTCGTGCTGTTAAAAGATTATGAGGATCACCATATCGCAAAGACTTTAGAAGAAGAGGTTAAAACAATTGTTCCTGACAAGGATATTTATATTTACACAGATAAGAACCATTACAACCGTATCGAAGATTTAAAGTCATCGATGAAACCACGCCAAATTGGTAAAGACTTACAACGTTTTTTTGAAAAATATTTAAACCTTGATATTAAAGATTAACCTTTGATTTCAAAGGTTTTTCTTTTTTTTCTTCGGGTATTAATTTATAATAAAATTACATGCAAATTTATGTAATTGGAGTGGAGAACGATGGCAGGACATTCAAAGTGGAGTAACATAAAGCGAAGAAAAGCAGCTCAAGACAAAAAGCGTGGGAAAATTTTTGCAAGACATTCTAAAAGTATATATACCGCTGCTAAAGAAGGTGGCGGGGATCCAGATATGAATCCTGGATTACGCCTAGCTATAGAAAAGGCTAGAGATGATAACATGCCAAATGATAATATAGAACGTGCGATTCAAAAAGCAACAGGTACATTAGATGGAGCAAAATTTGAAGAATTTATTTATGAAGGATATGGTCCTGGCGGGATAGCTGTTATAGTAGAAGTCGTTACTGACAATAGAAACCGTGCTGCAGCTGAAGTAAGACACGCCTTTAGTAAAAATGATGGTAATTTAGGAGAAAGTGGTAGTGTATCTTTTATGTTTGATCGTAAAGGATACTTTGCCATATTAAATCAGGACGATATTGATGAAGATGAATTAACGTTAGTTGCTATTGATGCGGGAGCAGATGATATTGAAACGAGTGAAGAAGTCATCGAAATATTTTCTGCTCCGCAGGATTTTCATCAAGTCAATCAGACATTAATTAAAGCAGGATATGAAATTGAAGAAGCGGAATTAACATATCTCCCCCATAATTACATACAAATTGAAGCTGATTTAGAAAGAAAAATGCTCGATTTAATTGATATGTTAGAAGATGAAGAAGATGTACAAGGGATTCATCACAATTTAGAAATTAGTGAATAACAAACATTCTTCCATTCCTAAATTTAATAGGAATGGAAGTTTTCATTTCATTCATTGCTACACGATGAATATGGTATGATTATGTTACGTTACATAAAGGAGCTAAGAACGATGATTGCATTTATTCGTGGAACATTAGTCGATATTACAGAAACCCATGTTTTTGTCGATGTTCAAGGAGTCGGTTATCAAATTGAATGTGCGAACCCGTACGTATTTCAACAGGAAATGAACAAAGAAGTTTTTATATATACATACCATCACGTACGTGAAGATAGCCAAACATTGTATGGATTTAAAACAGAAGATGAAAAACAATTATTTGAAAAGTTAATTTCCGTTTCTGGGATTGGTCCAAAAAGTGGATTAAATATTCAAGGTACTGTCCAAGTAAATGATTTTATTTCAGCAGTAGAGCGTGAAGATGAAAAGTATTTAATGCAGTTCCCTGGAATCGGTAAAAAAACATCCCGACAAATTATTTTAGATTTAAAAGGGAAGTTAACAGATTTAGCAACAACTATCGAAATTGATGGCGCTTCAGAAACAGAAGTTGAAAAGATAAAAGAGTTAGAAGAAGCAAAGGCGGCACTAAAAGCGTTAGGATACGTTGATCGGGAAATTCAAGCTATTGTTCCACAACTACGGAAAAGTAAAGAGGCAAACACAGATGATTTAGTAAGAAAAGCATTGTCTCTTTTAATGAAAAATTAACTTGAATGAGGGATCATTATGGATGATAGAATTGTTGAAGGTGAATTACAAGAAGATGAAGAGGAACTTGAACTTAGTCTACGACCCTTATATTTAAGTCAATATATTGGGCAAGATATAGTAAAGGAAAATTTAAGTATATTTATCGAAGCGGCTCAAATGAGAAATGAGCCTCTTGATCACGTATTGCTATATGGCCCACCTGGGTTAGGTAAAACAACCCTTGCGGCTATAATCGCCAATGAAATGGGGGTTCAGTTCCGTTCAACATCAGGTCCAGCTATTGAACGGGCAGGAGATTTAGCAGCTATCCTTTCATCCCTTGAGCCAGGAGATGTCTTATTTATTGATGAAATTCATCGCCTACCTCATTCAGTAGAAGAAGTGTTATATCCAGCGATGGAAGATTTCTTTTTAGATATAGTAATTGGAACAGGCCCAAGTGCTCGATCTGTTACGATAGACTTACCACCTTTTACATTGGTAGGGGCAACAACTAGGGCAGGTTTACTAACAGCACCACTTCGGGACCGTTTTGGTGTACATACGAGATTAGACTTTTATGAAATTAAGGATTTACGGAATATTATTCAAAGAACAGCTGAAATTTTTAATACAAAAATATCGGATGATGCAGCCCTTGAGGTAGCGAGAAGATCCCGGGGAACTCCTCGGATTGCCAATCGGTTATTAAAAAGGATTCGTGATATATCTCAAGTAAAAGGGGAAAAGGAAATTTCCCTTGAAACATCCAATGTTGCGCTAACAATGTTACAAGTTGATAATGAAGGACTTGATCATATTGATCATAAAATTTTAAAAACAATTATTGAAGGATTTAATGGTGGCCCAGTCGGTTTAGATACGATTGCTGCTTCGATAGGAGAGGAATCTCAGACGATTGAAGACGTTTATGAGCCATTTTTACTTCAAGCTGGATTTATTCAGAGAACTCCTAGAGGAAGAATGGTTACACAAAAAACTTATGAACATTTTGGTATTAAGGAAGATGAGTAACAATGAATATTGGAAAAGTGTTTATGATTTTAGGAATTGTTTTTTTAATCATAGGAGCCCTTTGGACATTTATCGGGAAATTACCTGGTGATATTCATATTAAAAAAGGGAACTTTTCCTTTTATTTTCCAATCATGACCTCGATTGTTGTTAGTATTATTTTATCAATTATACTATATGTCATTGGGAAAATAAGGTAATTTTAATGAGGGAAGAATGATGTATGAAAATAGATGAGTTTAATTTCCATTTACCAGAACAATTAATTGCTCAAACGCCACTAGAAAAGCGCACAGCATCTAAAATGTTAGTCGTTAATAAATCAAATAATACATTTACTCATGATACGTTTACAAATTTAACAAGCTATTTGCAAAAGGGAGATTGTATCGTCTTTAACGATACGAAAGTTATACCAGCCCGTCTTTATGGAGTTAAAAAAGATACTGGTGCCAATATTGAAATATTATTACTTCAAGAAATTAAAGAAAATCGCTGGGAAGCTTTAGCAAGACCAGCAAAAAAAGTCCCAGTTGGAACGGAACTTATTTTTGGAGAAGGTTTATTAAAAGCAACATGTGTCGAACATGGAGAACAAGGTATACGTATCTTTGATTTAACGTATGAAGGTATTTTGTATGAAGTTTTAGATAAAATTGGTGAAATGCCACTTCCACCCTATATTAAAGAGAGATTAGAAGATCGTGAGCGTTATCAAACGATTTATGCTAAACATGAGGGTTCTGCTGCTGCACCGACAGCAGGATTACATTTCACAGAACAATATGTAGAACAACTACGGGAAATCGGTATCCATGTCGCATATGTGACTTTACATGTTGGATTAGGTACATTTAGACCTGTTACAGTCGATAACGTAGTAGAACACGATATGCATGCAGAATATTATGAAATAAGTGAAAAGACAGCAGAGCGATTAAATCAAGTTAAAGCAAGGGGGGGGCGCATTTTTTCCGTTGGTACTACTGTAACGAGAGCATTAGAAGCAAATATGAAAAAGTATGATTTGTATACAGCCGAAAAAGATTGGACAAATATTTTTATATATCCACCTTATAAATTTAAAGCCATTGATGGAATGCTTACGAATTTTCACTTACCAAAATCAACATTATTAATGTTAGTAAGTGCCTTTGCTTCAAAAGAATTAATTTTTAAAGCATACAAAGAGGCGATTCAACAAAATTATCGATTTTTTAGTTTCGGAGATTGTATGCTCATTTTATCATGAAAAAGGAAGGATCGTTCATGCCAATTACTTACGAATTAATTAAAACATGTAAACAATCGGGTGCACGTTTAGGGAAAGTGCATACACCTCACGGTACATTTGAAACACCAATGTTTATGCCTGTTGGAACATTAGCAACCGTGAAATCTATGAGCCCGGAAGATTTAAAGGAAATGGATGCCCAAATTATTTTATCAAATACGTATCATTTATGGCTGAGACCTGGGGAAGACATTGTGAAAGAAGCTGGAGGGCTTCATGAATTTATGAACTGGGATCGGCCAATTTTAACGGATTCCGGTGGTTTTCAAGTATTTAGTTTAAGTGATATGCGGGAAATTACAGAAGAGGGTGTGCATTTTAGAAACCATATTAGCGGGGAAAAGTTGTTTTTCTCACCAGAAAAAGCGATGCAAATCCAAAATGATCTCGGACCAGATATTATGATGGTTTTAGATGAGTGTCCACCGTACCCAGCTTCCCATGATTACATGAAACAGTCAGTTGAAAGAACATCCCGGTGGGCAGAGAGGTGTTTAGAAGCGCATCAAAGAAAAGATGAACAAGCTTTATTTGGTATCGTCCAAGGTGGAGAGTACGAAGATTTACGAAAACAAAGTGCACAAGATTTAATTTCGTTAGATTTTCCAGGATATGCGATTGGCGGTTTATCTGTTGGAGAACCTAAGGAAGTAATGAACAAAGTTTTAGAATTTACTACTCCTTTATTACCGGACGATAAACCACGTTATCTAATGGGGGTAGGTTCTCCAGCCTCTTTAATTGATGGCGTCATAAGGCATATAGATATGTTTGATTGTGTTTTACCAACACGGATTGCCCGAAATGGAACATGTATGACATCAAATGGCCGATTAGTCGTAAGAAATGCAAAATATGCCCGGGACTTCAGCCCAATTGATGAAAACTGTGACTGTTACACGTGTAGCAATTACTCAAGAGCATATATTCGCCATTTAATTCATACAAATGAAATACTCGGATTCAGACTTACCACTTATCATAATTTGTATTTTCTGTTAAACTTAATGAAGCAAGTACGATCAGCCATTCAAGAAGATCGCTTACTTGATTTTAAGGAAGCATTTTTTGAACAGTACGGATTAAATGATCCGAATGCAAAAAGTTTTTAGAAAGGAGGAATTGACATGCAGGATGGTTCAATTCTAAGCTTAATCATTCCTTTAGTTTTAATGTTTGCTGTCTTTTACTTTCTTTTAATACGTCCACAACAAAAACGTCAACGTGAAGTAAAGGAGATGCAAGATGCCTTACAAAAAGGAGATAACATTGTAACTATTGGTGGTATGCATGGGAAAATTCATGCGATGGATGAAGATACGATCGTAATTACTACTGATGATGGAGTAAAACTTACATATGATCGGACTTCAGTGAGAGAAGTAGTGAATCAAGAATCGTAAAAAAATAGTACGAGCTATATCATTAGCTCGTACTATTTTTATAAATTTTTAGTCGTAAACATATTAACCCCTAATATGCCTCCTAAAAGAGATAATAAAATGAAGCCTATATGCACGATAATTTGTTCGTAGGTAAAACCTTTATCAAATCCAAGAAATTGAATGAGGAAAATGCCTATAGAAAAGGTAAAACCTGTGAGTAACCCAATCATCCAACCATTTTCCTTATTTTTAACGCCGGCAAATATACCACCTAAAAATAAAGCAATAAAACTTAACGTTAGTGTTACCCACGAATAGTTACTTTCATTGATTGAAGTATATTTCATAAGAAGGGCTAACATAAAACTACTAACAAAAATAAATAATACAATAAAAAGTAATCCGGAAAACAATGAAATTACAAAATTTCTGTTCAATATCTTCACTTCCTTTAAATTATCATTACTCCATTGTATGTTTTCATATAAAATAATATCATTATACTTTTATATATTTATTATCTGGTATAAAAAAGGGTACTCTTA
>Ga0209487_1004310_pt1 | contig 10966 bp, 14 predicted proteins | sample Poulit2012_FD_187524 | JGI IMG/M metagenome (GOLD analysis project Ga0209487, IMG submission 187524) | Agricultural soil microbial communities from Georgia to study Nitrogen management - Poultry litter 2012 (SPAdes) (version 2) | ecosystem: Environmental > Terrestrial > Soil > Agricultural land... | reverse complement strand
CGCATAATCTTTCAACGCTCGACCTAAGTACTCTTCACTTGTCCCCATGCTGTAGATGTTTGCTGTATCAAAAAAATTAATCCCTAAATCAAGTGCTTTTTTGATAATTTTTCTGGAGTCTTCTTCATTTAATACCCAATCATGAATCCATTTTTCTGAATCTCCAAAGCTCATACAACCCAAACAAATTTTTGAAACATCTAATCCGGTATTTCCTAACTTTACATATTCCATAATTTTAGCTCCTTTGAGTATTTAAATTACCGTGGACCCATTAATTGATGAGGAACATAATGTTCTTCTAAAGCTGTCATGTCTTCTTCATCAAGCTGTACATCTAAGGCTTCAATAAAATCATCTAGATATTTTTCTTTCGTCACTCCAACAATCGGGGAAACAGCACCCTTTTCCCACAACCAAGCAATGGCAATTTGAGCTCTTGTGGCATTATGTTTTTTAGCAACTCGTCCGACTTCTTCGATAATTTTTCGATCGGTCTCTTCAGTACTGTCATATTTTCTTTTCGCTGAAGCATCTGTCTCTGAACGTTTTGTATCTCCTTCCCACTCTCTTGCTAAACGACCAGCTGCAAGTGGGCTATACGGAACAAGTGCTACGCCTGAATCTTTACAATATGGATTCATTTCGCGTTCTTCTTCTCGATAAACTAAATTGTAATGACCTTGCATCACTGAAAATTGTGTCCAACCATTTTTTTCCGCAATGTATTGTGCTTTTTGAAATTGCCAAGCAAACATATTTGAAGCGCCAAGGTAAAGAACTTTTCCTGCACGAACCAAATCATTTAATGCTCGCATTGTTTCTTCGATTGGCGTGTCGTAATCCCAACGATGAATGTATAATATATCTATATAATCCATCTCTAACCGTTCTAAACTGGCTTCCACTTCTTGAAAAATATGTTTCCTTGATAAGCCTGCTCCATTTGGTCCTTCATGCATTCGATTGTAAACTTTAGTTGCAATAACAACTTCTTCTCGTTTCGCGAAATCTTTGATTGCCCGACCAAGGAACTCTTCACTCACACCCAAACTATAAATGTTTGCTGTGTCAAAAAAATTAATTCCGACATCCAATGCTTTTTTAATAATTTTTCTTGATTCATTTTCATCTAACAACCAATCATGCATCCAGATCTCTGGATCTCCAAAACTCATACAACCCAAACAAATCTTAGACACATCTAGACCAGTATTTCCTAACTTTTCGTATTTCACACGACATCCCCCTCTAATTATCGAAAACGTTCTACTTTCTCATTATAACAAACAATTTTTCTATTGCTATTTTAAAATGACTTCACATCTTTTGTCGATAAAGATTCTGGTATAATTTGAAGGGGAGGATGTACATGCAGGTAGAAGAATTTATTGAATATTTAAGAGCAAATAAAAATCCTGATAAGATTGAAGGCATGGAAAATTATATGCGAAATAAATTTAAGTTTCTTGGCCTTCAAGCAGCAGAACGACGAAAACTTTCTCGAGAATATTTGAATCCACTCGCTAAAAAAGCAAAAGCAGGATATTCTACAGAACAACCTGATCGCTCTGTGGTTGATTGGGATGTACTCTTCACTTTATGGGAACTTCCCGAACGTGAATTTCAGCTTACTGGTATTGATTATTTAAAACGAGTTCAACAATATTTAGTACTTGATGATTTTGAGTACTTAAAACAACTCGTCTTAACAAAATCATGGTGGGATACGGTTGATTTTTTATCAAAAAACATTGGAGCCATTGTCATTAAAGAACCTGATCTCATAGAAACAATGAAAACTTGGAGCTTAGAGACGAATATCTGGCTTCGTCGTGTTTCCATTTTGCATCAGTTGAGTTTGAAAGAAAAAACCAATACGAAGTTATTAGAAGAAGTTATTTTGAATAATATGAATGAAGAAGAATTTTTCATTCAAAAAGCGATCGGCTGGTCCTTACGTGAGTATGCAAAAACGGATGAAAATTGGGTCATTAATTTTATCAAACCATATCAAAACCAGCTTAGTACTCTCAGTTATCGGGAAGCCATGAAAAATATTAAATAAAAGTTATCAAGACCGACTACTATCTTCAAAATTTGTTTTAGTGTTCGCTAGAATGATCCACTGTCTTTGAAATCTATTTTCGCGGTCGCTGGAGCTTCATTTTTGCATCTACTGTCAGCATGTTATGTTTTCACGTCTGTTGGAGCGGTCTGGTGGCAACGAAATATATTTTCACGGTCGCTGGAAGTCTTTAACCATATGCATTGAATATTTTCACGGTAGCAAATATAATGAATATGAAGAAAATACATATATAAAGAGAAAGGAACATTCTATGGGCTTATTAGTAGATGGAAAATGGCATGACGAATGGTATGATACTGAAGAGTCAGGTGGTCGTTTTATTCGTTCAGATTCTCAATTTCGTAATTGGATAACACCCGATGGAAGTCCGGGGCCAACTGGAGAAGGTGGATTTAAAGCAGAACCTCATCGTTATCATTTATATATTTCCTATGCTTGTCCATGGGCAAGCCGCGCTATGATTATGAGAAGTCTCAAAGGGTTAGAAGATATTATCTCAGTTTCTGTAGTCAATCCATTAATGGCAGAAAATGGTTGGACCTTTGAACCAGCTGAAGGAGTCGTTCCCGATCCTATATTGGATGCTGATTATCTCTATGAAATTTATACGCATGTAGATCCCGACTATAGCGGTCGCGTAACGGTACCTGTCTTATATGATAAGAAAAAAGATACTATAGTAAATAATGAGTCGTCTGAAATCATGCGCATGTTCAACTCTGCTTTTGACGGTTTAGGAAGCTTAGATTATGATTTTGCTCCCGAAGAGTTACAATCTGAACTTGATGAAATGAATGAAAAAGTTTATGATGCCATTAATAATGGCGTATATAAGTCAGGTTTTGCGACTAAGCAAGAAGTTTACGAAGAAGAAGTCACTAAACTTTTTGATGAACTTGATCAACTAGAAGAACATATAAAAACAAACGAATTTTTAGTGGGCTATCGAATTACAGAAGCGGATTGGCGTTTATTCACTACACTCGTTCGTTTTGATTCTGTATATTATGGTCACTTTAAATGTAATATAAAACGATTAGTCGATTATCCATACCTATGGCGTTACACTCGTGAATTATATAATTGGCCGGGTATCGCAAAAACAGTGAACTTTGATCATATTAAAGAACATTATTATCGAAGTCACGAGACAATTAATCCAAATGGTATTGTACCAAAAGGACCCGAGTTGGACTGGAGTTTAGAGTATTAATTGTAAAAGTCTCGCTAAATACCTGATATAATCCCTTCAAAGTAGACACTGAAAAAAACTACTTTGAGGGGAGCATATCAGTTCATATCTAGCGAGACTTTTTATGTTCCTTTGTTTTTAAAATTGACCATAGACTTCAAGAGTTAAGTTTCTTAAAATGTTGAGGACTAATTCTTTTGTGCTTAGAAAATCTTCATAAGCCACATATCCATAGTGTGTATGTGCATAGCGAACAGGTATTCCTACTACAATTGTTGGGATCCCTTTGTCCGCTAAATGGTAGGCTGCTCCGTTCGTTCCTCCGCCCTTTCGAACAGAACGTTGAACTTTAATTTGATATTTTTCTGCGATATGTAAAGCGAATTTTTGAAACCCTGGATGTGTAATCATTGAAACATCGAAATCACGTAACATCGGTCCATTTTTAAGTGCAGATTGAACTTTATAATCTGGTGTAAAGGTATCATCCGCTGGACAGCCTTCAAAAACAATCGCTAAATCTGCTTCAATTTGATTAGCTACTACCTTTGCTCCACGAATCCCTATTTCTTCTTGAGTAGATAAAGCACCGATCACTTCAACTTCAGAGTCTGCTTCTTCATCCGCAAAATCTTTCATCGTTTCAAGTAAACCAGCCACACCCACTCTACAATCAAAAGCCTTACCAAACAAAACTTCTCCACCATGAATTGTATCGAATTGAACATCTGGAACTACTGGATCACCAATCTGGATACCTAGCGCTTCGGTTTCTTCTTTACTACTTGTCCCCACATCAATTACCAAATCATCAAAGGATAAAGGTTTGTTCTTTTCTGCTTCCGACATAAAATGAGGTGGCGTACTTGCAGTTATTCCTTTAATCTTTTGGTCGTTTTCTGTTCGGATAATGACCGTATGAGCTGGTACATTATTGATTATCCAACCACCCACTGGTAGAAAATCAATCATCCCATTGGGACGAATGGCTTGCACTATAAATCCTACTTCATCCATATGCGCATCCAGTAAAACTTTCAGCGATTTCTCTTCTTGATTTTTATAATTTAAATAAACATTTCCCATTTTATCGTGATGTGTTTGTGCAAAATTATTCGCATAATTTGTTGCAATCTCTGCCACTTCTTCTTCAAATCCTGAGACACCAAAAGCATTAGATAATTCTTTAATTAATTCTATTGACATATAATCCCTCCTACATATTTAAACCTTTTCTTCATTATACATTAACTCATTCAATATTCATTTGGAAATATAAAAACTACTATCCTAGAGTATTTAGCCTCTAAAATAGTAGCTTATAAAAAGGAGAAGTTCTATAAAATTGTTTTATCTTTAGCTAATTCTTGACGGTTGCTTTCTCATCTTGTCTATTAATGACTACTTCTGTTTCTTTATCAAAAAAGTGCGCTTTATCCATATCAATCGCGATATCAATTTCAGAACCTGGTTGATGGTAATCCTGAGCATCTACAATAGCTGTAATTTCAGTATCACCCATCGTTAAGTATAGATTCGCTTCTGCTCCTGTTAATTCAGAAACAGTAATTTTTGCAGGAATAACCCCGCCTTCTGGCATCTTTGAATCTGTAAAATATTCATGGATATTTTCAGGGCGAATACCAAAAATAATTTCTTTATTTTCGTATCCCATCTCATCTAAGTATGCTCTATTTTTCTCATTAACTGTTAGTTTCAAACCTTTTCCATTACTAATTTCACCATTACTATAAGTTACAGTATAGAAATTCATCGCAGGAGAACCAATAAAACTGGCCACAAAAACATTATCCGGTGAATTATATACATCATAAGGTGTTCCAACTTGTTGAATAACACCATCATTCATAATGACAATGCGAGAAGCTAGAGTCATTGCTTCCGTTTGATCATGGGTAACATAAATTGTTGTGGATTCTAACTCTTCATGTAATTTTGCAATTTCCGTTCTCATTTTAACTCTTAATTTAGCATCTAAGTTTGATAGAGGCTCATCCATTAAGAATAGTTTTGGATTACGAACAACGGCACGTCCTAAAGCCACACGTTGTCTTTGTCCACCAGATAAAGCAGCGGGCTTACGGTCTAAAAATTCTGTTAACCCTAATAAATCAGCCGCCTTTTCAACACGTTCTTTGATTGTGCTTTTTTCTACTTTACGTAGTTTCAAACCAAATGCCATGTTATCAAATACAGTCATATGTGGATATAATGCATAGTTTTGAAAAACCATTGCGATATCTCGTTCTTTAGGCTCTACGTCATTCATAAGGTTATCTTCGATATAAAGATCACCTTCAGTAATCTCCTCTAAACCCGCCACCATACGTAAAGTGGTTGTTTTCCCACAACCTGAAGGACCTACAAAAACAATAAACTCTTTGTCTTCAATCTCTAAATTAAAATCTTCTACAGCATAATTATCTGCCCCATCATAACGTTTAGATATATTTTGCATATTTACTTTTGCCATGAGCCATTCTCTCCTATTCATTGTTTTGTTATAAGAAAATAATTAATATGTTGTTTCTCGTTCGTTTCTTAAAGAACAAAATATGTAAAAAAACGATTACTCTATACCAAAAATATAACATATTAAAACTTTCTCACCTAACAAGACGCTTATTAAAGCCTTTATCAGATAAATAAAAAACATCCAGCATATTAAATACTGAATGTTAATTATTTTAATGTTTAAATTTAATTTCCTGCAAACTCATCGTGTACTTGTGTAAGTACCTGTTCGAATACTTCTACTGGTTGTGCGCCTGATACACCATATTTATTGTTGAATACAAAAAACGGTACGCCTTGAACCCCTACTTGAGAAGCTTCGTAGATATCTGATACAACTTCTTTATCGTATTCTTTTTCATTTTCTAAGATTTCTTCGATGCGCGTTTCATCTAAACCAATTTCAGTTCCGATACGTTTTAGAACAGTTGCATCACTTATTAACTCTCCATTAAGGAAGAATGCTTTATATAGCTTATTGTAGTATTCAATACCTTTGCCTTCTTCTTTTGCATATTGGAAGACTCGATGAGCAGGGAAAGTGTCTGTTAATTTCATATCTTCAAAGTTATAATTTAAGCCAGCATTTGTAGCCATTTCATCTATTTGAGCAATCATTTGTTGCATTTGTTCTTCGGAAGCACCTTTACGATCAATCATTGCTTGCAGATAAGTTTTTTCTGGTTCATATTGAGCGCCTGGTTCTAATTGATAACTTTTATACTCAATTTCTACTTCATCCGCATGATCAAACTTCTCTAATGCTTTTTCTAAGTGTGTCGCGCCAATGTAGCAAAATGGGCAGACGAAATCAGACCAAATTGTTATTTTCATTCTTTATCTCCTTTGGCTTCTTTTTTCTTTTGAATAGTTTCAGTTGGTCCACAAATTCCAGTTTCCATATCACATGTAAAACCACCTGATAAATCTAACTGTTCTAATCCTGAAACGTTCTCTTGTTTTATATTAATGTTTTGTAACTTATTTTCAGACATTCAAGTCCACTTCCTTTTTAAAATCTCAATATTCATTGTACGTGAAACTTGAGATAAAAACACATATTTTGATTGATTTCGAGATAATTTCTTTTAACAATAGTTGGTATAGTTTTAGGTTTTCAAATTGTTTTAGTATACTAGATCTAAGACTTAATTTGAAAGGTGATTGTATGTCATTTAATTATTCAGGGATTACACATACTGATAGTATTAAAATAGGCTCAGATGATGCGCTGCTAAAAATTGTAGAATATATTAATCTACGTTGCCCCGATTCAAAAAATTATGAAGAAAATATTGCTCCTTTTTTAAATGTTTATATCAAAAATGGCACCGTTCAAAGAATTTTGAAGCATTTTGATAAGCAAAAATATCCACTGGAAGTTGGAAATGTATTAAATCAATATTTAGATTATAGTACACCAGAAGAAACGTTTAATTTAGTCAAAAAACTATTTGAGGAACAAGAAATATGGGGAAAAAATCGATTATCTCAAATTCCACACATCGCAAAAGAATACGGTCTTTCGCTACAGGCAGAAAATCGTGAACAAGCGAATAGGATTGACGACGAAATTAAATCGGTGAATGTTACAAATGTACCAACTGTTTTTGTAGGTGAAGAAGCATTTGTTGAAACGATTGAGCTTGATGAATTTAAAGAAGCGGTAGAAGATCATTTTAAATAAGCAAAGTAAAGGATAACACATAAAATTAAATGTGTTATCCTTTTTAATGTTTTATCGCTGAGATAATCAGCATCATTGGTCGACGCATTTCATCTAACATTCCTTCTTGTTCTAACAAATTTTTAGGTGGTTTTGGTTCAACGATCCTTTTAATATTGAAACCATTTTGAACTAAAGTATCTATATAGGTGGTCATTGTTCGATGATATTTAGTCATCTTTTCCCCTAGAAAAATAGCTTCTCGATTCCCTTCATAGAAGTAACGATCCACTGGAAAATGTAAAATTTCTCCATTTTCATCATAATACCAATCTTGGGAACCATAAGCTGTAAAAACAGGATGCTCTACCGTAAAAATTAAATGCCCATTTGGTTTTAACATTTTAAATAATTTTTGGATCAATCTTTCATAATCTTCTATATAGTGAAAAACAAGCGAACTTAAAATGACATCAAAACTATTGTCAGGAAATTTTACCTCTTCCAAATCTTTATGGATATATTTAATGTTTGGAGAAGTTGATTTTTCTTTCGCAACTTCAAGCATTTTCTCTGATCGCTCAACCCCAATGACAGATGATGCGCCTTGATCTGCAGCATATATACAATGCCATCCGTAGCCTGAGCCTAGATCAAGTACCTTTTTGTTTTTGAATACTGGAAGAAGCTCTTTTAAAGTTGGCCATTCTCCTGCTCCAGCCAGACCTTCTTTTGAACGACTCATTTGACTGTATTTTTCGAAAAAATGTGGATTATCGTAAATATTCATTATACATTCCTTTCAGCTCATTAACTCTCTTTAAACGTCGACTTTTACTCCTCAACTGTCTTATTCTTTCACACGTCCAACTACGCCATCCTCTAACATAACCTTGATACCATGTGGATGTGTTTGAGAATTAGTTAAAATCTTAGAGACAATACCTTCTGTCAATTTTCCAGAGCGCTGATCTTGTTTTTGTACGACTTTAACTTTCATACCTACTTCAATATTCTTTCTTTTTGTTCCGTCCATTAAAAAACTCCTCTCTTTTCATGTATTTCGTATCTAAATATTAACAGAAAAGTAAAAAATAGTTTAAACTAAAGGTATAAAATTACAGATAAAGGAGTGGCATGGTTGAAAGTAAAACTTGATACTATCGTTGGCGGGCTTGAGATGGTAAGTGACACATTTGATGTTTACTTTAATCCGAAAACAAATGAAATTGATTTTATTGATTTATTCTCTAACCCTTCTTTCTATACAGATGAAGAAGATAGCATACCAGAGGATGCGATTTTTTTGCCCTCTCAATTTGAAATTCATGAGTATAGTATTATGGAAAATTTTATTTACACAATCGAAGATGAAGAAATTTACGAAGAATTGCTCTTTGCGATTAAAGGTCGGGGAGCTTTTCGGAACTTTAAACACCAAATTCATCGTTTCGGTATTCAAGATGACTGGTATGGTTTCAAGGAAGAAAAATTTATTCGTATTGCAAAAGATTGGTGTGATCAGCACAACATTCCATATGAAGAATAATATGTTTAATAAAATATGTTTGGAAGGATTTTTAAATGAAAACACAATTTAGCGACAAAACCAATACGATTAAATGGATCGGTATCTTGACAATGACGATTGATCATGTAGGTTATTATCTTTTCCCGGGTATTCTCTGGTTACGTATTATTGGGCGCATTGCTTTTCCTTGCTTTCTTTACGGAATTATTGAAGGAACTGAAAGAACAAGTAATTACCCACGCTATATTTCCCAGTTAATTTTACTTGGTGTGCTTTCTATGCCGATTACTCCCAATACTTTTAATGTCTTATTTTTGCTTGCTCTTTTCTCTCTTTCATTAAAATATCCGAAATATTTTATTATTTTCCTCCTGTTAAGTGCTTTTGTTGAATATAGTATTTACGGCTTTTTATTTGGTTGGGTGCTTTGGTGGATGAAGAACCAAGATAAAACACAAGGAATAATGGGCAGTTTACTTCTACAGTTGCTCAATCTTTCTTCTATTCAATTTTTCTCGCTTTTATCCTTACCTCTATTGAATAGTCAAAAAGGAGTAAAATTACCACGACTACCTAAGTATTTCTTTTATGCATTTTACCCACTTCATCAACTCGTATTAATTTGGTTAGCAACATAATTTTTCTAGAAGACTTATATAGGCCCTTAGTTTTCTAATATCGCGATGGCTCTTACTGGAGAGCCGTCACCATTTTGAATATTCAAAGGAAAACCATAAAAAGTAAAAGTCGTATGAGGTGGAATTTTTTCTAAATTTACTAAATTCGTATATGTAATAACTCCTTTTTTTAATAGTTGTCTTTCTAATTCTTCAGTGATCCCTCCACCAACAAATTTTGGTTTTACGTGAAGGATTCTCTCTAAATATTCAGTCCCTATTTCTTCTCGAAAAAATAAGCCTATCTCATATGGCCACTCTTTTAATAATTCAACCACTTGTGCTTCTCCAAAGAACCTTTCCAGTGGAATTTCATCCAATGTAACCATTCCCTTGTGCATATGAGAAAAGGCATCTACATGTGTTCCTGTGTGCGTTCCAAAATTTAACTCTCTTAATTCCCAGCCATTCTTCTCATGTGTATGAATTATATCAATCCTTACATCTGGATCACCGGGAAAAACATTCATCCCTGTGTATAATGGCATAGACAAATCAATGACTTTCATTTAATTCTCCTCTTCTAACTGGTTTCTTGTCGCATATAAAAATCTACCATTCCCAATATCAGCAGCATTTTTCATTAACTCCAAATTTAACCAGCCTGCTAATTCATAAAATGGTTTATCCTCAAATGGCCATCTTGTATAAGTGGTAGAAATTAGTTCTTCGTTGGAGGTTGTTTCTAAAATGCTTCTCCATTGGTCGTGAAAATTTTTGAACGTATCTTTTACTGCATCCATATCTCCCAGCCAATAAATATCTTCTTTAGTGAGTGTCCCTTCTCCAAAAGAATGATTGATAACCATTGACCACCAAAAAATAATATGCCACGTTGTCCAAGCAATACTTGCTGGTCCCATTTCGTAGGATTCGTTTTCTGGCCAGTCTGCTTTCCATACGCCTTCTAAATTGTTCACATGCAAACTGTTATCTGTTGGCTTCCATAGCGCTTCTTCGTTTTCTAAATCCGTTAAATGGTAGTCTAGTAATTGCCAAGAAATATCAAATTGGAAAATCAATGTTTCTCTTAATTCATCCATTTTATAACGTCCTTTCACATTCGAAATATGTTCTTAGTTAGTCATTTTACATGAAATTTCTTCTTTTCTCACTTATCTGTCATTAAAATTGGATGGGAGATATTTTACCATTTCAAATCAAAATAGTGATATACTCAATAAAAGACGATCCAAAATGTTTTGGGAGTGAATGAAAAATGAAATTATATAATCAAAAAATTGGCTTTGTTGGCTTTGGAAATATGGGACAG
>Ga0209487_1004308_pt1 | contig 10968 bp, 9 predicted proteins | sample Poulit2012_FD_187524 | JGI IMG/M metagenome (GOLD analysis project Ga0209487, IMG submission 187524) | Agricultural soil microbial communities from Georgia to study Nitrogen management - Poultry litter 2012 (SPAdes) (version 2) | ecosystem: Environmental > Terrestrial > Soil > Agricultural land... | reverse complement strand
TTTGTTCAGATGTTTCATTTTCTTTATTATGTTCCAATTGAATCACCCTTTCCTCTTGATCTATAATCAGTTTAGCCAAAATGTTTGGGATGATTTCAGTATAATTGTATAAAATGTGTGTAAAACGTTGTAAACATTGTCTAAAAAGGTAACGTATGCAAAAATATAATCAACAGGTCGTTGAAAGAATGAGAGTAAAGGAGGAGGTTGCATGCGTCGTCATATTGGTGTTGTGGAAGATGATGCAAATATTCAAAATATCGTTTCGGCTTATTTGAAAAAAGAGGGTTTTTCAGTTGACGTATTAGGATCTGCTGAGGAAGCATGGACGTTATTTGAAACGAATCCGCCTAACATGTGGATATTAGATATTATGTTACCAGGTATGGATGGTTATGAATTTTGTAAAAGAGTGCGCAATGAAAGTGATGTCCCAATTATTATTATTTCCGCAAAAGATGAAGAAATAGATAAAATCCTTGGTTTAGAGTTAGGTGGGGATGATTATTTAACAAAACCATTTAGCCCGCGTGAATTAATTGCTCGGGTTAAAAGGTTGTTTATTCGTTCACAACCACAAACGAAACCAGTGGAGAATGATATAGTTCAGTTGGGTCAATTGTCCATTTATAAGGCCGATAGACGGGTCTATGTTTCTGAAGAAGAAATAAGTTTAACAACGAAAGAATTTGATATGCTTATTTTATTCGTGGAACATCCTAACCGGGCATTTTCAAGGGAGACATTACTCGTAAATATTTGGGGAGATGACTATTTTGGCAGTGACCGGGCGGTGGATGACCTCGTTAAACGCGTCCGGAAAAAGATCCCAAGCATTCCACTAGAAACGGTTTGGGGATATGGTTATCGCCTACGAGATGAAGAGGGATAAATGATGAAGCTGCAATACCAATTGAATATCGCCTTTTCTACTCTATTACTCGTTATTTTAACAGTTACTGGCATTACAATTTATTCCTTGATATTGAATTTATTAATCCAGGATGAACAGCGACAATTAGAACAAAAAGGTGAACTGCTTGTTAACATGTTAACGGACACATATAGTATGCGCGAAAATATGCAGCAACTGAGTGGTTTTTTAGAAGAACAAGATTTGCAATTGTTTTTATACGATCGAAACCAAAATAAAATTATATTATCAACAATGTCGAATGAAGTTGTTGAAGGATTTGCTCAGCAAAATAATTTTTCCAATGGAAGCAAAGATTTATGGGAATTTGGAAATAACAAATACGTTAATTCACGCATATTATTTGCATCGCCAAGAGGTTTGGAATTGATTTTACTTACACCGCTTAATGATCTGCAAATGGTTCAAGGTAATTTTATTGTCAGTTTATCGATTGTCTTTTTAGTTGGTGCTGTTGTGGCCGTTATTTTAAGTTATTTTTTAACACGAAAGCTTGTCACGCCATTATCACGTTTAAAGAGACAACTTAAAAAGATTGAAAATCGCCAATTTGATGATATTGAGCGGATTAAAGCAACAGGTGAAATTAAAGAGGTAGAACAAAGTGTTTATGATATGGCCGAAGAATTGCAAAGATATATGAATTCACAACAAGCCTTTTTCCAAAATGCAAGTCATGAACTGAAAACGCCGCTTATGACAATTCAAGGCTATGCCGAGGGGATTCGGGATCATGTGTTTGATGAAGCTGACAGTGAACAAGGTTTGGAGATCATGGTAACAGAGGTTAATCGTTTGAAAAAAATTATTAATGAAATGATTTTATTAGCTAAATTAGACAGTGAGCAATCTGTGTACAGACGTGAATATGTTCAAGTTATAAAAGTTATTGAACAGGTGGTCGGTCGAACATTGCCATTAGTCAATGAACAAAAGATAGACTTGAACTATGATCAAAACCCGCATATTTATTTAGAAATTGATGAGGAGAAGTTTTTACGTGCTTTATTAAATATCACGATTAATGGTATTCGTTACGCCCAATCACAGGTGGATATTAGAATAGCGCAAGATGACGATAGGATTCAAATCGTTGTAGAAGATGATGGGCCGGGTGTGCCAGAAGATATATTACCACATATTTTCCACCGATTTGTAAAAGGTAAAGGTGGAGAAACAGGGCTCGGGTTAGCCATAGCTAGAGCCATTGTTGAACAATCTGGTGGTAAGATTACTGTTGGTAAGTCACAACTTGGTGGTGCGAAATTCATTATAACATTCAAAATAAGTCATGATATGCATCAGAATTGATGAACTTATGGTATACTGGAATAGTTTGATTTATCCCGTATATAAAGAGGAGACGAATGTATGGAATTAAGAGAAGATATTCGTAACATTGCGATTATTGCCCACGTCGACCATGGAAAGACAACACTTGTAAACCAGTTGTTAAAATACTCTGGTACATTTAAAGCCCATGAGGAAATTGATGATCGGGCTATGGACTCGGACGATATTGAGAAGGAACGTGGTATTACCATCTTATCAAAAAATACCGCGATAACTTATGAAGATACAGCAATTAATATATTAGATACACCGGGTCACGCTGACTTTGGTGGTGAAGTAGAGCGCATTATGAGAATGGTAGATGGTGTGCTGCTTGTTGTTGACGCATATGAAGGTACAATGCCTCAGACACGTTTTGTTTTACAAAAGGCACTTGAACAAAATTTAACACCAATTGTCGTTGTTAATAAAATTGACCGACCAAATGCGCGCCCGGTTGAAGTCGTTGATGAAGTATTAGAGTTATTTATTGAGCTCGGCGCGAATGATGAACAAATTGAATTTCCTGTCGTTTATGCATCTGCCATTAATGGTTTATCTGGTATGGAACCAGATAACTTAACAGAAACGATGGACCCTATTTTTAATACGATCATTGACTATATTCCAGCGCCGGTTGATAACCAGGAAGAACCACTACAATTTCAGGTTACATTACTGGATTATAGTGAATATTTAGGACGGATTGGGATTGGCCGTGTTTTCAGAGGGAAAATATCCGTCGGTCAACATGTGACACTCATTAAAGCAGATGGCTCATCCAAGTCTTTCCGCATAACAAAACTTTTTGGATTTATTGGTCTGAAGCGCATTGAAATTAAGGAAGCAAAAGCTGGGGATATTGTTGCCGTAACAGGTATGGAAGATATTAACGTGGGGGAGACGGTATGTCCAGAAGACCATCCAGATCCATTGCCGTTACTTAGAATTGATGAGCCGACATTACAAATGACGTTTTTAGTCAACAACAGTCCGTTTGCGGGCAAAGAAGGTAAATATTTAACGTCGCGTAAAATAGAGGAACGTTTAATGACCCAATTAGAAACGGATGTTAGTTTAAGAGTAGATGAAACAGATTCACCAGATGCGTGGGTTGTTTCTGGTCGGGGAGAACTGCATTTATCCATTTTAATTGAGAACATGCGCCGAGAAGGTTATGAACTACAGTTATCCAAACCGAAAGTCATTGTAAAAGATATTGATGGTGTGAAATCAGAACCGGTTGAACGTGTACAAGTTGATGTACCTGAAGAATATACAGGACCGGTTATGGAATCGCTTGGCGCACGTAAAGGTGAAATGTTAGATATGATTAACCAAGGCAACGGTCAAGTACGTCTTGTTTTTAAAGTGCCTTCACGTGGATTGCTCGGTTATTCGACTGAGTTTATGTCACAAACACGTGGTTATGGTATTTTGAACCATACGTTTGACGGTTATGCACCTGTCTTTAAAGGCCAAATAGGTGGTAGACGTCAAGGTGTGCTCGTTGCTATGGAAAATGGTAAGGCATCGACATATGGTATCATGCATCTTGAAGATCGTGGAACGATTTTTATTGAGCCGGGTACGGAAGTGTATGCAGGTATGATTGTCGGTGAACATAACCGGGAAAATGATTTAACGGTCAACATTACCCGTGAAAAGCACTTAACAAATATGAGAACATCGTTTAAAGATCAAACAACCGTTATTAATAAAACAAAAGACATGACACTGGAAGAAGCACTGGAGTATATTGCTGATGATGAATATTGTGAAGTCACGCCATTAAAAATTCGTTTACGTAAGCAGATATTGCATCAAGGCGAACGGGAACGAGAAGCTAAACGTGCAAAACGTAAAGTGTAATTTATAAACCATTTTAAAACTGATTCTACAGATAAGTTGTATGAATCAGTTTTTTTATGTTTTTTAGAATGGGAAGTAGGGAAAAGGAGAAAGTACAAGTATGGTATGTACTTGTGCCACTCGTATATTTGAAGCTGTTAAATAAACATAACTAGGAGGAATATTGATGTTTAAAAATTTATTTCGTAAAAAAGAAGTTACCAAAGATGAGGCGTTTTTTGCGCCAATGACTGGTGCAGTGAAAAAGATAGAGGACGTACCAGATCCAACATTTGCAGAGAAAATGATGGGCGATGGTATTGCTATCGAACCTACGGAAGGTCTTGTAGTCGCTCCATGTAATGGTGAAGTTATTCAAGTATTCCCGACGAAGCATGCAATTGGTATACAGAGCGAATCAGGAATTGAGTTGCTCATTCACATAGGTTTAGAAACTGTTTCTCTAGATGGTGAAGGTTTTGAGACTTTTGTAAACCAAGGTGATCAAGTGAAAACAGGAGACAAGCTTGTAGAGGTTGATTTAGATATCGTCCGAGAAAAAGCTGACGGTACAATTACACCAATGGTTTTAACAAATGGAGATATGATTGATTCTGTCGAAAAAATGGATGAAACGGAATCTGTTGCAGGCACAACAAAACTCTTGCACGTACACCTAAAATAGGGAGGTCATCACGTGGCATATGGGAGAGAAGCGGAAGAAATCGTAGCAGCTGTAGGTGGAAAAGAAAACATTGATGCAGTGACACATTGTGTGACCCGTTTACGCTTTGCCTTGAATGATGAAGGCAAAGTGGATAGCGACGCCTTAGACAATATGGACATTGTTAAGGGATCCTTTTCGGCAAACGGTCAGTTTCAAGTTGTTATTGGACAAGGTACGGTTGATAAAGTGTATACTGCAATAACAAAGGAAACAGGGCTTGGGGAAGCGTCCAAGGATGATGTTAAAGAAGCGGCAGCACAGAAGCAAAATCCATTGCAACGTGGGATAAAGACATTAGCAGATATTTTTATCCCTATTTTACCAGCGATTGTAACAGCTGGTCTGTTGATGGGAATAGATAATATACTCTCAAATGATGATATATTCTATAAAGGTCAATCCTTTATAGATGTCCATACACAATGGGCTGGCGTTGCTGACATGATCAATATTATTGCTGAAACAGCTTTTGTGTTTTTGCCGGCATTAATCGGTTGGTCAGCAGTTAAACGGTTTGGTGGCAATGAATTACTTGGTGTTGTCATTGGTCTTATTTTAGTGCATCCAGATTTATTAAATGCTTGGGAGTACGGTGAAGCACTTAAAGAAGGGGATATCCCTGTTTGGAATTTATTTGGTCTGGAAATTGATAAAATTGGCTACCAAGGACAAGTATTACCTGTCTTATTTGCTTCATGGATATTAGCCAAAATTGAAGTTTTTCTTAAAAAACGAATTATTGATTCATTACACTTATTAGTTGTTGCACCTGTAGCGTTATTAGTGACAGGATTTTTAACATTCTTAATTATTGGCCCTATTACATTTACAATTGGTAATTGGATTACGGATGGTTTAGTAGCAACATTCGATGCTGTGCCAATTATTGGTGGTCTTGTATATGGTGCGATATATGCGCCACTTGTTATTACGGGTATGCACCATACGTTTTTAGCGGTCGATTTACAATTAATCGGCAGTACAGGTTCAACATTTTTATGGCCAATACTTGCATTATCCAACATTGCCCAAGGGGCAGCGGCTTTTGCAATTATGTTTGCCACGAAAAGCGAACGGACCAAGGGACTATCTGGAACGTCAGGCGTGTCGGCTTGGCTTGGTGTTACTGAACCTGCGATGTTCGGTGTCAATTTACGGTTTAAATATCCGTTCATTGCGGCCGTGATCGGATCTTCACTTGCAGGGGCATTCATAACGATGCAACATGTTAAAGCAAGCTCAATCGGTGTTGGTGGTGTACCAGGCATTTTATCAATCATACCTGGAGGCTGGTTAGCGTTTGGCATTGGTATGTGTATTGTTGTCATTGTACCGTTCATCATCACGTTTCTCATTGCAAAGCGGAAAGAAGTATAATTCATATTAGGGGGTGGCGGTCATGCGTGCAGAGTGGTGGAGAGATGCAACAGCTTATCAAATATATGTCAAAAGTTTCAATGATACGACTGGCAATGGTCAAGGTGATATACAAGGCATTATCGAAAAACTAGATTATTTAAAAATGTTAGGTGTTGATGTCTTGTGGCTCACACCCATATATGAATCACCGCAAAATGATAATGGTTATGATATTAGTGACTATTACAAAATTGATTCATCATATGGAACGATGGCTGACTTTGATAGATTGTTGCAAGAAACACATAAGCGCAAGATGAAGCTCATTGTCGATATTGTTATTAACCACACATCAACCGAACATGCTTGGTTTAAAGAAGCGTCCAGTTCAAAGGATAACCCGTACCGTGACTTTTATATATGGCGAGATGGTGTGGATGGTAAAGAACCAAATAATTGGGTATCTAAATTCGGAGGTTCTGCTTGGGCGTATGATGAGACAACAAATCAATATTACTTACACCTCTTTGATAGAACTCAAGCAGACTTGAATTGGGAAAATGAAGCGGTTCGAAATAAAGTTTACGATGTGCTCAAATTTTGGGCTGAAAAAGGGGTCGATGGTTTCCGTCTAGATGTAATTAATTTGATTTCAAAAAATCAACAATTTCCTAATGATGAGAATGGTGTCGGAAAGCAATATTACACAGATGGCCCACGTATCCATGAGTTCTTACATGAAATGAATCAGACTGTATTTGAGCCATACGGCCTTATGACGGTTGGTGAAATGTCATCGACGTCAATTGAGTCATGTGTGAAATATACGAATCCTGACAGAAAAGAATTGGATATGATTTTTCAATTTCATCACGTGAAGGTGGACTATCCAAATGGAGAAAAGTGGGCGAAGGTGCCGTTTGATTTTCTTGAGTTAAAGCGCATTTTATCTAATTGGCAAGTTGGTATGAGTAGCGGTGGCGGATGGAATGCACTATTTTGGTGCAACCATGACCAACCACGTATTGTCTCACGTTTTGGTAACGAGGGGAAATATCATGACACGTCTGCGAAAATGCTTGCAACGACATTACACATGATGCAAGGCACACCATATGTTTATCAAGGTGAAGAAATAGGAATGACAAATCCACATTTTTCATCTGTCGAACAATACCGTGATGTTGAGTCGCTAAACGCTTATGAATCAATGAAAGCAGCGGGTAAATCCGAAAAAGACATACTCGCTATTTTAGATGCCAAGTCACGAGATACATCGAGGACACCGATGCAATGGTCAGATGGACCACAAGCTGGCTTTACAGATGGTACACCTTGGATATCTGTTGCGCACAATTATCGCGATATTAATGCCAAGGATGCCATCAGTAAAAAAGACTCGATATTTTATCATTATCAGCAACTTATTCGCTTAAGAAAGACATATGATGTTATCGTTAAGGGGGATTATAAGACTTTATTGGCGGACCATGAACACATATTTGCTTATGTGCGACATTTAAATGGCGAAAAGATGCTCGTTCTCAGCAATTTCTATGAATTAGATACGATCGTCAATTTAAATGTTGAAGCAGATATCGGTCGTGTAAAATCAGTAAAAGTACTACTATCCAACTATTCCGATTCAACAACTGATATTGAAACAATTCATCTTCGACCTTATGAATCTATTGTTTATTATATTTTGTAAAGCGAACTCGTGATGTATTCGTAGTCGCTTATAAGATTGATTATTCAACTTATGGGCGATCTTTTTGTTGCTAAGTAAATAATAAAATCCTTAATTTGTAGATAACCAAATCCCTGGTAACAGTGATGAACTTGGGGACATAACCTATAGCAAGATACTTGTGGCTCAAAAAGTGCTAATATGATGGGTCATAATAATAAAAGGTTGTGAATCCATGTCTGAAAAAGAAGCAATATTACTGACAAAGCAAAGTTTTGCGGATCCAGAGTCTTTGCCTGATTGGTTGTTAGAAGAATATGCCGTGTTTGCAGACATTGTGACGGATCAGAGTTTTCCGTGTTATTTTGGCGTGTCGGCACAGAAACGGGGAGAACTTCGGTATTCATACATTACCCATGGTGCATGGGGACACCTGCCAGAAACCTTGCGTGCATTCAATCAATTATTCACACGCAAAGAAAACACACGTAGACATGCTTTTTTCCTATTTGTTGAACCTGAAAAAGAAGAAAAGTCCCTTTCATATTATCGAAACTATTTTTGGAACATCTTACAATATTTGCACGACCATGATGATACGCCATGGCCAGAAGCCTATCCCAAAGACCCAGATCATTATTTGTGGTCTTTTTCATTTGCGCAAGAACCGTACTTTGTCTTTGGGAATGCGCCTGCCTATAAAAAGCGACAAACACGTGATTTGGGAAATGGTTTGGTTATGGGTTTTCAACCACGTCGCATTTTCCGGGGCTTAGAAGGCACGTCACCAGGTGGGATGAGGTCACGAAAAAAAGTTAGGGAACGCGTCAAGCTTTGGGATGGGTTGCCGACACATCCAAACATTGGCGACTATGGTGATGAAAACCATAGGGAATGGAAACAATATTTCGTCGGAGATGATATGGAACCATTGACTGGAACATGTCCATTCAAACATAAATAGTGCAAGGAAATGAATCCCTGCACTATTGCTGAGTGTTAGATTTTTTTAGTGCTATCATAAAGATCTTATCTTTTTATCGATGTTAATGGATCTATACGTTATTGACCGGCGACATCTCGATTTGCAAAAAACAACCAAGATAAAACTAAAAATAGGATGTAATAAACAATTAATACTATGATTGAAAATTGCATTGTAACCCCTTCTAGGAAAAAGCGACCAGTTTCATGCATTCGTAAATCCGTATGAGCAAAGAAAATGTATTTTGCGAATGGTTTATCAGCAAAAATACCAACAATCATTGAGCCGCCCATCATTAAGAAAATAGAAATACCAATAGCCAATGAACTATTTCTGAATATCGAGGAAATCGTAAAAGCAAAAGTGGCCATCATAATAAGCTCAATGAGACCATATCCGTACCTTGAAATAATTTCACTATATGCAGATACTGTTTTTGTATCGCCACCAAATATATCGCTTGTTGTCATTTGTGGATTGGTCCCACCAATGCCAAAAAATATCGCTCCGAAAATCCATAATAAAATGAAGATAAATAATGACGTTAATACTGCAAATAGAATAATTGAAACATATTTTGATAGCAGTATTTTTGTTCGTGTAATCGGACGAATAAGTAATAACTTAATTGTCCCCCACCTGAATTCGTGTGCCACAATCCCAGAAGCAACGATGATCGTTAATAAACTGACGACCGATAATAGACCATAATTATCTGCAGTAAATTCCCAGGTACCTGATACCGCATCTGTCACATCAAAGGAATTTGTAATCGTAGCTGATCCACCGGCTAATAGTAATAAGATAATATACATAATCCAAGTCGATTTCCGAATGTAAATTTTAAATAATTCATTATAAACGAGATTTGCAAAATTACTCAATGACATTCTCTCCAATCACATCAAAAAATTTATCTTCTAGGCTGGCTCTTTTCACGCCTACTTGGTAGATCGCGATGTCATGCTTAACAAATGTTTGAATGATTGCAGGGATTTGATTTTTTTCATTTTGAAATGTAAGCGAGCCATTTTGGGATTTGGCTTCGATGTTATGGTGTTCTTTAAGGATACGAATCGCCTTTTCAACAGGTTTAACTTCCATCTGAATGTCTCGTGTAGGTTTTTGATCATCTGTTTCCTCATCATCACTATGCACATCTTGAATTGTAATCAGCTCACCATTTTTAATAATCCCAATCCGATCACACATGAGTTCAATTTCCGAAAGTAAATGACTTGAAATAATGACTGAAACATTTTCTTCCGTTGCAAGTTTACGAATATATTGCCTAATCTCCCGAATACCTGCTGGATCTAAGCCATTTGTAGGTTCATCAAGTATGAGCACAGATGGTTTATGTAAAAGAGCTTGGGCAATCCCAAGACGCTGTCTCATACCAAGGGAGTATTTTCCTACTTTTTCTTTAATCGGCTTTTCAAGACCGATGAGTTTGATGACCTCATCAATGCGCTCGTTTGTGACGTTGGGAATCATACGCGCATAATGCTGCAAATTTTGTAACCCTGTCATAAAAGTGTACATTTCTGGATTTTCTACAATAGCTCCCACTTCACGTACTGCCCTTTTATAATCAGATTTAATACTCTTACCTAAAATCTTCACGTCTCCATCAGTTAATTTCATTAACCCGACCATCATTCTAATTGTTGTTGTTTTCCCAGCACCATTCGGACCGATCAAGCCGAATACTTCACCTGTTCGAATTTGCAAGGACAAATCTTTAATGATTTTCTTATTACCGATGGTCTTTTGAACATCATGTAATTCCATTGCAATCTGTGACATACATCCATACCTCCATTTTATTTTCATACGTTTTTTGATTAGTAATTATGAAAATATTGCATATAAATCCACCTGATACGCTTTAATTCTATGTCATTGTAGTTCATATTCAATGAAATAGAAAGACCTTTTGCTAAACTTTTGAAATAAAAGCATATTTTAGAATATATTGTTTTACTTTAATAAAAAAGGGTGTTGTAAAAGTTTTTTTCATTCTTTAAATAGACGAGATAAAAAGTACAAAATAATACCAATACCAATAAATGCAACGGTTGGGATGC
>Ga0209487_1004305_pt1 | contig 10974 bp, 5 predicted proteins | sample Poulit2012_FD_187524 | JGI IMG/M metagenome (GOLD analysis project Ga0209487, IMG submission 187524) | Agricultural soil microbial communities from Georgia to study Nitrogen management - Poultry litter 2012 (SPAdes) (version 2) | ecosystem: Environmental > Terrestrial > Soil > Agricultural land... | reverse complement strand
ACGGATTAGAATTGTATCAAGGAATAGATACTTTTGTAAATGAATACAACAATAGAAAACATCAGGGAATTGGTCGTGTAAAGCCAATAGAACTGTATGTTAAAAGAAAAAATAAACTTAAATCAGCTTAACCCTGGTCTAAAGAATGGGGAGTAGTATAATTAAAGGACGACTTCAAGATTTTATACGATAAAGAACCCTCAGTTTTTGAGGTTTTAATTGGTAGACTTCCTAAAGAATCTATTACTCTTCCTACCGGACTCAAATTAGTTATAATTAACTCTTTGGATGTTGTTCAGAATTATCAAAGTGTAATTAAAGGATTCATAGATCTAGGTATAAAAGTTATCTGCACATTTGATTTAAATGATTTATCTTATTCTAATCCTTTTCCTAATAGTCCAAAATACTTTTGGAATAGACAAAAGATCAGTTTACTTTGTAAAGAAAATAAACAACATTTTGAGAAATCTGGTAGTATTACTGATAGGAAAATATGGAATAAAGCACTAACATATTCAAAAAGAAAATATACAATTAACCTATATGATGATGATGGGTTTGCAGAGTTGTATTGGAAGATTTATAGATATATAAGAGTTGTTGATGGGAAAGAGAAATTAGTTGAATTGTTTTGGACTAAAATCCATCCTTTATATTATCTAATTAAGAATTCTCCGAACTTAGAAGAAACCATAAAATTGAAATACCTTAGACCTATAGCAGATGATTTAAAGAGTATAGTATTTGATGATTCAACAATAGAAAAATTACTTATTGAATACATTAACAGAATTGAAGATTTTGAGAACAAAAAAGTATTAAACGATGGTCACGTCTTTTTACAAGAAATTAATTTAGGTTCAGAATCATTATCCATCCCATATAATACAAATAAAAAGAGTTTAAAGTTTTATAAGAATATAAAGTCTTATAAAAACAATTTAATAGTTCCTGGCATTCCTTATAAAGAATCACAGCTTAAGTTAGTAGATGATTTAATTAAGAGTTGTTATGCTCAGAACTTGCATTTTCTTTGTTGGCAAAGTGAATACCAGTATTTGAATAATTTGATTCAAAGAGTTGAGAAAAATGATTGGCTTGAAGATAACTCAATCGCTAAGTTGGCTAAATATGCTGGATGCCCTATTGGAAAAGAAATTAAAGAAATCATTATTACAAAAGACTATCGAAAACAAATAATATCACTGGATGAAAAAGATATAGACTATGAAGAAGTTAATCAAAAACAATCTTCTTATTATCATTCAAAGTTTAAAGGTGAATTAGGGGCATATACTAAAAAGTCGATTACTGCTTATTTAAAATCGAACAAATGGATATATATACCTCTTAATGATGATGTTTATTATTTTAACCCTCAAGAAAATACCATAAAACAAAAGAAGGGTAGTAAATTAAATAAGTCTGATACACTTGTTTTATTTAATATATCTAAAGAAGATATTAGAAATATTGGCTCAAGTAATGAAAATATGGATAAAGTGGTTCAGGATTTAGAAATATGGTCTGATGCTTTAGAAATGCTATATAACAAGAGTAATAAATGTTATTATAACTTAGAGCAAAAATTAAGACCATATGTTACCGAAGCAAGACCAAAAGCTAATCCAAACCGAATTAATCTTATGAGATGGTTGGACGATAATGATCTTACTTTAGCTCCAAGAAAAGATCATTTAGGGATTATTCTAGAAGCTGCTGGATTATACCAGAAGAAGAAAAGAGTAATGTCTGCCAATAAAAAAATTCGGCGGTATGAAAGCAAATTCAAGAAAAACATAAAAAAAGAAATATTGCAAAGAGCAGATGAATTTATAGTGAAAGAAGCCGAAATAATAACAAAGGAAATAATTGTAGATGGAGTTTCTGTTGAAATCACTACATGTAAGATACTAAGTATTGACGATGAGAATCTTGATATTGACAACAGATATGTTAAACAAATAGTATAATTATGATCATCCCAAACAATATTGATCGAAATGAAAGCAAAGGTGAAATTATAGTTTTTAATAAGTTTAAAAGTGAAAATAGCGACCTGATTGTACTTCATTCCGTTTTTCTACATAATCATGTAAAGAATTTAAGTGGAGAGATTGATTTTTTAGTTTTGGCACCAAATCGAGGGGTTTTTTGTCTAGAGCTTAAGCATGGACCTGTTAGCAGAAAAAGTGGGAAATGGTTCTATAAGAATAACATGTCCCATAAAGGCCCATTTAGGCAGGCTACTGATGCAATGCATAGTCTTAGAAATTGGATGTTAGATAGGTCATCTGGTAAAAGAAAAGAACGATTAAATAAAATATTATTTGGTACTGGTGTAATATTTTCAGGCATTACAACTCGTATAGACTTGGGATTAGAGGGTGAACAATGGCAAGTGTTATATAGAGATGCATTGATCAATAATAAGATGTCTAATTATATCGATAGTTTATCTAAAAACTGGCATCAGAAACAGGAAGATCAATATTGGTATGATATAAACTTTTCTAGACCAACAGTTAAAGATTGTGAATATATTTTAAAGCTTCTAAGAAATGACTTTGATAGAGAGTATACCACTTTGAATGCATTATTAGATACCGAAACTACGATCCAGTCATTTACAGAAGAACAATTAAAAATATTAGATCATACCCTCTACAATGACAGATGTTTGATTGAAGGTTATGCTGGAACAGGAAAAACGGTTTTAGCAATGGAGCTTTTTAAAACTTATTTGGAGAAAGGTATGAAAGTTGGTTTTTACTGTTACAATCGAAGATTAGCCGATACTATTGAAAATAAAATAAAGAAAGTATTTTCCAGTGCTCAATTAGAAGGGTCATATGTAGGGTCACTACACTCCTATTTAATAAAAGCCACGAGTTTGACAATACCTAAGGAAAATATCGAAGAGTTTTTTAATTATAAACTTCCAATGGAATTTTTATTAGCCCAAGAAGCAAATCAATTAGAACTATTTGATCTTATTATTTTAGATGAAGCACAAGATTTACTTAGCGAAAATAATTTAATGGTAATGGACCATTTTTTAAATGGAGGTTTAAAAAATGGGAAATGGATGATTTTAGGAGATTTCCTCTATCAGAACTTATATAATGAAAAAATAGATTTTATTGAATTACTTAAAAGTTATGCCCACTACACGAGACTTAGACCATTAACAATTAATTGTAGAAATACGAAGAGGATTAGTGAACAGAATAATCAATTAACGGGAGTTGAATATAATAATGAACAATCACAACAAATTAGTGGTGAAAAACCTGACATACAGTTTATTGATCCTATTGAAGAATCATCTGTAGTTAGTGATATTATTAAAGAGTATTTAAATCAAAATGTTCCATTATCTCAAATCGTAATACTCTCTCCTTATCAATATGAAAACTCATCTATTCAAGATAATAATTACTTAGATAAATTAATAGCAAATAACAAACTTGAGTATTCTACGATTCATTCATTTAAAGGATTGGAAAAAAATATAGTCATTATTTGTGGGATTGAAGACTTAGAAAGTGATAAAGCACAAAGTCTTTTATATACAGGAATTTCTAGAGCTAAAGCAAGACTCCATTTGCTTGTCAACAAGAGTTTGAAAAAAAATTACCAAAAAATAATTGTAAAAAATTTGACATGAGCGAAATAAGAGACCATTTATATCAAGCATTAAAACGTGAAGTAGTAGGGCCCAACATTATAGACCCGACTAAAGATGGCCCCTATTTTGATAAAGAGACTGGGGAAGAAGTGTTGTTGGAGTATGTGCATGGTACACCTCTTAGACGATATGGCGCTGCAATATTATATCCACAACCTAAGCCTACTTCGAAGTTTAATGAAATTGCTTCGTTTGAAAATGAAGGGGAAGAAGGAGAAAGTCTTGGGACTAATGAGAATGTAATTCCAGAAGACAGAGAAAAAGAATTTGGAAATAACATTAAAACAGGTAGTGGTTCCTCAATAGATGCTGAAACTATAGAAGATGATCCAATTTCATTCGCTAACACATTAAAACCATCATCTATTGGCTTTACATTTAAAATAGATTCTTCCTTTTCATTTTTTCATTTTAGACTTCAAGGCGGAATTTACATTAAAAACAAAGGAGATTTCCCTCTATTTAAGTTAAACAGAGAAACAAATAAAACTGAAGCTAGAGATACACAACGCAGTCCATTCTGGGTTAGAAAAGCTATTGATTATAAAATAAAATTATATAAAACTGATATTCCTTCTAAAGGAAATTCTTCCATAAAAAAAATTGAATTTAATGAAGGAGAGAATTGGTTACAATTTACTATCACAAATAGATCTACTGTAAAAAACATTGAGGAAGGATTCTTAACATTAACGGTGTCAGTAATAAATACCAAGGTTCAAAAAGGCAATTACCCATCTAGTGATGAGTGTTTGTTTCAAGCTGAAGCTGAAATAACCTCGATAAATTTATCTCCATTCGATGAAAAGCAAACTGAAGACAGTGAAGTTAAAATGCTTAATCTTTTATATAGGAATAATAGAAGTTTTGCAGTTGGTCATGGTATAGGAGTAGAGTGGGAAAATGAATTAAATCCTAAATGGATAAAAACTAATGCTCTACCAAGTTACGAAGTCCCGATGGTTCAACCTGCTGGGGATGTTTTACTTCCAATGTATGAACTATCGGATAAAGGGAATTGGGAAAATGCATTAAAAACTTTGGATGAATTAGAAAGCAAATATGAGCAATGGATAATTGAAGAAGAAGCTAAAATAGAAGATTTAGAACAACGATATCAAAAAGCTGCAGAAGCAAATATTGAAGAGTGTTATATTTCATTGAAAAGAATAAAGAATGGAATACATCTTTTAAAAAATGATAATGAAGGAAAAATTGTAGCAGCATTTCGTTTTATGAATCGAGCTATGCTATGGCAACAACAACGTTCGAAAATAACACAAAGAAAATGGATTAAACGAGGAAATAGTGTGTCGACACTAGAAGAAGCTGAGGCAACAGATTTAATTTCTTTATATGAATATCAAAAAGAAGAAGACAAAGGTAAGTGGCGTCCTTTTCAACTTGCCTTTATCTTAATGAATTTAGAGAGTATAGTCAATCCTAAATCAGAGGAAAGAGAAATTGTTGAGTTAATTTGGTTTCCTACTGGTGGGGGAAAGACAGAAGCATATCTTGGTGTGGCAGCATTTACAGTTTTTTGGAAGAGAATGCGGATTAAAGATAATCCAGAGCAAACTGGTACCACCATGTTAATGCGTTATACCTTGAGATTGTTAACAACACAACAATTTGAACGTGCATGTTCTATGATAGTAGGTTGTGATTTAATAGTTAACGAGTTCGAAAACTTCAAGCATTTTGGAAACCCAAAACCTGTTTCTATAGGACTTTGGGTAGGATCTGCAAATACACCAAATACAATAGAAAATGCAAGATCTAATTTGAAAATATTAGAAAAGGATAGTAATGCGAAATATAATTTTATAGTTTTAAAATGTCCTTGCTGTGGTGCTCAAATAGGAAAGCTTGATAGGGAACAAAGAACGAAAAGCATTAAAGTAAAAGGTTTATTTAAAGAAGACGGAAGAAATGGTTCAACGTATTTTCAATGTGAAAATGAAGAATGTGATACTGCCTATAATCCTTTACCAATTTATGTGGTTGATGATGATATTTATGATAAAACACCAGATTTAATACTTGCTACCGTAGATAAATTAGCAATGCTACCATTTAAAGAAGAAGCTAGTAGCTTATTTGGCTTTCGAAAAAATAAAGATAATAATAGTGTATATAGAGTTCAACCACCTGAATTAATAATACAAGATGAACTTCATCTAATATCTGGTCCTCTAGGTTCTATGGTAGGACTATATGAAACGATGGTGCAAACCTTATGTAATGATTATAAAGCCAAAGATGGGAAGTTTTATCCTATAGATATTGTTGAGTTTATTCCACCAAAAATCATCTCATCTACAGCAACTATAAGTAGAGCTAAACAACAAGTGAAGTCACTTTACGCTAAAGATAATTTGCATATTTTCCCTTCACAAGGCCTAGAGTTTGGAAATACCTGGTTTTCAAAGGAGGTTAAGCCAAGCGAAGATAAGTTTGGAAGAAGATATATAGGGATTTGCCCTACAGGCTATCCTTCAGCTCAAACTGCAATAGTTAGATCTTATTCAGCCATTCTACAAGAAGTTATGAATTTAACCGAAAATAATAGTGATGAGAAACTGGATTATTATTGGACATTAGTTGGGTACTTCAATAGTATTAGAGAGTTGGGTGGAGCTATCACATTAATACAAGCTGATATTATTGAAAGATTATATTCAATTAATAGAAGAGATTTAAATAAAAAATGGAGGACATATCTTAATCCTATAGAATTAACTAGTCGTGTTGATAGCAGTGAAATTCCACAGTTCTTAAAGAAACTAGAAATAGAAAAAGATTCAAGTCGAGAAGATAAAATATATCCTAAGGACTTGTGCTTAGCTACTAATATGATAGCAACTGGTGTAGATATTAGTCGTTTCGGACTAATGTTCATTCATGGACAACCGAAAACTACAGCAGAATATATCCAAGCTAGTAGTAGGGTGGGTAGAGACTCAAGAGGCCCTGGAATTGTATTTACGTTGTTTAATCCTAATAAACCACGAGACAAATCACAGTATGAGCAGTTTCAAACTTACCATTCAAGAATATATTCTAGTGTGGAGCCGACTTCTGTTACACCATTTTCAATAGTTGCAAGAGAAAGAGCTTTACACGCTGTTTTTGTTGGATTGATTCGCAGCTTTAGCACTGATTCTCTCAGAGAAAATCCAACTATAGAAAACACTGACTTTAAAAATATATCTAAAGTGATAAAAGAGATTATACTGGATAGGGTTAAAAAAATAAATCCTGAAAATATAGAAGATGTTGCTCAAGAATTGGATGATTTTATAGATAAGTGGCAATTAAGAATGAAATATTCTAGTTATGGTGATGCTGGTAATATGAGAATAAACAAAGGTGATACAGTACCAATGTTATATAGTAATGCTTCAGAAGTTAATGATGTTAATAAAATGAGGAAGTCAAATGCAACTCCCACTAGTATGCGTGGTGTGGATACTGAATCTAGAGTAAAACTATTTAGTTAATAATATATGAGTAAAAATGATTTAAGATTACGTTCAGGTCAATTGATAGTGCCTTTTGGTATTGGTCAAATTGTGCCAAATAAAGAAGGCTTATCTCTGATGATTGGAGGTTTGAACTTATGGGATAAAATGATTGCTCAACGAGCAAGAGAGTCTGAAAGTATAAATTCAAAAGAGTTTGAATTACAAGATGAGAGACTTCAGAAATTATTAGGGGTTACAAAATTTATCAAACCTTTTCCATACTATGAGCGTTCACAAGAGAATAAAAAGTTAAAGCTACCCGCAGTAGTATTTCCGCAATGGCATTATTGTAGCTATTGTAAAATAATGCGCAAGGCAGGTTTAACTGGAGTAGATCCATTTTGTATTGAAGATGAATGCAAAAATAAATATAATAAAATGATACCAGTTCGTTTTATTGCAGCTTGTGACTCCGGTCATATACAGGATGTTCCTTTTGAAGATTGGGCTCATAAGAATGATGCAGTATGTGATAAACCAAAGTTACGATATGCTCCTAGAGCTGGTTCTGGAAGTCTTTCAGATATATTTATAGAATGTATAAATTGTAAGGAAGGTGCAAGCCTCAATGGATTGCTAAATGTGACTAGAAGTGAAAGCGATGGGATGATAACAACTAGTGCACTTGACTCTATATTAGAAATTAAATGTGAAGGCAATAAACCTTGGATTGGGCAGGAAGGAATCAATTCACCAGATTCTTGTGCTAATCATCTTCAAGTAATTATTTCAGGTGGTTCTAATGTTCATTATGCAAATATTTCATCTGCTTTAGTTTTACCTGAGATAAATAAAAAAGAAAAGTTAAACGATCTATTGAGTCCATATAATGTAGATGCTATAGAGAAAATGAGTTTTACTCAAAGTGATGACCTAATTATTTCTATTTTCAGCGAAATTGATAGTGTAAAAGAAGGAAAAACAAGTGAAAAAGATTTGTTAAAAGAAGTTAAGCACTACATACAAGAAGAAGGAAAAGGACAAGAATATAATGATAACATTATTAGACATGAAGAGTTTCAGGTTTTTAAAAATGATAATAATACAAAAGAGCTAAAATCCAATAAACAGAAAATTCTTGGTACAGAACATGATATTTTTAATGGATTAATTGAAAGTGTTGTATTAGTTGAGAAGCTAAAAGAAATAAGAGTGTTTACAGGTTTCACTAGATTAAATTCTATAAATACAGCAAATGTAGAAGAAAGGAAAAGATTTCTTTCTAATGAAAGGCCACAATGGTTACCAGCCTATGAACATTACGGAGAAGGAATCTTCATTGAGTTTAATTTAAATGATCTTAATAAGATAAACAAAAAACTAAATTCTCATCCAAGAATTGCGAATTATCATAAGGCTCAATTGCAAAGAGACCCTTTAAATTATAAAGAAAGAGATGTTGATAATAACTTTATTACTATACACACTTTAGCTCATATTTTAATAAGAAGGCTATGCTTTAATTCTGGCTACGGCAGTTCTTCGCTGCGAGAACGAATTTATTACAGTACTAACGAAAGTACTAGAATGGCGGGACTATTAATTTACACCGCATCTGGAGATAGTGAAGGCTCTTTAGGGGGTTTAGTAAATCAGGGAGAAATTTCAAACTTTAAAACTTTATTTAGAGAAGCTCTTATAGATGCACAGTGGTGTTCCTCTGATCCTGTTTGCAGTGATATAGGTAAAGAGATTGGTCAAGGTCCTAATAATGTTAATGGGGCAGCATGCCATAATTGTTGCATAGTACCCGAAACAAGTTGCGAGGAATTTAACAATCTTTTAGACAGAAATGTACTATTAAAATATTTTGAGAATGTTTTAGACTAACAAGAATAAGTGCTAAGGTCTTTATTTGTTGCAACGGGAATTAAAGAGTATTTTCCCAAAAATTTTATTTGTAAAATGAGTAAACATACCTTTATAGATTTGTTTGCAGGTGCTGGTGGGTTATCCGAAGGATTTATAAATGCTGGATTTACGCCTATTGCACATGTGGAAATTGAAAATTCCGCATGTAACACACTTCGGACTAGAACAGCGTATCACTATTTAAAACAATCGGGGAATATTAATATTTACAATAGTTATCTCAAGAATGAAATTTCTAGGGAAGAATTATATGAGCAAATCCCAAAAAAATTAATACAATCAGTAGTAAATGAAGGAATAAGTCAGGAGAATAACTCATTGATATTCAATAAAATCGATGCTCAGTTAAATCCATCTCAAGAAATAGATATTATAATAGGTGGCCCGCCATGTCAAGCTTATTCATTAGTTGGTAGATCAAGGTCTGAAAATCAAATGAAACGTGATCCTAGAAACTTTTTATATGTACAATATGGAAAATACCTCGAAAGATATAAACCAAAACTATTTTTATTTGAAAATGTACTAGGATTAAAGTCAGCAGGAAATGGTTTATATTTAACTAATATGGAACGTTTGTTTAATAGTAAAGGTTATAAAATCCATATATTCTTGGTTAAAGCTGAAAAGTTTGGTGTGCTTCAATACCGTAGAAGAGTCATTATAATCGGCTGGAGAGACGACTTTATTCCTAATTTACCTGATTTGGAAAACTACCAAGGTAATCATAGTGGTTTAGTTTCAGATATTTTTAAAGATCTCCCTAAATTACAATCTGGAGAAGGGGTTGATAAATATTGCAGTTATCTAGGCCAAGCAGCTAATTATATTAAAAAAAGTGAAATACGTAATGGTTTTGATATTTTAACCCATCATGTTGCAAGACCACATAATGAAAGGGACAGAGAAATTTATAAGATAGCTGTAGATAAATGGAACATTGATAATGAACGTTTAAATTATAATGATTTACCTGAACGTTTGAAAACACATAATAATCGTACTTCATTTATTGATCGATATAAAGTAGTGGGAGCCGATTTACCAGCATCACATACAGTAGTAGCACATATAGCAAAAGATGGTCATTACTATATTCATCCTGATATTGCACAAAATCGCTCTATATCTGTTAGAGAAGCAGCACGACTACAATCTTTTCCAGATGATTTCTTCTTTGAAGGTGTTACGGAAAGAGCTAATCGTACCGCAGCTTTCACTCAAATAGGAAATGCTGTACCTCCACTAATGGCTAGAAAAATAGCAGAAGAGCTAAAACATTTGTTGCATTAAATAATTGACCTTAAAGTTCCTGAAAACAATTTACCTCAAAAAGCCCCCTCAATAACTCGAGAAGGCTTCTTGCATCAACCAACCAAAACATTAATCAATGGAACAACTACTATCTTTATCTACTACTCCAATTTTGCGTAGGATGTCTTCCATGAGGCACCATTTGGTGAAACCAGATTGGATTAGGTTTACGGCTACAAAGGCGGTGAACCATAGCCAGTTTATGTTTACGTAAGTAGCTAGCAATAAGCTGATGAGAACAAAAGTTCCTGCGATAATTCTAATATATCTGTTGAGCATCGTTTTATATTTTAAAGTGGGTATTTCGGTCTTATGGTGCCACCCTTTTCGGTTCAAATGGTGCCACTTTTAGAGATACTACAATATTAGATAAATTTTATGTTTATTCGTTTTTAAGTGTTCCTTTTCTCATGGATTCACCTTTAAGGTCTATTCTGTGAGAAGAGTTAACTATTCGGTCTAAAATAGCATCCGCTATTGTTCCTTCTCCAATAATATCATACCATGCCGATACTGGTATTTGAGAGGATAAAATAGTTGACTTATTGTTATATCGGTCATCAATAA
>Ga0209487_1004304_pt1 | contig 10976 bp, 9 predicted proteins | sample Poulit2012_FD_187524 | JGI IMG/M metagenome (GOLD analysis project Ga0209487, IMG submission 187524) | Agricultural soil microbial communities from Georgia to study Nitrogen management - Poultry litter 2012 (SPAdes) (version 2) | ecosystem: Environmental > Terrestrial > Soil > Agricultural land... | reverse complement strand
ACCTGCAGGTGCAGCTGGGTGGAGGTGCACGCAGCTTCCGCCGAGATCGAGTCCATGGTCAGCGACAGCTGTTCGGCACCGGTGACCTCCAGGGTGATGTCCTCGTGACGCGAGCTCATTACGGCCTCGTCCAGCGCGCGGTAGCGGTCGGAGTCGGTGAACCAGCCCTGGCCCGGCGGCGGGGTGGGCAGCGTGGGCAACGTCCCGATCATCACCAGGCCCGCGCCGAGGTCCCCGGCGCGGTCCCGGGTCCGGTTGAGGTTGCGGCGCAGCGCGCTCTCGAGCTGCTCGAGGGACCTGCCGTCGATCCGCCGCGGCTCGACGTTGAGCTCGATCGTGAACCGGCCGAGCTCAGTCTGGTAGAGCGGGTCGGCGATCCGTTCCAGCACCTCGAGGTTCCCGTGGAACGGGTCCATGTCAGCATCGACGAGGTCCAGCTCGATCTCCAGGCCGGTGCGCCACTCGTCCTCGACGAAGACCCCCGCCTCGAGCATCGCCTCCAGCGTGTCCAGGCACTGGTGGACCTTGGTGCGGTACCGGGCGTGGTCGGCACGCGTGAACCGGGTCCCGGAGATCTCCTCGCCCATGCCAGCTCCTTCGGACTGCCTTTTGCGAACGGGCCGGATGGCGATGCGGCACTCCGCCAGGCCCACCCGGTGTCGTGAGTGAGAATAGGTGCGTGGTGGACGATGAGCACGGCAAGGCCGGGGCGCCGGAGCGGCGACGCCGCTGGCCCTGGTGGCACCGACAGACGACCCTGACCCGGCGGGTCATCCGCTCCACCATCGCCATCACCGTGACCGGAGTGCTCGCCACGCTGTTCGGTGTGCTGACCGCCTCGGCCGATTCCTCCCTCGGCCCGCACGCCGCGCACTTCGCAGTGAGCACCGACCACGAGATCGCCATCGACCTCGGCCCGCTGGGGGGTGTGCTCATCGACTCCCCGCTGCCCTGGCCGCTGGGGGTGGACGTGGAGGTCCAGGAGATTCCCATCGAGCTGTCCGGCGCTGTCCCGGCCAGTCCGGTGACCGGGCTCGCCGGGGACCTGTCGGCATACGCCCAGGTGTTCTCCCACCCCGAGGCGGCCGTGGCGGACGCGTCCGCGGCCCTGGTCCGCGACGCCCTGGGGCGCACAGTGCTCATGTGGTCGGGCCTGCTGGTGGCCATCTCACTGGGTCGGCTGGCCTCCCGCGGGCTGCTGCGCCACGAGGTGGCCCAGGCGCTCCGGCGCCCGGGCGTGCTGCCGCTCACAGCCGTTGTCGTGCTCAGCCTGGTGGTCGTGCCCACGGCGAAGGTGGCGCAGGATCGGCCTGCGGAGGGGCGGGTGATCGGGGCGCTGGCGGGGACCCCGTTGGCGGACTTGCGGATGACGGGGCGGATGGCCCAGGTCATCGACACCTACGGCGGCTACCTGGTGGAGGCCTTCGAGGAGAACGAGGAGTTCTACGCCCGGGTGGACGCCAACCTGGTGGCCGCCTACGCCGAGAACCGCGCCCCGCGCCGTCCGCCCGGGATCCCGATCGTCAGCCCCGCGCCCGTGGACCCCGAGGAGCAACCGACCGGTTCCCCGGCAGATGACGTCGGCGTCCCGCGGGACGAGGAGAGCGGCGCCACCCCGGACCTGCCCGGGCTGCTCGACGGGTCGCTGCCGGAGGACCCGGAGGCAACCTGGGCTCCTGACGGGGAGGCAGCGACACCCGATGACGTGCCGACCGGCGCGGCGCAGGACGCCGAGGAACTCGGTGCGGCGCTGGACGCCGAGGAGGAGACCGGCGACAGCGGTGAGCCGGCTGCTACGCCGCAGCGGGTGGAGCCGGTGACGATGCTGCTGGTCAGCGATCTGCACTGCAACGTCGGTATGGCATCGGTGATCGCCACCGCGCTGCGGCTGAGCGGTGCCGAGGTCCTGCTCGACGGCGGGGACACCGTGATGAGCGGCACCTCCGTGGAGTCCTACTGCGTCAACGCCTTCGCGGGGGAGATTCCCGACGACGTCCCGATGGTGGTGGCCGGCGGCAACCACGACTCGCTCGTCACCTACGACCAGATGCGCGACGCCGGCTACACCGTGCTCGACGGCTCGGTGGTCGAGGTGGCCGGGGTGCACATCCTCGGCGACACCGACCCCACGCTCACCGCCGTCGGCGAAGGTACCCGGCCAGAGCGCGACGAGTCGGTCACCGAGATGGGGGAGCGGCTGGCTGAGGAGGCCTGTGCGGCCGAGCGGGTCGACCTGCTGTTCGTGCACAACCCGCGCGCCGCTCCGCCCACCCTCGACGAGGGCTGTGCACCCCTGGCCATCTCCGGCCACTTCCACCGGCGGGTGGGGCCCGAGGTCCTGGGGGCGGGTGTGCAGTACGTCAGCTCCAGCACCGCCGGAGCCTCCGGCGGGGCCACCATCGGCCCACTGAACGGTCCGGCGGAGATGACCGTGCTGCGCATCGACGCCAACAGCGGCCGCCCGCTGGACTACCGGATCATCACCGTGGCGACCGACACGACGGTGGATATCGGCCGTTGGTACAGCTTCCCGGACCCAGCAGCGGAGGACGAGCCAACCCCGATCCCAACCCCGACTCCGACGGGGGATACTGGGACGGACAGCTCGGGCCCAGGCGGCCCACCGGAGACTCAGGGCGCGGAGAACTGATGACAGCACCACCCGGACACGGCCCCGAGGACGACCTGCTGGCCGAAGAGCGGGAGCTGGCCGACCTCGACACCACCCGGCCATCCGAGCATCAGCTGGCCGGGGGCGCCGGGCGGGGACTGGGCTGGCTGTTGACGGTCGGTGGCGGGCTGGGCCTCTGGGCTGCGATGATGCTCGTGCTGTCCGAACGCACCTTGCTGCGCGACCCCGCTGCGGCCCTGGGCTGCGACATCAACCCCCTCATCGGCTGCGGCAGCTTCATCCTCAGCTGGCAGTCCGCCGCCCTGGGCGTGCCGAACGCGCTGCTCGGCACGGCCGCCTTCGCCGTGGTCACCGCCACCGGGCTGGTCCTCCTCGGTGGCGGCCGCCTGCCCCGGTTCTACTGGCTGGCCCTGATGGCCGGCTCCGTTGCGGCCGCCGTGTCCATCACCTGGTTCCAGTACCAGGCGTTCACCGACCTGCACGGCCTGTGCCCCTACTGCCTCGTCGTGTGGGCAGTGACCATCCCGATCGTCGTCCACGTCCTCGCCCGAGGGCTCCAGGCCGGTCACCTGAGCGCCCCGGAGGGGGTGCGCCGGTTCCTCGTGCAGGAGCGGGGGGTGCTCACCGCGATCTGGTACGCCGTCGTGGTCGTCCTCATCGTCGTGGTGTTCTGGGACGAGTGGATGCTGATCCTGTGACCGAGCCAGGGCCGGCGGCACTGCCCGCGTCGAACGTCACCCAGGACTACCTCAAGGCGATCTACTCCGCCGTGGAGTGGGGTGGCCCGGCGATGAGCGTGAGCGCGCTGGCCGCGCGGATGGGGGTGTCGGCCTCCACCGCGTCGGAGACCGTGCGGCGGCTGGCCGAGGAAGGGCTCGTGCACCACGAGCGCTACGGCGCGATCACGCTCACCGGGCGCGGCCGGGAGGCGGCGCTGGCGATGGTCCGGCGCCACCGGCTGATCGAGACGCTGCTCGTGGAGCACCTCGGGTACGAGTGGGACGAGGTCCACGACGAGGCCGAGGTGCTCGAGCACGCGGTCTCCGACCTGCTGGTCGCCCGCATCGACCGCCTGCTGGGGTACCCGGTACGCGACCCGCACGGTGACCCCATTCCCCAGGCCGACGGCCACGTGTCGGTCCCCACGGCACAGCCCCTGGCCGACGTGCCCGCGGGCTCCGGGGGAGTGGTCGTGCGGATCTCCGATGCCGAGCCGCAGGTGCTGCGCCATCTGGCCGAGCTCGGGTTCGAGCTCGACGCCCAGGTCGAGGTGCTCGAGGCGCGCCCCTACGTGGGTACCACCCTGTTCGCGGTGCGACCTCCGGGGGCGGCCGAGCCGACCCGGGCCGAGCTCGCCGCTCCGGCCGTGGCCGCGGTGTGGGTGAGCGCCTGAGTCAGCCGAGCGCCTGAGTCAGCCGAGCGCGGGCGAGCTCATGTCCACCGGCACGGTGCCGCGGTGTCCGGCGTCGAGCAGCGCCTGACGCAGCCGCTCGATGTCGGCGTCCAGCCGCTCTCCGGGCAGGTCCGGTCGAGCATTGTCGAAGCGCAGCGACTTCTCATCCCAGGCCGGCAGCACATGGATGTGCAGGTGGGGCACCTCGAAGCCGGCGACCAGCACCGCGGCGCGGGGGGCGTCCCAGGCGGTGCGCTGGGCGCGGCCGATCTGCTTGGCGACGACCATGAGGTGGGCCAGAAGATCGTCCGGCGCATCGGTGAGCTGGTCGACCGGCTCGCGCGGGACGACGAGGACGTGCCCGTCGGTGATCGGGGCGATCGTCGCGAAGGCCACGCAGTGCTCATCGGCCCAGACGAAGCGGCCGGGGATCTCGCCGTCGATAATCTTGCTGAACACGGTGCTCATAGGCTCCAGGGTAACGAGCGGGGACTGATCGGGAAGGGGCCGGGATGGTGGCGAAGGAGCAGGGCGGCTCGCCGCGGGTGGCCGCGGAGGCGTGGGAGGAGCTGTTCCGTGCCCAGGTGACCCTGATGCGCCGCTTCGAGGCCACCGACGACTTCGCCCCGCTCACCGCACGCGAGTACGACGTGCTGTTCCAGCTCAGCCGCGGACCCGGCGGTGCGATGCGGATGCGTGACCTCGCCGAGCTCATCCTGCTCACCCAGCCCAGCCTCAGCCGGATGGTCGACCGGCTCTCCGTCCGCGGCCTGGTGGAACGGCGCTCCGTGCCCGACGACGCGCGTGGCGTGGTCGTGGCGCTCACCGAGGAGGGGGCCCGCCTCCAGCGTGAGATCGGTCGCCGGCACGTGCGGACGATCCGCCGTTACGTCGGCGGTGCGCTGGATGACGACGAGCTGCACACGCTCGGCCGCCTCGCCAACAAGCTCCGCACCGCACAGCGCGACCTCTGAGCACCGAGCGCTCAGCTCTCGAGCAGGGCCTCGATGTCCTCGGCGGTGAGGCGGGCCGCAGCCGTGCCCTCGTCGCCGGCCAGCACCCGACCCGCGAGCTCGCGCTTGCGCTCGGCCAGCGCCATCACCTTCTCCTCGATCGTGCCGTGGGCAACCATTCGGTAGACCATCACCGGGCGATCCTGTCCGATGCGGTGGGTGCGGTCGATCGCCTGCGCCTCGGCGGCCGGGTTCCACCAGGGGTCGAGCATGAAGCAGTAGTCCGCCTCGGTGAGGTTGAGCCCGAACCCGCCGGCCTTGAGGCTGATGAGGAACACCGGGGCGTGCCCCTCCTTGAACTCCCGGATCCGAGCAGCGCGGCCACGCGTGCGGCCGTCGAGGTAGCAGTAGTCGATGCCGCGGGCCTCCAGCCGGGCCCGCACCAGGCCCAGGTATCCGGTGAACTGACTGAACACCAGGGCCCGGTGGCCCTCGGCGACTACCTCGTCGAGCTGCTCGAGGAAGGCCTCGGCCTTGCTGGAGCCCACTCCGGCATAGTCCGGGTCGACCAGCTCCGGAGCCAGCGCGAGCTGCCGCAGCAGGGTAAGAGAACGGAAGATGGTGAACCGGTTCTTGTCGAGGTCCTCGACCAGTCCGAGGATCTTGCGCCGCTCCCGCGCCAGGTGGGTGTCGTAGACCTTGCGATGCCGCGGACTCAGCGGCACCGTGAGCACCTGCTCCAGCTTGGGCGGCAGCTCGGTGGCCACCTGCTCCTTGGTCCGGCGGCGAAGGAACGGGGAGGAGCGCCGGCGTAGCCGCCGCAGGGCGTCCGCGTCCTGCTCGCGCTCGATGGGCGTGCGGTAGTCCTCGGCGAAGGACCGGGGATCGGGGAACAGGCCCGGTGCGGTGATCGACAGCAGGGCCCACAGGTCCATCAGGCTGTTCTCCAGCGGGGTGCCGGAGAGTGCGAACTTCACCGGCGCGGCCAGCCGGCGAGCACTCTGGTGGGTCTTGGCCTGGTGGTTCTTGACGAACTGGGCCTCGTCGAGCACCAGGGCCGACCACGCCAGCTGGTCGTAGGAGTCGAAGTCGATCCGCAGCAGCGCGTAGGAGGTGACCACGACATCGGCTCCTGCCACGTGCTCGGCCAATGGGGTGCCGGCCTTGCCCGCCGTCTGCTCCACCGTGCGCACGGTCAGTCCTGGTGTGAAGCGGGCCGCCTCACCGGCCCAGCCGCCGACCACGGAGGTGGGCGCGATGACCAGCACCGGTTCGGTGGCCCGGCCGGACTCCTTGGCGTGGGCCACGGCGGCCAGCACCTGGAGGGTCTTGCCCAGCCCCATGTCGTCGGCCAGGATCCCGCCCAACCCGGCGTCCCACAGGGTGGCCAGCCACTCGAACCCCTCGCGCTGGTAGGGGCGCAGCTCGGCCCGCAGGCCGGTGGGGACAGCGACCTGCCCGGGTGGCGGCCCGGTCATCAGGGACTCCACCGCCCGGCGCCACCGCTCGCTCTGCTCCTCCACCACGCCCAGGCTGCGCAGCTCCTCCCACAGGTCGACCTGGTAGGCGGTCACCCGCAGGCTGCCGGACTCCTCGTCGTGCAGGCCGCCGGCCTCGCGGATCAGGCGCCGCAGCTCCTCGAACTCGGGCCGGTCGAGCCGGAAGAAGGTGCCCGAGGGGAGGAACAGGTGCTCTGCTCCGGTGGCCAGCGCCCGGAACAGGTGCCCGAAGGGGACCGGCTCGCCCTCGAGGTCCACGGCCACCTCGAGGTCGAACCAGTCGCCGTCGGGCGAGTCGGACGCGCTGAGGTGGATGGTGGGCTCGGTATCGACCCGGCGGTAGTCGGGAGCCTCGCCCTGGATGTCGATGAGGACGGCGGGGTTCAGCTCCCGTAGCCGGGGCAAGGACTCGAGGGTGAAGCGGGCGGCGTCGATCCCGTGCAGCTCCACCGACGGTGCCGGGCCGGTGCCGGGTGGTGCGGCCCGCAGCTGGGGCAGGTCGGCCGGCAGCACGAGTTCGCCCAGCAGGTGGGCCTCGCGCGGCAGGTCGCGCACCCAGGTGCCCGCCGCGGTCTCGGGCTCGGTGCCCAGGGGGACAGCCTGCCCGGGCGCCGGGTACCGGAAGGACCACGCGAGGTGGACGTAGGCGCCTGGGCCGTGGCCCACCGTGAGCGCGAGAGCGGGGGACAGCACCTCGGGCAGCTCGACCGCGCGGTCGGAGGAGACGACCGGCAGCAGGTGGCGCAGCCGCGGGTAGAACTCGCGGCGGAACCTCTCGACGTCCGCCGGCGGGATGTCCACCGGTGCACCGGTGACGAGCTCGGAGGCACCGGCAGGCAGTCCGCGCGTGAGCGGGGCCAACGTGAGCCCGCCGTCGGTGATCGCGACACCGTGCACCGGATGACCGAGGAACGCCGCCGCGTGCGAACCGGTCGGGTGGCCGGCGAGGCTGACGACCGGGGCGACCCGGACGCCGTCCTGGAGGGGGTTGGTGACGACGTCGAGCGCGATCGTGGCGGGCTCCCGGCTCAGGGTGATCGGTCCCTGCAGGCCGCGGTGGGCCACCAGCTCCACACCGGCGTCCACCAGCTGGTGCAGCAGTGGCCACAGCGCGGCACCGAACTCGTCGAGGTACACGTGGGTCGGCAACGAGGACGCCTGGTGGGCACCCAGCAGCGCGCGCACCGCCTCGCTGTGGCCGGGCGCGAAGCGGTTCCAGGCGTAGCGCACATCGCGCCAGGTGACACCGGTGCGGACCCAGTTGCCCGACGCCCCGGGCACCACCGGGGCGACCCGGATACGCGCTGCGGTCCGGCCCGCGGCGGCCCGGTTGCCGTGCCCGACGACCCGTTCCAGCTGCAGGCCCAGGGCTTGGCCCGACCGGCGGGTGGAGGCGTTGACGGCGTCCTCCAGGGCCAGCTCCCAGTCCGCCCGCCGCACGGCTCCGCGGCCGGCTCGCGCGGTGAGGATCGTCGCCACCCCGTGCTTGCACGCCACCCCGACCGGGCAGGTGCAGTGGATCCGCAGCTCACTGGCCGCACCGAGGAGCACGAAGGTCTGGTAGCTGCCCGGGCCGCTGCCGCGAACCGTGGCGAACAGTGTGCGTTCCTGCGGGTCCACCTGCAGGTGGGTGACCATGCCGCGCCGGGCGTAGTCGGCGCCGCGCTCCAGCGTGCCGGCGTCGATGAGCCGGCGCAGGGTCGCGTCGTCGGGCAGGGCGAGCTGCCCGGCCCGGGCCGGGTCGGTGGCGTGCACCCGTCAACGGTAACCGGCGCCACCGACAGGGCCCGCTACCGGGCCCGCGCATCCCCTCTCCCGACATGTCCACAATGTGAGACACTAGGAAGGTCAGGGGCTGACGGCGCGGCCGCCCTCAGCAGGGCGCCGGCGCCTGCGGCTCATCCACTCACGTGACTGGTCCCCGGCTTACCAGCCGGGCCGAGCTAGGAGAGTGACACGCATGCACACCCACATGGTCGGCGACGATGTCAGACGCCGGATGAATCCCCCGCTGGCCGACATCGTCTACCTGCAGCAGCGGCCCATCAGGCTGATGCCCCGGAGTCTGCGCCGCCGGCTCGCCGGCCTGCGCACGGCATCCGGTCACCGCGCCACCGGGCGGGGGAGGGCCAGGGAGCGCCGCTGATCGCACAACCCCTGGGACGCTCCGCGAGAAAATAGGTGGCACCTCCTGAGCGCGGGCTGGCAAGGTTCTGGTCATGGCACTGCGACCGATGCGCTGACCGTCCTCCTCGCCGCTGGGATCTGCGACGACGAGGTCGCGATCCCGACACCAACCGGAGCCATGCCGTCGCGCCGTGACGGCAGACCAGCCACCAACCCAGGGGGAGCCATGTCCTCGTTCATGCTCGGCGACATGTCCGCCAGCAGCATGGGAATGCCGCTGACGGACTACGTCCATCTCCAGCGTCGGCCGGCCACCCGTATCGTGCGGGCTCGCCGGGGCCGCTGGGCCGGCGTCATGCCGCGAGCCGTCGTCCGCCACGCCGGACTGCCGGCTCGTGACTGACGGGCGTCACACAGGGCCCGGCACACCAGCGGTGTGCCGGGCCCTTCGTCGTGCCGGGCCCTTCGTCGTGCCGGTGGCTCGCCTCAGCGCAGCGCCTCGCCAACCTCCGGGGTGGCCGCGCAGTAGTCCTCGACGAGCCGGCGGGCCACGGTCGTGGAGTCCACCAGCGGGTGGGCGGCGAACGCGCGCCACGCGAGCTCCCGGGAGCCCTCGGCCAGCGCCCGCAGCACGAGCTGCTCGCTGGCCTTCACCTGCACCATGAGCCCGGCGAGCTCACCGTCGACCGGACCGACCGCCTGGGGGTGCACGCCGTCGCGATCCACCGTGCACGGCACCTCGAGCACCGCATCGGCCGGCAGCTGGGGCACCAGCAGCTCGCCGGCACCCCGGGAGTCGTTGCCCACGCCGAGGATCATCGTCCCGGCCGTGCCGGTGGCCAGACCGGTCATGAGGTCCAGCGCGACCTCCTGGTAGCCGCCGCCCTCGACGTCCTCCGCCCGGCGGGCGAACCGCTGGTCGGCGGGCCGGGACTCACCCATGTAGCTGGCCTCGCGCGCATGGCGCGTGGCCTCCCAGATCTCCAGCGCGCGCCCCGGCTCGGCGGCCGCGCCGGCGTAGAAGCGGGACTGCTGGTCGTCGAGGTACTCCCCGCGCGTGGGCTCCCCGCTGCTCAACCGGGCCACCGCCTCGCGGTGCCGGTCGTAATAGAAGAGATACTCGTTGGGGATGGCTCCCAGCGCTCGCACCCAGTCGAAGCCGAGCACCCGGGCCTCCTCGATGCTGTCGAGGCGTGCGTCGTCCGCCAGCAGCTCGGGCAGCCGGTCGACGCCGTCCACCTCGAGCGTGCGCAGCCACCCGAGGTGGTTGAGCCCCACGTAGTCGAAGGTCACGTCGCGGGGGTCCTGGCCCACCGCGGACGCCGCGCGCCGCATGAGGCCGATGGGGGTGTCACAGATGCTCACCACCCGGTCGCCGAGGACGGCGCGCATCGCCTCGGTGAGGATGCCGGCCGGGTTGGTGAAGTTGATCGTCCACGCGCCCGGGGCACGCACGGCGATCTGCCGGGCCAGCCACTGGGCGTGGGGGACCGTGCGCAAGGCGTAGGCGAGCCCACCGGGGCCCACCGTCTCCTGCCCGAGCACCCCGTGCCGCAAGGCGATGTGCTCGTCGCTGATGCGGCCGGCGGTGCCACCGACCCGGATCGCGGAGAACACGAAGTCGGCCCCGTCGAGCGCGTCGGCCAGGTGCGACGTCGCAAGGACCCGGGGTGGCCGAGCAAGGCCGGGCGCCAGCTGGGCGAGCACCCGAGTCATGACGTCCAGGCGCTCGAGGGAGGTGTCGTAGAGCCACAGCTCGGTGACCCGGAGCCGCGCGTCACCGGCGGAGACCGCCTGGAAGATCTGGGGGACGCGGAACCCGCCGCCCCCGATGATGGTGAGCTTCACCCGGGGACGACCTCCGCGGCGGCGACCCGGGCCACGTCGCGGCTCGTCATGGGCAACACGGCACTGACGGTAACAGAGGTGGTGGGGCCGAGCAGTATGGTGCTCACGGCCCGCTGCACGGGCCGGAGGGGAGCACAGTGACCGAGCGCGACGGCCAACGCCCGGGCGCGGCCGGCAGCGGCGCGCCGCAGCGCGGCGTGGCGGGCGGGCCGACTCCCGCTGAAGCTCTCGACGTGTTCCTGTCCGGTCCCATCTTTCTCGACATCGTCCTCGCGGGGCTGCCCACCGCGCCCCGGCCCGGCACCGAGGTCTGGGCGACCGGGATGGGTTCGCTGCCCGGTGGGATCGCCAACCTGGCAGTGGCGGCCAGTCGGCTGGGCCTGGGCACCGGCCTGGCCACCGGATTCGGTGGGGACGTCTACGGACGGTGGTGCTGGGACATCCTGGCCGACGAGGCGATCGACCTCAGCTACTCCACCCGCGTCCCGCAGCACACCTCGGTCACCGTCTCCATGGCCTACGGC
>Ga0209487_1004303_pt1 | contig 10976 bp, 10 predicted proteins | sample Poulit2012_FD_187524 | JGI IMG/M metagenome (GOLD analysis project Ga0209487, IMG submission 187524) | Agricultural soil microbial communities from Georgia to study Nitrogen management - Poultry litter 2012 (SPAdes) (version 2) | ecosystem: Environmental > Terrestrial > Soil > Agricultural land... | reverse complement strand
ATATAAGTATATGCTTATATAATTATTTAAAAGATAGGAGGGCTCCATGTGTTAAATATAAATATCGAAATGGATATGGCTTCCGATATTTTTAAATTATTAGGTCACGAAACACGGCTAACAATGTTAAAAATATTAGACGACCATGATTGTTGTGTTTGTGAATTTGTTGAAATATTTCAAGCGACCCAACCATCAATTAGTCAACATATTCGTAAGCTAAAAGATAGTGGATTAATTAAGGAAGAAAGAAGAGGTCAGTGGATATTCTATTCCTTAAACAAAGAATATGAACACTATGATTTTCTTATCAAATTGTTAAATTTATTACCATGTCAAAATGAAAAATTAAAGAAATTAGAACTTAATGGAACACGAATTCAGTGCAATTGATTGGAGGAATTAATTTTGTCATCATCAATTATACTTGCATCACTCATTTTTCTCCTAACACTCATTTTAGTCATTTGGCAGCCAAAAGGCTTGTCAATTGGTTGGTCTGCATGTGGTGGAGCACTTATCGCCTTGATCATAGGAGTCGTGGATTTTAGTGATGTAATTGAGGTAACTAGTATTGTATGGAACGCTACTTTAGCATTTGTTGCTATCATTTTAATCTCGCTTATTTTAGATGAGATTGGCTTATTTGAATGGGCAGCATTACATATGGCACGCATAGCTAAAGGTAGTGGTATAAAAATGTTTATTTATGTCAGTATTTTAGGAGCAATTGTTGCAGCACTTTTTGCAAATGATGGAGCTGCATTAATCCTTACCCCGATAGTCCTTGCTATGGTACGTAACTTGAACTTTAAAGAAAAAATGATTTTTCCATTTATTATAGCAAGTGGGTTTATAGCAGATACGACATCACTTCCATTTGTTGTAAGTAACTTAGTTAATATCGTATCAGCAGATTTTTTCAATATCGGTTTCATTGAATATGCTTCTAAAATGATCATACCTAATATCTTTTCATTAACTGCAACAATTTTTGTATTGTTAATTTATTTCAGAAAGAGTATTCCGAAGACCTACGATGTTTCCGACTTGAAAAAGCCACATGAAGCGATTCAGGATATGAAATTATTCCGTCTGTCTTGGTATGTGTTAGCAATATTATTGGTTGGATATTTTACAAGTGAATTCATTCAACTCCCTGTTTCGATTGTCGCTGGAATTGTTGCCATTTTATTTTTATTCATTGCTAGAAACAGTAGTGCTGTTAATACGAAATCAGTTATAGTTGGTGCACCATGGGCGATTGTTTTTTTCTCCATCGGTATGTATGTCGTTGTATTTGGTTTAAGGAATGCCGGTCTTACAGATGAATTAGCACGAATTATTGAAACAAGTGCCGAACAAGGTTTATTCGTAGCTACGATTTCAATGGGATTTATTGCTGCAATTCTTTCATCTATTATGAATAATATGCCTACTGTCATGATAGATGCAATTGCTATTGCAGAGACAGACACAACTGGTGTAATTCGTGAAGCACTTATTTATGCAAATGTTATTGGTTCAGATTTAGGCCCTAAGATTACACCTATCGGTTCACTCGCAACATTACTATGGCTTCATGTATTGTCTCAAAAAGGAATAAAAATTTCATGGGGCACTTATTTTAAAACAGGAATTATTTTAACGTTACCTATATTATTTATTACATTGTTAGGACTCTATATCACATTAATTTTATAATAGGAGATGAAGGTTATGTCGAAAAAAATTATTTACTTTTTATGTACGGGGAATTCTTGTAGAAGTCAAATGGCTGAAGGATGGGCAAAAGAAATTCTTGGGGAAGAGTGGGAAGTCCATAGTGCTGGGATTGAAGCACACGGGGTAAATCCCAATGCTATTAAGGCAATGAATGAAGTAGGGATTGACATATCTAATCAAACATCAGATATCATTGACTTAGACATATTAAATCAAGCAACATTGGCGGTCACACTTTGTGGAGATGCTGCTGATAAATGCCCTGTCACTCCCCTACATGTACGAAGAGAACACTGGGGTTTCGATGATCCAGCTGGAAAAGAGTGGTCAGAGTTCCAACGAGTACGTGATGAAATTGGCGAGCGAATAAAGATTTTTGGCGACACAAAAAACTTATTTTCATAATATACTTATTTAATAGTCGAGGAGTGTTTGTATCCCTCGACTATTTACACCTATTCATACTTCACAAACGCATCTTTAAAGCCAGCTTTCTTTGCTTTTTCCAACTGCTTATCCGCATTCTTTTTAACACTATACGCACCAATCTGCACGCGATATAGTTTCTTTCCACTAGCTGGCGATTTAGGTGTTGACATACCTTTCGCTAATTCCTTCTTCACATCTGCCCGGAACGTATCCATTGACTTATCATGTTTTGAAAACCAATGACGTGGGTCACCATGATTACTAGCAATTTTCTTCTGATAGCCTTCATAATGACCGATGATGTTTTTCTCCGTCAGTTTGTATTGTTTACAAAGATAAGCACAAAGTTCAACCGCTTCTTTATAAACCTTATTAAAGTAAGTCTTATCAGTTAAACCATCTTCACAAATTTCAAAACCAATATGTGTATTATTCGCATCTCCACCCGAATGCCATCCTCGGTGATTCCAGGGTAACGTTTGGTAAGTGGCAATCGATCCATCTTTTAACTTTCCGATAAAAGCATGAACACACACCTGTCTGCCATCTGGACGTGGCTGGTTCCAGTGATTATTGTATTGATTTTTTCCAAGCAAACCATCGTCTGGGCCAACGTACCGTTTTAAATTCGGATTGTTTGCCCCTGTGCTATGGATCATAATTCCTTTTGGTGTGATTTTCCTTCCACCTTATAACAATGATTCTTCGTCAATAGTACTTTTATAATTGAAGATTTCTACATAAAAAACACCCATTTCACCACGTGGGCAAAATAGATGATTCTTCTTAAAACCTTGTTATATAAACATTTATTTCCTTGTCATCAATGCTACCAACTCGACATGATATACTTAGTCTATTCTATACTCCGAAAAAACCAACTAAAACCTTATTTCAAAGTATTTTAACATCAATCTTTTCAAGCCGAGATGTAGATTTTGATTAGGCTATTTTACGGTACTTCATGAAACCATACAGCATCATATATAATGTCACAGTGTTCTTTAAACCATGAACTCCATAACATAGGATTTGCATCAATTTCTCTATTGTCATTTTCATATTTTAAATAGGCTATCAACAATTTACGAACAGATATTTTTATTGTTTCTATCTCATCTTCGTATATTTCATAAAAATCCCACCATTTTGATTTTGACGGGTGGGCAGTAAATCTACACCTTAACAAATATAATCTTTCTAAATGATGTTTTGCGACACTATCATAAAACTTAATTTCATCATATACATAATCACTCATTTGTTCACGACTTTGTGTTGGTTTTTTAAGCCGCTTCTTTAACGACTGAAATATAACGTCAACCATATTATCCGCTGCCGTTAATGATTCTTCTGTAAAGTCCAATTCATATAGTTCCAAAAATCTAACATAATAAAATACTGCTTTATTTACATAAGGATCAAGCGCGTTTATCAACTTTAGATAACCTAATGTTTTCGAGTTTAAAATGGAAGGTTCTCTATCTATATAATTTTTAAAATTGTTCACCTCTTGCGCAACATTATCTCCATAGATATTCGTAAGGGTATTTCCTCTAAAATCTGTTGGAATACCTGTAGATAACGCAATGGCTCCTATCAAATTTACTTGATAACTACGATAAACATACTGAGATATAAAATGGAACAAAATATCAATCTGATCAGACACAAATTTGTCCTTCGATATATCTCTCCACCCACGACTCCAATTAGGGCACACAATGCCCACCTTTAGTACATTTTCTTCATCCGAATAATAGCAGAAGATGTTGTTGTAATTTAAGTTTAATTTTAACTCTGAAGTGTTTGTAAAATCCCTAATTTCAAAAAACTGTTCATTATCTCTTTTTGGAAGTTCGTGAGAAACTATTTTATCCAAAGTAGACTTAAACTGTTCAATTTTATTTTTTGTGTTTTGGTATGTCCTATAATAATTACATACTTTATTTTTGAATTTATCATACCCCAAAGTATCCCCACTCTCCAAAACAACATTTTTTAAGAAATCAAAATAAATTATCATGCCTGCTTATTACTTTTTCGAACTATATTTCTTACTCTTTCTTTGTACTCCATCTTCAGTTTTCACAACATTACTTCTCTTTTTCTTTTCTTCTTGCACCGCTTCAAAGTGCTCTTTTGAAAGAATGGCAGGATGATTATTTTCCGAAACATAATGTTCTTGATTTTCTCCCGCATTAAGTAGCCTAACTACACCGATATATTTCTCATTGCTCAGCATGACATCAATCGTTCGTTTACTCCAATTTTCTTTTCCGGTCGGGGTTTTTATTCCTCGTTTTTCTAACTCTCGCTTTATACCAATAATACTAAACCCGCGCAAATACAGTTCAAAAATTAATCGGACATTTTTAGCTTCATCTTCCTTAATGATCAGTTCTCCATCTGTATCATTTTCATAACCGTAACATTTTCGGTTATATAATTTTGATGTGCCTTGTGCCGCATGACGTCTATAACCCCATTTAATATTTTCACTACGAGATTCATTTTCTGCTTGGGCAATGGATTCAATAATTGAAGTCATCATTTCACTATCCGTATCGGCTGTATCTAATCCTTCTTGTTCAAAAATAACACGAACTCCATGTTCCTTCAGTTTATTCAATGATTCTAGCACTTCAACTGTATCACGACCAAATCGGCTAATATTTTTAGTGATAACAATTTCAATATTTTTCGCCTGACAATCTTCTAACATACGAATAAATTCTTTTCTTTTTGAACCAAACTTTCCTGATGCAATATCTATATATGTATCGACAAGCAACCAATTCGGAGTGAGGGCTGTTAACCTGATAAGTGCAGAGACTTGGTTTGCTAGACTTTTTAACTGCTCCATGCTGTTTGAACTAACCCGGCAATATATCCCCACTCGTTTCTCTCGTTGCACAGGTCTTGGTGGAATGAAATGAACCCTTCGATTTTCAGACATTTTCTTTATCCTCCAATAATTACATTTAGACTAATCATATTCAATGCACTTTTCGTAATATTAGTTAGTCTAAAAATAACACGATTTCCCCCAATTATCTATCCTGTCAACTCCCCTACCCAAAATCTAATCTGTCAACTCAACCCCATTTTCTAGCTCTTCCAACACCAATAACAAAAAGGATTCCACCTGTTTATTCACTTAAAATAAACTTAGGTGAAACCCTATAAACCTTATTCTAGCAACACTTCAACCCTTCTTATCCATCCACTTGTACCATAATATTAAACATTTGCTAAAACCCCCCTCCAACCCGCATTCCACCGTCGGTGTCAGAATATAGTTTTGCTAAAGAACCCCCATTTTGAAGGATTTTCGGTTCAGAAATGATCGTTTTTCGAGCCTTTTTCGGCCGTTTTTTCATGGTTTTTTTCAGTAATGGAATAAATTTTTTCGAAAAGTAGTGGAGATAAATATTGAAAAAAAGAGATGATGAAAAAAGATAAAAATAGTGGATGGGTATTGAATTGTTATTGAAATTATATTGAGTGGGATATTGAATAAACCCTGCAAGGTCAATGGTTTAGGAACATAACTGTATTGAAAGGATATTGAAAAAGACATGAAAAAAAACTCGGGATCCTATTGAGGAAAACCCGAGTAATTATTGAGTTTTATATTGAAAAAGCAAATGTTTATTATTACAGAATGGGTGGTGCGATTAGCAAAAGTTTATTATGGTTGTCAAGAGTATTTTTTAATTAGACATAGTAGATAAAAGAGGTTAGAAATAAGAAAAGCTAATTATTCAACAAATATTCTTGATTAATAAATAGGTATGTGTAAAGACTCATTTTTTATATAATTACATAACCAAATATATAATCAATCAGCAAATAGTAATTACTAATACTATCAAACATATTGCAAATTGAATTAATTAAATTTATTAAACCCCTTTGCAATATAAACATATTGCAAAAAAGTGCCTTTTACAATATAATCATATTGTAAAAGGAGTGATTTCCATGCCTAAAAAAGTCGATCTCGTTGAAAGAAAAAATCAAATTGCTGCTGCCACTTGGAGAGTGATTTTGAAAAAAGGGATAGATAATACATCCTTTCAAAACATTGCAAATGAAGCCAATATGTCTGTTGGTTTAATCCAACATAATTTTTCATCAAAAGAGAAAATCCTTCAATATGCAATGAATTTAGTAATAAATCGAATAGAGGAACGTGCAACGAAGAGATTACATGTATTTTCCGGAACAAAAGAAGAAACATTAAGAAGGATTATCAAATTTCTTATTCCGTTTGATCATGAGGAAATCATTGAAGCAAGAGTGTGGGTCTCTTTTTTGGGACGTTCTTTTAGCAACCCAAATCTCTTCGAATTAAAGCAAAAGATGGATAGGTATTCAAGAAAAATGATGCAGATGATCATTAACTTAATGATAGATCTAGGCTACCTTAATAAAGAGGAAAAAAATCAATTTGAACTCGAGATCCTTTATGCATTTATAGATGGCTTAGTCATGCATGCACTTCAAAGTCCAGAAGTCTATACTGAGGAAAAGGTAGATCAAATAATTGAGTATTATTTAATGAACAAAAGGAGGGAATAAATGGATAAATTTTCCTTAATCATTGCTGTTGTCATTGGCGTATTAATATTTCGCCAATTTTTACCAAAGGAAATCAACCGATTTGATATTATCGGACTTCCTATTTTGGCTTTATATAAAACATATTCCAGTCTTCCAAATACACTGAACACTTCTTTATTAATACAGTTAATCATGCTTATTATATTAGGAGCTCTCGTCGGTCGTTATCAGGCACAGAAAACGAAGGTAATATATAATGATAATAAAATAAGTACAGTCGGCGGAATTAGTTATATCTTAGGATTGCTCTTTCTCATCATTGGTAGGGTTATTATTTTAGTAATTTTTAACTTCACTACTATTAACACTGCATTTAAGAACGGATCCCTTAAATATGAACTTACCCAATTCCTTTCGGGGACAGGAGATTGGATTTTGTGGTCAACGATTGCTGCTTCTTCTGTATTATATAGTCTCACCTTATACAAAAAACATCCAGAAATAAGAAAGTATATAAAAGAACAATTAAAAAGATGAATATTCAATCTTTATGTAACAAATAGTTGAGGATATGTACAACTGGGCAAAGATTATTGGTGAATTTTATGATATGGATGGTTCATTTATTTTATTACTAAGCTCGGGACTTGTTACTCTTGTTCTTTTCAAACTTATTAAAACTTAGTATTTATAGACGAAAACATATTAGATATTGATTAGTCACTTAAATATTGTAATTTTATTAGTATAGCCATGAAAAACTCGGGATCCCGATGAGGAAAACCCGAGTTTCTATTTGGATTTTGTGCTGAAAAAGCAAATGTTTATTATTACAGAATTGGTGGTGAAGTTAGCAAGAGTTTATTATGACAGTCAGGTGTTTATTCGTGATCTACATAGTAGAAAAAATAGATCCAGAAACAAGAATTATAAGTCACTTATGGATTATTTGTTTGCAAAGTTCTTCACTCTTTCATCTACTCTAGTTATCAACTATAATGACAGTTCTGAAGTATTTTTTACATGGATAATAATTATTGGATATTAAAGGATCAATTCACTATTGGGTCCGACCAAATTATTTTATCCATATTATAAATATCAGAGAAGAGTTGAAAAAGATTTATTTTCATATATATACTTATGGATTTTGCATAGAGTGTGATTTGGGATTGAAAGCCACTATTGGATGCTGCTTAAAAAACATAGAACTACATATTGTTTTTCCCGTTAAACTTCCTCGTTCTTTTTTCAGAAACCGACTATTTAGCGGTGAGATAGTTACATTCCAGCTAATCCTAATTCTTTTTTTGCCATCTGAACATATTCATCCATACCAGATATTAAAGCGAATTCAGCAATTTCAACTGGAGAAGCTGCATTTAATTCAATGATATGTTCCTTCATCTCATGCCAATGGTATCCTCCAGCTTCTTTGTATGCCTCTATAAGTGCATCAAGACCTTCTTCACCAAATACTCTGTAATGGCCAACAAAATCAGTGGAAATATCAGCTATCTTAGCTTCCGTCCAATCAATTAACCCCGTCACACTTCCAGACTTTTCAATGAGAATATGTCCTGGGTGCAAATCTCCATGAATCATTCCTGTTTCTTTTGGCCACATTTCTTCATCGTTCAGCCACGACTGCCACCTATTCCATAACACCTCTCCCACCCAAAATTTCTCTTTAACAGCATCCATTCGGTCTTGCATGATTTGTTTTACTTCCTCTGGTGTTTGAACGACAATTCCAACTTCTTCCGCTTGTTTTTGCGGAATGCGATGAAGCATCGCCAATGTTTTTCCTAGTGTCCGATAAAATTCTTCTGGAATATTATTTTCATCAATTTCAAAAACATAGGCTTGTGCTTCAGGGTCAATGGTTCCTGCTGGAATACCTCGTAGCTTTTTATAGGCGATCAGCTCTTCTGTGTATATTTCCCAATCGGGAGCTTCAAAATCAGCGTACTGGTTTATTAGGTCCAATGCTGTCTTTTCTGCTTTCGTTCTAGGGAATACATCAGGTCTCCTTGGGATACGTAGCACCCATTCTTTTTCTTCCTGATCCTTGGCAAATACAACCTGAAAGTCTAATCCGGATTCATTAAACTCCATAGAGTCCTCTATCAATTGAAGACCATGTTTAACTGCAATTTCCAATACTTCATTTTTTGTTTTACTCATTACGCATCACATCCTAATTATTTTTTTACGTAATACTAACTGAGATATTTACATAAAGTAATAGCTGTCTTTGCTGGTTTTAATGGTGGTGCGATTGTATCATAATAGCGAAGAGTCCTAATTGATATATTTTTATTTTTAGCAAGTCATCCGATGCTATACATATACTTACCCTTACTGTATAGAGCATTTCTTTGGGTACTTAATGGAAATGAAATAGCAAAAAAGGATTGAATCTTGTTTTAGATTCAACCTTTCATTTTTATCTACGTTTTTTTCTCTTTTGTTCTTTAAAGAACTTCCTGGCGTTTTTCATACCGCCCATCTCACTAAACATATCATTTAGCTTTTCTTTTTCAATCATTTTAGAATTTAAGCCTTCATACTTTATTTCTTTTTTTAGTTTCAGGTAGCTTTCCAGTCTTTCAATGGACAATATTCCATCTAGAATAGCCTGTTGCACAGCACATTTAGGCTCATTCGTATGTGTACAGTCATTAAATTTGCACTTTATGGTAAGTTCATCAATGTCTGCAAAGGATTTTGACAAATCGGCACTAATTACGCCAAGTTCACGCATACCAGGAGTATCGATCACAACACCGAAATCAGGTAACATGATTAGTTCACGTCTTGTAGTCGTATGTCTTCCTTTATCATCACTTCTAATTTCATTCGTATCTAAGACATTTTGACCAAGAAGTCGATTAATTAGCGTTGATTTTCCAACACCGGATGAGCCAATAAATGCAACTGTCTGTCCTTCTGAAAGATATCTTTTTAATGATTGATATCCATCGTCAGAAGCACTTGTAACATGCACTTCAACACCTATTGCTATAGAAGATACTTCGTTAAGCCTGTTCTCTAATTCGGTACATAGATCTGATTTTGTAAGGACAACAACAGGAATAGCACCACTATCCCATGCGATAGAAAGATAACGTTCTAATCTACGCAGATTAAAATCATTATTCAGTGACATACAAATAAACACGGTATCAATATTTGTAGCGACAACTTGCAAATCTTCTCTCGAACCTGCTATTTTTCGTGCAAAAATACTTTTCCGGGTTAATACATGATGAATAATCGCATTTCCTTGAGAATTGTCCATCCGGTCAATCATTACAAAATCCCCAACGGAAGGGAATTCAGATGAATTTTTTACACTAAAATAAAATTTCCCTGAAATCTCAGCTAAAATCTCACCATTTTTCGTTATCACTTTGTATACGTTTTTTGTTTGTGATGAAACTCGACCGATAAATAAATCTTTATATTGTTTAGACTCCTGAATAAATTGTTCAGTAGGTCCTAGTTTTTCCATATGAATATGATTCAATTTTATTTCCTCCTAAAGTTTAAGATTATAACTTTTGGGAGGCTCAATGCTTGAATTTACTTTGCATATACCTCCCCGTTTGTTACAATTTCAACATTTAGCTTGTTAAACATAAAACAACATTCCCTTCTTATTAATCTTTTTTCAGTATATCATAATATTAACCTTCTTGAATAAGGGTATTATTTACATCTGTGCTCTAGAAATACTCGGCCTCCTGTTGAAAAAACGGAGTAATTGTTGAGTGTTTAAATCGAAAGAGCAAATGTTTATTAGGACAGCCAAGCGTTTATTTTGGATTTACATAGTATTATAGTGGTGGGTTCTCCAGCCTGAAATGAACCCAATCTTCTTTTAGAGGTCCATAAACACCGTATGGTTTCAATCCAGCATGACACATAAGAACAGTCAATTGTCCACGATGATAAATAGTATGCTTGATTAGTCATATTAAAACAGCTTTAATATGACTTGATTGATAATCGCAGATAGTTAAGATGTAGTAGTGTTTACATGGGAAACTAGCAATTTCCTTTTTATTATTGGCAAAAAAGTTTAGTGCAGAACCCTGCATTTACTTTGCAAAGTTCCACACATTTATTTGCCATAAACACACACAGGCACTCTTTGTTCATCTCTTTTATTTCTAATTATCTATTGAATAATTTATAACTTTTGAAAAGGGATAAAAACTGTTCGTAACTTACATTTTTTAAATCTT
>Ga0209487_1004302_pt1 | contig 10977 bp, 9 predicted proteins | sample Poulit2012_FD_187524 | JGI IMG/M metagenome (GOLD analysis project Ga0209487, IMG submission 187524) | Agricultural soil microbial communities from Georgia to study Nitrogen management - Poultry litter 2012 (SPAdes) (version 2) | ecosystem: Environmental > Terrestrial > Soil > Agricultural land... | reverse complement strand
TTAAGTTTTTTAGTAGGTAAATAAAGTACTGCTGCTACGATTATTGCAAAAATCCCTCCGTAAAGAAGCGAATTTACAATATCACCATCGCCTGTTGCTTGAATTAAGCTGACATTTTTGTTGAAATAGTTACCAGAAAATAAAAATAAGACAATTGTGCTAATAACTAATGTAAGAATAGGTAACATTAAGTCAAATGCATAACTTAAAGGTGTAACATTTTCTTGAGCTTCTTTTTTTAAATTATGATCCATTGTTTCTAATGCTTTCTTTTCATGTTTTTCCATAGCACTAAAGTCAATTTGCCAATAAATTGTTAAAAATACAATTAAAAGAGCCATAATTGCATAATAATTTGCAGGAATAATCATCATAAAAGCTGTAAAAGGTTCAATTCCTAAATTGTAATCATTAATTGGTTGAACAAGTAATGAAAATACATATGCACCCCAACTCGATAATGGGATTAAGATACAAATAGGCGCTCCTGTTGAATCAATTAAGTAAGCAAGTTTGGAACGTGAAATACCATGGGCATCAGTTATTGGTCTAGCGATTTGTCCAACAGCTAAACTATTAAAATAATCATCTATAAAAATAGTAATTCCAGTAAATACAGTAACGAATTGTGCTGAGACACGCGTTTTAACACGTGATAGAGCCCATAGACTAAAACGTTCTGTAGAACCTGAATTAGATAAAAGGCTTGTTAAACCACCAAGAAGTAAGACGAAAACAAGAATAGGGACATTCCATTCAACATCTGATATAACTTCCCAAATAGTTAGGAATATCTCAACTAAGCTATTTTTTATAGAAAACTGATTAATAATAAGTGCTCCACTTAATATTCCGATAAATAAAGATAAATAGACTTTTCTTGTTAAAATTGCAAAACCAATTGCAAGTAAAGGTGGAATAATTGAAAGCCAGGTACCTATCACTAAAATTCTCTCCTCTATATTATATATAATTCATCGTTAAGTTTACCATAAATTATGCGAAAATAGGATTAAAATCAATCACGTTAATCTTTTATTTTTTGAGCCGCTGCATACCAATCATAAGTATTGATAGCAATGGTTTTTGGCAGATGAATTATTTTTCCTGTATGGACAGGTTTAGCACGTGTCATTGCCCTTAGTGTAGCTACATCAAATTTACGTTCTATCCATGATTCATTAAGAGCTAAAGCATCGATATTTCTTTTCTTTAAAATTGATAATTCACTTGAAAAAGAACCTGTTTGCATTTGAATAAACTCATCAGAAATTAAATATTTACTATTGAAATGTTCAATTATACGTTTAATCATAATAAAGAATAAATAAATTAATGGAATAAACCAAAATTCAGGATAGAAATAATAAGTGAGAACAACAAGGATAAGGAAAAAATAACTTGGTTTGATTAATGTTAATAACATAGACTTTTTTGGTAATTGATTCATGCTCTTTTTAATTTTATAATCTGGTAAGATTTCTTCGATTAGACGTGAGGCAAGTGTTAAATTAATAAATGGAAACAATACATCCGTTTGTGTTTCTTCATTATCAAACAAATCCCCTAAAGTAATAATTTGCACTTCAACAATACCAAATAATCTTCTGAAAAATGGTTTTTTTATAATAATACCGTTTATTCTGTTTTTAGGTATAGAAAAATGAGAAATTGACAATATTCCTTTTTTAATGAAAATACGTTCATCATTTGAAGTTACTTTATATTTCCCATATCTTAAATAAGTGATTACTAAACCAATAAGAAAAGAGATGAAAAATGCTCCTAAAATTAAGAGGGCAATTAATATATAAGATGCTTTTAATAAATTAACAACTGTATCTGTGTATTGATCAATTTCAAATAACTCATCTAATCTAACGTAGCCTGAAATTGCTAAAGGAATAAATGCTAAAAAATAAAGTGATGTAATTGAAATAAGTAGAATTTCTTTAAAAGACATTGAATAGTGATGAGTAGTTTTTTGATCTTCTTTAAGCGTATGTTCATTATCATTTACAATATTTGTTTCTACTTCACGCTTTAGTAATTCATTTAATTCTTCAGCGTCTTCAGGAATAAGAGCGTCTAATTTAACGGAAGCATTGTCCCCCGTAGTACCTGTTACAATAGTCAAAGAAGTTAAACCAAACATACGATGAAGTAATGTTTTATCTTCTTGAATGCTTTGAATTTTATTTAATGTAATATATCTTTTTTTAGCAATCAATTTACCATCACTAATTTCAATGTTGTTATTAGTGACGAAATAGGTAAAATTACGCCATTCAAATATAGATATGATTATATTATAAACAGTAAATAAGAGGATAAGACTCCCAGCATAAATAATTATCGATTGTAAGGAATTTGAATTAAGAATAAAAATAAAGATAAAAGGTAACACAAAGGGTTTAAAACGGTTTACAAATAAGATAATCATCCACAATGGATGTTGTCGTTTAGGTTCAAACATAATTAATCACCTAGATCCTGTTTAGAGTTAAATTCGATATGTGGTTCATTTTTATCCAACTCTGCTAAATATATGATTAAATCTCTAATCTCTTCAGCTTCAGCGACAGGAATAGCAGGGATTTGATTAGCTGAAGTAATTGTTCCGATTGTTAAAACCGATAAATTATAATATCTTAAAATCGGTCCTTGATTAGTGTTAACATATTCTACACGCGACATAGGTATGATTAAAGAATGTTTATTAATAAATCCATATTTTAGTTGAATATAATTTTCATCAATATCATAACGCCATGTTTTTTGTAAGAGAATCGGTCGAATAGTTAGTTCGTAAATCATGATAATGATAAGTATTCCAAGAAATATATATAAAAGAATGCCAACCCAAGTAACCCAATCAAAATAATGAAAACTAAATAATAATGAGCCAATAATAATTAGTCCAATTAAGTTTTGAAGAAAGTCTGTTACACGCCAAACATTAATTGCTTTTTTAGATATTTTCTTTTTTGGTTCTGGTATTCTTTGAATCAATAAAAACCCTACTTTCTTTAGCAAGCTTATCTTTAGTATATATAAAATTAACTTAAAACAATAGTAAAGTACAAAGCACTTTGATAAGCAAGTTAGTATTTAGAGTGGTCATTTATAGTCATCTTCGTCAAAAAAAACATTGTAACGATCCCACAAATTTTCAAAATCTTCAAGTCTTTTATCAACATCAATTGATTCATGATTACCAATGCAAGCAATGAGTACGTTAATTACACTTAAAGGTGCAACAAAAGAATCTAAAAATGAAGGCATTTTAATCGATGAAAAAAGAGAGATATCAGCAAAAGCTGTAATTGGTGAAGTGAATTCATCTGTTAAAGCAATAATACTAGCTCCACGTTCATTTGCGTAGGATAAAATGTCTAAAGTACTCTGTGTATAACGAGCAAAGCTAATTCCTATAACGACGTCATCTTCATTTACATTATGTATGCGATCAAAGGCAGAAGCAGTTGTATGAATTAATTCACTTTTTCCAAACAATAAATCTAAATAATATTGTAAAAATGTACCAAGTGAAATAGTAGAACGATTAGAGACAATGTAAACATGTGTAGCTTGAATAATCTTTTCAGTCGCATTTTGAAGATCAGTATGATTCAAATTATTCATTGTTGATTTGATATTTTGAATATCACCTTCAAAAACATCAAAAATAGATCTTTCAGACTCGCTATGAACAGAACGCGACATCTTTAAACGGTCAACAGTATTTAATTGTTTTTCAACAGAATGAGCGAGATTTTTTTGAAAGTCATTATATCCAGAAAAACCAATAAAATTTGCAAATCTAACAATAGTAGCTTCACTTACACCGACAGCTACTGCTAACTTAGCACCTGTTAAAAATGCTGCTGAATGTGTATTATCTAAAATATAATCAGCAATCTTATGCTGTGATTTACTCATTTTACTTCTATATTCTGCTATTATTTTATAAATATCTTTTTGTTCCACGTGGATCTATCCTTTCTAAACTACTTTTAAATCTGGTTCTAACTATATACTATTCTAGAAAAAAGCTAAACCAATAATAAAATAAAATTAAGTATTTAGTTGATTCACACAATTATTAAATGTAATGTCAAACGATATTATTTGATTATGTATTAAATCAAAATAACGCTAACTGTCCAAATTAAGTAACAATAATTGTAAACTTATTCACAATATATAATCAAAGTAGAAGACGTTTACATCTTTGATAAATAAGGTTTGTTAAAAATAGTCCACTTTATCCACACTATTAACATACTTATCCACAAAAAACAGTTAACAAATAAACCATTTCTAAAACAGAGTTTTTAAAAGATATCCACAAAACGAAACATATGTTTGTTGATAAGCTTTATGAACAAGAAAAATAAGTTTTATTACTTGCAGGATATGTTGTCTACTCAATGTTAGAAGACTTTTAATTCATTCGTTTATATAAAATATTAAAACATAAAAATGTTAATAACTTTAACAGAATGTTGAGAACTATTCAATAAATCAAAATTATTGGTAAAATTAACTTGTAAACGCTATAATTAAAAAAAGAAGTGTATAGGAGTGAAGTTAATTGCCGATAAAAATTCCTCAAGGTTTACCAGTAAATGAAAAATTAAAAGAAGAAAAAATATTTACAATGGCTGAAGAACGTGCAAAGACACAAGATATTCGCCCACTTAATATTGTTATTTTAAATTTAATGCCAGAAAAAGAAAAAACTGAACTTCAATTATTAAGATTATTGGGAAATACACCACTTCAAGTAAATGTCACATTTTTAAATATGGCGACGCACGTGTCAAAAAATGTGAGTGCATCTCATTTAAATACATTTTATTCTACATTTGAAGATATAAAAGATTTACGCTTTGATGGTATGATTGTCACAGGAGCTCCAATTGAACATTTGAAATTTGAAGATGTAAATTATTGGGAAGAATTGGTTGAAATTATGGAATGGTCGAAAAAATCAGTTACATCTGTATTTAATATTTGTTGGGGAGCTCAAGCAGCTCTATATCACCACTATGGAATTAAAAAATATGAATTACCAAAAAAGCTTTCAGGTATTTATAAGCATAGTGTGAGAGATTTTAAACTAGAGCTCGTTCGGGGATTTGATGAAGAATACCTCGCACCTCATTCACGTTATACAGAAGTAAGGCGAGAAGATATAGAGAAAAATGATGAATTAATGATCGTTTCTGAATCAGAAGAAGCAGGCGTGTTCTTAGTAATGTCAAAAGACGGGAAACAAATTATGGCAACAGGTCATTTAGAGTATGAAGCAACGACTCTTGCAGAAGAATATGAACGTGATTTAGCTAAAGGATTAAATATAGAAATGCCTGAAAATTATTTTCCGGGAAATAATCCTGATAATCTGCCACCAAATAATTGGCGTTCACATACGCATTTGTTGTTTTCAAATTGGTTAAATTATTATGTTTATCAAGAAACTCCTTTTGAATGGAGTTAAGATTAATAAAAAAAGCTCTCTATTTCAGTCATCAAATTTTAATTTGATACTTTAAAGAGAGCTTTTTAATTATTTGTCTGATATTTAAATCAACTGTTTGTTTTTTTGAGCAATGAAAGCAATGAATACACCTATTGCAATCATAATAATCGCACTTGCTAAAAATGGTATACCTGCAGCTTCTGCAATCCATCCGGAAATAGTGGAACCTGCGACTACTCCTAATGAAAAGAAAGCGTAAAATATACCATATGCTTTTCCTCGGTCAACATCAGCTGATGCATCAGCAACAATTTTATTCATAGAAGGGAAAGTAAATGCAAAACCAATTCCATAAATAATCATTGCAAAGAAGTTAATGTTTAAAGAAGCTGAAAAACTTAAAATAATCAAAGCACTTCCAATTAATAAAAGTCCTGCTAAAGTAAGTTTGATTGCAGAAATTTTATCAAAAATAGTGTTGATAGGTGTTAGGAAAACTATTAATGCTACAATACCAAAAGTACTTAATAACATACCTGTTGTTTCAGTTGTCCGCTCCATTAACTCTACATTTAAGGGAAGTGCAAAAGCAAGTGTCCCATTACTGATCATTAATGCAAAAGCAGCAAGAGATGCTTGGATAAGTAATGGATGTTTTAATAAAGGTAAAAAATCTTTAAAATTAAACTTTCCGCGATCAGTTGTAACATAAGATTCTTGTACAAAAAATACGATAAGGATTGCGGTAATTAAAAATAAGATAGCTACTAATAAAAACACATTAGGTATTGATGACCTAGCTGCCATTGCTCCTCCAATTGCTGGACCAGCAATTGCTGCTATTCCAATACCTGCTCCTGTAAAAGCCATTGTTTTCCCGCGTGTTTCAGGTTTGGAATTATCTCCAACATAAGCAAAAGCGGCAGGAATTAATAAACCACCTGCAAGTCCGTGGAAAAAGCGAGCTATAAACAGTTGCCAACCTGTTACGGCTAATGGGTATAAAAATAAAATAGCACTTACTAAAATCATCCCAGTAAGCAACATTTTTTTACGTCCATATTTGTCAATCCAATGACCACCTAAAACATTACCAACCATATTAGTTAAAGAATAAACTGCAACAATTGCTCCTGTTAAAGCATAAGATGCTCCGAGCTCTTGTGAATAAGGTGTTATTATTGGTAACTGAATAAAAGTATCTAAAAATGCAACAACAATTATTAAATAAAGCATCCGAGTCATTAAATCCCTTCTTTCTCGTAACTATTATACATAAAAATAATCGTAGCTCCTAATAGAAAGCTAGTCATCGAGCTTAAATAAGTGATAAATGAGTGAACAAAAATTAATAAAGTAAACAACTAAATAGTCAGAATTATATAACTCTTGAAACAATTAAGAAATGTAGTATAATAAATTAATCTACAGCCGAAATTATAGTGATTTTATAAGGAGGATTATTAAATGAATAAATGGATTCAATTAAGTATTATTGCAATCTTAAGTGTTATTGTCTTAGGGGCGTGTGGTAATAATGAAACAGGGAATGAGAATAAAGAAGAAGCAAATGAAAGCGAAAATACATATACAATAGGTGTCACTCAACTCTTAGAACACCCTTCACTAGACAATGCTTATGAAGGTTTTCAAGAAGCAATAGAAGAGGCTGGTTTAGATGTTGAATATGACTATCAAAACGCACAGAATGATCAAAATAATGTAAAACCAATAGCAGATAACTTCGTAGCAGACAATGTCGATTTAATCTTTGCTAACTCAACACCTAGCGCACTAGGTGCATTAAATGCAACAAGTGATATACCGATACTTTTCACGTCAGTAACTGACGCAGTTGATGCTGGACTTGTTGATTCAATGGAAAATCATGATAGTAATATTACAGGAGTGCTTGATTTAGATCCAAATGCCATTGATAAAACAGTTGAATTTATTGATGACAATTTTGCAGATGCTAATATAGGGCTTATTTATAATTCAGGTGAAGCGAATTCTGTTACACAAATTGAAAATGTGAATAAAGCAGTTAAAGGTACGAGTCTTAGTACGTCAGAGCGAACAGTAGCAAATTCCTCAGAAGTTCAACAAGCAGCTTCAACATTATCTGGAGATGTTGATGTTATGTATATTGTTACTGACAATACAGTCGTTTCAGCACTAGATAGTGTTGTAGATATCGCAGAAGAACAAGATATACCGCTTATAGTAGGTGAACCTGATTCACTTGAAAAAGGTGGATTTGCAACTTATGGAATTGATTACCATACAATTGGTAAACGAACAGGGGAAATGGCAGTTGAAGTTCTGACAGGAGAAACTGAAATTGAAAATCTTGATGTTGAGTATCCACCAGAAGTTCAATTATATATAAATAAAGAAGCCTCAGAATCTCAAGGTGTTGAATGGGATGAGACATGGGATGAAGAAGCAGAGCTTATTGATGAAGAATAATCTTTTATTTAGAGTTCAAACTTTCTAAATAGTTGAATATTTAGTAAACTAATAAGGAGGCAGATGGTTTCTGCTTCCTTATTTTTTATTTAAAAGTAAAGCAATTATTGTTGACATAAGTAATTATGAATACATTTGCGAAACAAGGAGGACAACATGTTTTTATCACTATTTGGAGCTGTTGAATCAGGTGTTATTTATGCAATTATGGCATTAGGTGTTTATTTATCATTTAGAATATTAGATTTTCCTGACTTAACAGTTGATGGGAGTTTTGTAACAGGTGCTGCAGTAACAACAATTACGATTATAAATGGAGTACCACCAGTCCTCGCAACTATACTAGGAGCACTAGCAGGGTTTTTAGCAGGATGTATAACAGGCTTATTACATACAAAAGGAAAAATTAATCCTTTATTATCAGGTATATTAATGATGATAGCATTATATTCAATAAATTTACGAATTATGGGAAAGCCACAGCTTTCATTATTAAATGAAACAACTTTAAATGAACAATTAATTAAATTGTGGGAATTCACAGGTATCGACCCATTAATAAATAATGTATTAGAATCAATCGGATTAGAACGTTTTCCAAATACATGGGGGATATTATTTATTATGTTAGTTGTAACAATAATTATTAAATTATTAGTTGATTATTATTTAAAGACAGAAATAGGTCTTGCGTTAAGAGCGACAGGTAATAATCAAAAAATGATTAGAAGTTTTTCAGCTAATACAGATATATTAATTATTATGGGAATTGGATTATCAAATGGTTTAGTAGCTTTATCAGGTGCATTACTTGCTCAACACGGTGGTTTTGCAGACGTTGGTATGGGAATTGGTATGATTATTATTGGACTTGCCTCAGTTATTATTGGTGAAGCTTTATTTGGAGTTAAAACTATTGCTAGAGCTACACTTGCGGTTATTGGAGGCGCGATTGTTTATCGAATCGTCGTAACACTTGCCTTACGATTTGAATTTTTAGATACAGGGGATATGAAGTTGATAACAGCTTTACTTGTTATTATTGCTTTAATTACACCTAAATTTATGGAAAATTATCGTACTAAAAAACGTAGAAAAGAAAAACGTGCAAAAATTGAAAGTGAGGAAGTTTAAATGTTGAAGATAAAACATATTATGATGACCTTTAATGAAGGCACCTTAGACGAAAAACGTGCGTTGAAATCAATTAATTTACAATTAAAAGAAGGCGAGTTTGTCACTGTAATCGGTGGAAATGGAGCGGGGAAATCCACTTTAATGAATGTGATTTCAGGAAATTTAATAGCTGATGTAGGTGATATTTTAATTAATGAAAAGCCAGTTCATGAGTTACCAGAGTTCAAACGTTCACAATTTATTGGGCGAGTGTTTCAAGATCCAATGTTTGGCACAGCACCTGAAATGACGATTGAAGAAAATTTAGCGATAGCTTATTCACGTAACAAAAAACGTTCATTGAGACCAGGTGTGACCAAAAAACGTCGTGAAATATTTAGAGGTTACTTAAAAACATTAAATTTAGGTTTAGAAAACAGACTAAATACAACTGTTGGACTTCTTTCAGGTGGAGAAAGACAAGCGTTATCACTTTTGATGGCTACTTTTACAGAGCCAGATATTCTACTACTTGATGAACATACAGCAGCACTTGACCCAGCAAGAGCAGAATTAATTACAAAGCTTACTTCAGATATTATCCAACGATTTGGTTTAACAACCTTAATGGTTACCCACAATATGCAACAAGCTGTAGATATGGGGGACAGATTAATCATGATGGATAAAGGTGAAATTATTCTTGATGTTTCTGGGGAAGAAAAATCTAAATTAACAGTCGAAGGTCTCTTACAAGAATTTAAACGTATACGTGGCGAACAACTTGTTACAGATCAAACAATTTTAGGATAAAAAAGGTTCTGAATCGAAAGCAAACAGACATTTGCTCTCTTTTCAGAACCTTTTTATTTAACAATCAATCCATTATTATCTAATTTAATTTGTGTTATTTCAAAACCTGGAAAAGCTTCTTTGGTATTTTTAATAATTTCTAATGTTTTATTGGTAGGTGCGAAAGAAATCATTGTTGGTCCAGCACCGCTGATTATTGTACCAAAAGCGCCTGATTTTTTGGCAAGAGACTTTAGTTCTTTGTAATGTGGAATTAATTTTGCACGGTAAGGTTCGTGAAATAAATCTTCTTCCATCATTTTACCAGCAAGCTCATAATCTTCTGTTAATAAGGCGCTTAACATAACATTACTAATTGCACTTGCTTGTGTTGCATTATTAAGCGTTAATTTTTTTGGTAGAACGTCTCTAGCTTTATCTGTTTTGACTTCAAAATTAGGAATGTAAAGAATTGAATCAGTTTTAAAAGAAGGGAGTTGTTTGTAAAAAGTATTCCCATTAATAACTGATGAAACAATAAACCCACCTAGTAAACATGGGGCAACATTATCAGGATGTCCTTCAAATTTAACAGCATAAGCTAATTTATCTGTTGTTGATAAATTTAGTTCCGCTAGTTGGTTAGCTAACTCAATTCCTGCAACAATAGCTGATGCACTACTTCCCAAACCTCGAGCAAGCGGGATCTCAGTATTCATTATCACTTCAGCAGGATTAAGTTTAGCTTGTTTATCATCAGCAACTTGCTTTGCAATTTTATAAATAAAGTGATTTTTATAGTGCGAAATATCTGGAATTAATTCAGTATTATGAATAAACTTCCATTTGGAACTTTTCGTGACCTCAAGTGTTAAGTATTTACCAATAGCAATTCCTGCAGAGTCAAAGCCGGGACCGACATTAGCAGAACTAGCAGGCACTATAATTTCAAACATAAATTAACTTTCGACCTTATTTTTAATGTAATTTGTAACAGCTTCTTCGTCATTTGGAAGAGATGTTATTTCTACGTCTATTTGATCAACAGCAGTTTGTGGGTCTTTGAGGCCATTTCCCGTTAAAACTGCAACGACTTTACTACCTTGTGG
>Ga0209487_1004301_pt1 | contig 10979 bp, 4 predicted proteins | sample Poulit2012_FD_187524 | JGI IMG/M metagenome (GOLD analysis project Ga0209487, IMG submission 187524) | Agricultural soil microbial communities from Georgia to study Nitrogen management - Poultry litter 2012 (SPAdes) (version 2) | ecosystem: Environmental > Terrestrial > Soil > Agricultural land... | reverse complement strand
CCTCCACCGATTTTGATGGGAGTTTCAGTCTTGAAGATATTCATGAAAATGCAATTTTGGTGATATCTTATGTGGGGTATCAGACTCAAGAGGTGGCTGTAGCAGGAAAATCAAGTTTGGAAATTGTAATGATGTCCGATGCAGAGTTGTTGGATGAAGTGGTCGTGGTGGGGTATGGAACGCAATCCGCGCGCCAGGTATCCAGCGCTATCTCAAGAATTGATGCAGGGGATTTCGCAGACATGCCAGTGGCTCAATTTTCTCAGAAGCTTCAGGGTAAATTGGCCGGTGTCCAGATTTCGCAGACCACAGGAACACCCGGTGGCGGAATGAATATCCGGGTTCGGGGAGCAGCGTCCATCAACGCCGGAGCCTCGCCCTTGTATGTGGTTGATGGGAATCCCATCACGGGGGGGATTAGTAACATTAATCCCAATGAGATCGAGAGCATTAGCGTACTGAAGGATGCGGCGGCAACGGCGCTGTATGGATCAAGAGCTGCTAACGGTGTAGTGTTGATCGAGACGAAAAAAGCAAAATGGGGTGAAACAACTATCAACTACAGCGGATTCGTCGGGCTACAGCAAATTCCTAACCGTGGCAGACCGATTATGATGAATGCCCGGGAATTTGCCGAATGGAGAAAAGAAATGGCTGAATTCAGGGGGCAGCCTGTTGATCCGGAATACCAGAATCCCAGTCAGTATGGAGAAGGTACGAACTGGTACGATGCATTGACTCGTGTAGCGGGTATTCACGATTACAGCGTAACAATGAGTACAGGCGGAGAGAAATTCAGCACAACTGCAACCGCTGGGTATTTCAATCAGGAAGGCGTAGTGGTCGCTTCTAAATATGACCGGTTTTCCCTTCGTATCAATTCAGCTTTCCGACCTCATGAGAAAGTGAATATCGGACTGAACATCGCACCGACCTATTCAAGGAATACCAATAGCGGAGTGGATGGTGTGGGCAGTGTCATTAACGAAACTTTACAGACTACCCCGCTGGCCCCATTGAGAAATCCGGATGGGAGTCTCACGCTGACGGCATCCTCACCGGGAATGTTCCCCACACCCAATTACGTAAGAACATTAGAAGATAAGGTGGTGGATAATAAAAACACCCGAATTTTATCAAATCTTTTTGTGGAATATGAGATCATCGACGGATTTACGTTCAAAATTTCGGGGAACATTGATAAAGGAGACAATCGTGACTTCAACTTTAACGGCACGACTACTGGTACCCGGGGCACGGGATTGTATACAATTCCGTTTTCTGCCCTCAATCAAGGCTCATATCTGTCATGGGTCAACGAAAATATCTTAAATTACCGCGCTGACCTTGGGAAAAATCATCACATGGATGCGTTGGCAGGTTTTACGGCACAACGGTTCCGGCAGGACGTCAGCAGCATCAATGCAAGCAACTATCCTGATGATAAAGTGCAGACTATTGGAGCAGCAGGGACCGTTCAGGCTAATAGTGATATCCAAGAATGGAGCTTGATCTCTTTTCTAGGTCGAATAAATTACAATTACAAAGGGAGTTATATATTGTCTGCGTCCATTCGTAGAGATGGTTCTTCCAGATTTGGAAAAGAAAACAGATGGGGAAATTTCCCATCAGTGTCTTTGGGCTGGATTGTTTCCGATGAAGGGTTTATGGACGCGGTGGGTTCCATATCCTTTTTAAAGCTTCGCGCAAGTTTCGGAATGGTGGGTAACTTTAATATCGGTAATTATACCCATATTCCGACGATTTCTTCCACAAATTATGTCTTCGGTAACCGCATCGGCGCGGGACGAAGGGTAGACAACTTGGCTGATCTATACATCGGATGGGAAAATAATAAGGAATATAACCTCGGTTTGGACATCAATTTCTTTGATGATCGGTTGGGGCTGACCTATAATTTCTACCAAAAATATACCGATAACCTACTATTTAATGTACGGGTACCCAGAGCATCCGGATTTTCCACGACTTCTACTAATATCGGTGATTTAAAATTCTGGGGGCATGAAATATCCATCGTCTCTTCCAATATAAAGCAGAAAAGCTTCTCTTGGGATACCGATTTCAACCTATCTTTTGACCGTAATCTGGTCGTGTCTATGGGCACACGGACCTCCGAACTCATCACCGGTCCGGGAAGCGGCCTGATTGGTGGCTCCCACATAACCAAAGAAGGGCAGCCAATAGGGATGTTGTATGGGATGGACCATCAAGGGGTGTACGTAGACGAGACAGATTTTGAGAGCTCACCTAAACATAGCAGCTCCCAGGTAGGCACGGCAAAATTCAGAGACGTAAACCAGGATGGCGAGATTACGGTGGAAGATGCAACAATCATCGGTAATCCACACCCTGATTTCGTTTTTGGGATGACCAACCGGATCCAATACAAAGATTTTGATTTTTCCATAACGCTTTCTGGTACCTATGGGAATCAAATACTTCGTGGTTCCGAGCAGACGTTGACCAATCTAGATGGAGTGTTTAACGTGTTGGCTAATGTAAAAGACCACTGGAGATCGCCAGAGGATCCCGGCAGCGGCCGCTATGGAAGTCTAGCTGCAGGCACTACCTATCTTGAACGGGATTGGTGGGGGACACAGATGTTGTATGATGGCAGCCATATTTCCATCAATAACGTGACGGTGGGTTATAATGTCTCGACAAACAAATCCAATTTCTTTAGAAGGTTTAGGGTATATGGAAGTGTGCAGCAGCTACATGTTTTTACCAATTACCCGGGTTCTAACCCACAAGTAAGTTTAAGCCAATCTTCTACTGAACTTGGTATCGATGGCGGATCTTATCCGGTACCAAGAACCTTTACATTGGGATTGAATGTCGGATTCTAAAGTATTTATTTATGATTTAAACAGCATTATGAAAATGAATATAAAAATAATTGTATTGGTTGGTGTGATTTCATTGGGGCTTACATCCTGTGAAAAATTTTTAGACATTGCTCCTCAAAGTAAAGTAACTCCCGAAAATTTTTTTCAATCCGAATCGGATTTTCAGCAGGCTGTCGATGGGATTTATGCGCCCCTTCAAGGGCTATATAACGACCAATCCAGCTGGGTGATGGGAGAAATGCGCTCGGATAACACTCACTATTTTTACAACGTGGATTATCGCCTACCGTTCCCCGAAGAAGTGGCAGATTTTCTGAATGGATCTGAGAACACAGTTACTGAGAATAAATATTATATTAACTATGACATCATTAACCGGGCTAACCAGGTATTGAACGTTATTGACAACGCTACGCTGGAACCGGCTACCAAGAACAACTTCAAAGGTCAGGCCTTGTTTTTACGTGCATTAAGCTATTTTGACTTGGTGAAGTTTTTCGGCGGGGTGCCGCTGCCTCTTGTACCCGCCTATGACTTAGAAACGGCATCTTTGCCCAGGGCTACTGCCGAGGAAGTGTATACGCAGATTCAGGCAGATGCGACGGCTGCCGCAGAACTGTTGCCGGACAAGGCCGAACAGGAAGCTGGAAGGGCTACATCGGGTGCCGCATGGACACTGTTGGGGGACGTATTTCTGAACCTGAAAGAATGGAATAAGGCCGAAGAGGCGTTACAGCAAATAAAAGGCTACGAATTATTAACGGACTATGCGGCCATTTACGACCCTGCTAACAAAAATAACGCTGAATCGATTTTCGAAGTACAATACCTGGAAGGAACGTCCTTGAATTTGCATAGTACATTTCCCTATTTCTTTATCCCTCTGACATCAGACCATGAGCAACTGACGAAAGGTCCCAAAGGCTCTCAGAATGTTCCTGGATCGGGATGGAATATTCCTACGGAAGATTTGCTGGTCGCTTATGAGGACCGGGAAGCCGATCAACGGTTCAGCGCTTCGATCGGGTTTTATACAGGCGAGTCTCCGATATCAGATACCTCATATGTGAATCTGCCGTACATTAAAAAATATCAACATAGTCACTCAATTTTTGGTCAGAGTAATCAGAATTTTCCGATATACCGCTATGCAGAAGTGCTCTTAATGTTGGCCGAAGTTTCTAATGAGCAAAATCAAACTACAGAAGCGCAAAATTTTCTTAACTTAGTTCGGAGAAGGGCCGGGTTGAAAGAAATAAGTACTTCTAGTCAGTCCGAATTACGTCAAGCCATTTTAAATGAGCGTAGAATTGAATTGGCTTTTGAAAATAAGCGATGGACTGATTTGGTCAGAACGGGCAATGCGATCGACGTGATGAGTGCGTATGGGGCAAAATTAAAATCGAATCACGCTTATTATTATTTAAGTTCATCAAGTTACAGAATAGATCAGAACGACCTGTTATTTCCGATTCCTTTTTCGGAAATTCAGGTAAATCCGGATTTAGAGCAGAATCCAGGGTATTAAAACTTAATTTATTCTAATTATATTTTATCTTTCTAATTTATGTATTATGTGTAGTAAATTAATGTGGATTGTCTCGCTATTATTTTTGCTGTGTGGCATGGGTGCTACATTACTACAAGCGCAGCCACACAAAAAATTGAAGTTTGTACCATATTTTGTTGCAGCAGAGAGTTTTGAATCGGTTGGTGTGATGGACGTGAATAATGACGGTAAACTTGATCTTGTCTCTGGCGATTTCTATTACCTCAACGGAGAGGACCCCAAAACTATTTTCCGTAAGCGCGTCAGATTAGGGGATCAGCCTGCTTTCGGTGAGTACTATGACGACTTTGCCACGATCCCATTGGACGTCAATCAAGACGGCCGTATGGATTTTGTGACCGGGGGATGGTTTGGGAAGAGTTTGCGTTGGCATGAGAATCCAGGAACGGGTGACGAATGGCCGGTTCATGAAATTGCTAAAGTTGGCAATGTGGAGACTGTGCGAGCGTGGGATCTGGATGGCGATGGAGTAGTGGAAGTCGTACCCAATACTCCCAACTCGTCGCTGCATTATTTCAAATTAGAAGGTCCTGGCCAATTTGTAAGATACGAAGTAGGGGACTACAAAAGTCATGGACTGGGTTTTGGCGACATCAACGGTGATGGAAAAGGTGATCTAATCGTTCAAAACGGCTGGCTAGAAAACAGAGGAAACAATCAGTGGTTGTTTCACCCCGATTTTGACTTAGGAGAACACGCTAGTATTCCGATTATTGTAACCGATCTGAATGGTGATGGTAAAAACGACCTGATCGCGGGCAGGGCCCACGATTATGGTATCTATTGGTACGAGCAGCAGATCGATACCAATGGGAAACGCTCGTTTAAAAGACACCTGATCGATGACATGGCTTCCCAATACCACGAATTGATCTGGACCGATATCACTGGCGATGGGAAACCGGAACTAGTTACCGGTAAACGTTACCGAGCGCATAACGACGATGACCCCGGTGCATACGATGACGTCGGGTTGTATTACTTCACCTGGGACGGCAAATCATTCACCAAGAATGTCATTGCATACGGTCCTCCGGGTGTTGGTAAAGGCACGGGTATTTACATGCAGGTGGTCGACCTGAGGGGTTCTGGGAGGAAAGATATTGTGGTGGCAGGAAAAGATGGTCTTTGGGTATTTTTTAATGAGGGATTTGAGTAAGTTTACAACTCGGAAATAAATTAAACCTTGAATGTTAAATGTAAGGTTGTTTTTGTTAATTTGGGGATTAGTCGGCATCAGTTTTCAGCTTCTGGCTCAAAAATCGAGTAGCTATCCGCCGCTGATATTCAAGCAGAATGATCGGATTGTTTTTCTGGGGAGTTCACTCTTCGAAAACGAACTGGAAAAGGGATACCTTGAATTTGCCATAACCAGCCGTTGGCCCGACCGGAACCTGACATTCCGCAATCTGGGCTGGACTGGTGATAATGTATTCGCGGAAGCGCGTAGCACATTTACCACGCCTCCAACCCCTTATCAACATCTGTTCCAACAAATTCGGAGCACTCGTCCCGATTATGTGTTGATCGCGTATGGCGTTATTGAATCTCAAAAGGGGAAAGCTGGTCTTGACGAGTTTGTCAAAGGACTCGAGGTCATAATTGATTCGATTGATGCTTTGGGGGCACAGTCGATCTTGTTGTCAACGATTCCAGTAAAGTTTGCAGGTTCCGCAGAAAATACAGTTATTCAGAACAAGAACCTCAACCTGTATGCAGACGCGATAGCGTCGGTTGCCTCTGAGCGTGGGAAAAGGTATGTGGACATTTATACGCCCATCGCTAAAAACATAAACGGACTCTTTCTCGACAACGGCATCCATCTGAACGAAGCGGGTTACCATTACCTGGCCCAGGTGCTCGAACATGCTTTTGGATGGCCTCCCCGTGGGTTAAGTGTAACGATCAACGCAATAGATTCGGCGGTAGCAGGTCCCGCAAAAATCATTTCAAATGAGCCAGGTAAGCTTATTTTCAGCCTGCAAGAGCCTATGCTTCTCTTTCCTTTAACCGATTTTAGGAATTCCGATGCCCAGGCAGCCGTATCCGTGGAGGTAAAAGGTCTGAAAAAAGGACGTTACACTTTAACGGAAAACGGGCGGAGATTGATTACGGCATCAGAGGTTGACTGGGCAAGAGGCGTTGTACCTCCCCGGGAAGCTTCACAAAAGCAGGCGGTGAAAGTCTGCGACTACATTGTCAAAAAAAACAACTTGTATTTACAGCAATATCGTCCCAGAAATCGGACGTATATTCTGGGGTTCAGATCGTATGAGCAAGGGAGCAATAAGCAGGATCTGGACGATATGGATCCACTTATCGCAAAGCTGGAAGAGCAGATTAAATTGCACCGGAAGCCGGTTGTTAAAACGTATGAACTAAATATCGGTTCTGTCTCAGATGATTGACAATCAACGTCTTCAAATGCAAAACGGACAACTGTAGAAACAAAAATGAAATCTGAAATAATTATTTTCGAATGAAACTGATACGCAAATTCGCTGTCTTACAAGGACTATTGATCATATTGTCATTGACTACCTGTTCGACCAATCTGGACGAACACATAGAATACGACGAAAATGATCCCAGGAATGAACTCGAATCTTTCAACATAGCTGAAGGGTTTGAGGTAACACTTTTTGCCTCCGAACCACTTGTGGTGAAACCTATCCAGATGAATTGGGATGCTGAGGGTCGGCTGTGGGTGATCGGCAGTACGGCTTACCCCCAACTCAAAACCGGGGAAGAACCAAACGATAAGGTGTTTATCTTAGAAGATACTGATGGGGACGGAGTCGCTGACAAATCAACGATCTTTGCAGAAGGTTTATTTCAGCCTACCGGCATATTGCCGGGTGATGGCGGAGTGTATGTGGCAAACGCTACTGAGATCCTCCACCTGTCGGATACCAACGGTGACGGCAAAGCAGACACCCGGAAAAAAATATTGAGCGGATTTGGAACTGCCGACACACATCATCTCATACACACATTCCGATGGGGGCCCGAAGGCAGGTTGTATTTCAATCAGTCGATTTACATTCATAGTCATGTAGAAACCCCTTGGGGAATCAAGCGGCTTGAAGGAGGTGGGGTCTGGAGGCTTGAGCCGCATACACTCGAACTAGACGTATATGCAAAGGGACTCGTGAATCCATGGGGGCTGAGGTTTGACCGATACGGACAATCGTTTCTTACAGATGGAGCCGGCGAAGAGGGAATCAATTATGCTTTCCCGGGGGCTACGTTTCTTACGTCGCCTGGTGCTGAAAAAACACTCCGCGGACTGAATCCCGGGCAGCCCAAACATTCTGGGCTGGAGATCGTCTCAGGAAGACACTTGCCGGAATCATGGGAGGGCAGTCTCATTACAAATGATTTCCGAGCCAACCGCGTTAACCGTTTCCAATTGGAGGAACAGGGCAGCGGATATGTTTCCAGGCAGTTGCCTGATCTGCTCTGGACCGATCATGTGGCGTTCCGCCCGGTAGATATTTCTGTCGGTCCGGATGGTGCGATCTACATTGCTGACTGGTATAACCCTATCATCCAGCATGGAGAGGTCGATTTCCACGACCCTCGACGCGACAAGGAACATGGCCGGATATGGCGAATAACGGCCAAAAATAGACCATTGGTGAAGAAGCCCGAACTGGTGGGTGCATCTGTCGAAAACCTGCTGGATGCGCTGAAGGCGCCCGAAGAATGGACACGCGGACAAGCCCGGCAGCTGTTGAAGGAGCGAGGTGCCAGTGAAGTGGCTGCACCGCTGCAAAGCTGGATAGACGACCTCAACAAAAAAAGCGACGAATACGAGCGGCTGAAACTCGAAGGGTTGTGGGTATTCCAAGCGATTGATATCTACAACGCCCGACTTTTGGAAAGTTTATTGAATGCCCGGAGTCATCAAGTACGGGCCGGAGCGCTACGGGCTTTACAGCTTTGGCATAATAATGTCACAAACCTGGATACCATCTTGCAGAAAGCAATTAAAGACAATCACCCTCAAGTACGCCTTGAGGCGGTGATCGCACTCCGGAAAGTAAACAGTGGTGCGGCCGCAAAAATTGCTCTTGATGTGCTGGACCATCCAATGGATGAGTTCCTTCACTTTGCATTATGGCAGACCTTGAGACAGCTTGAGCCCGAATGGCTCGCTAGCGTGAAAAGCAATCCGGAGTTCTTCGGCGATCCTGCGAAAACATCTTACGCGCTGAAGTCAGCAGCTAGCGTAGACGCCATCACCCTGTTAACACAGCTATATAAAAAGGACCAGGTTCCCGAGCTATATCGGAAGGATGCGTTATCTGCAATCGCCAAACGCGGACAGGTGGAAGACCTGAATGGTGTCCTAGACGTTGCCGTTAACGGGTTTTCGGTGCAGAAACGAGACGTTTCAGCAGAACTTGCTGCAATAGAAGATGCTGCACGAAACAGACAGATAGTGGCAAACCGTCAACCCGGACGCCTTCAGCTGATTATCGCAGGGGCCGACGAGGCTTCTGCCATCGCGGCGATGAAAGTAGCCGGAGCCCTGCAAGTCAAGACGCTGGAACCGCAACTTAAAACGCTGCTGAATCACGAAAACCGTCACTATGCGAAAGCTGCCATGGGGGCGCTGAGAGCCATCAACCCGGGAGGTGCGCAAATGCTTCTGGAAAACCTAGCCACTGAAAATAATCCACTAGACCTGCGTCTGATCGCTGTTTCACAGCTGGCTCAACTAAATAGCCCAATTGCGGCTAAAGTCGGAGTGGAATTACTAAATGAATTGGATAGCCCAGAGCAGGCACAGGGGATATTCGATGCATTTCTTACCGATGGCGGACGAACCAGGGCACTGGCCGGAGCGCTGGCGAATACACGTATTCCCGAAGACGTGGCTGTAACGGCACGCCGGCATTTGCAAACCTCCATCCCTTGGGATCGCCGGGAAAAAGATGAAGTCAAATTACTGATTAAAGGTCTGGAGGCTTCGGGCGGGGTGTTGCCGGCTGAACGCATGCCGCAGGACTTAAAGCCTGACGAAATCAAAGAACTTGCTTCCGAAGCACAGAAAAATGGTAACCCTATCAAGGGGGAGTTGGTCTTCCGCAAGCGGGAGCTCGCCTGTATGTCCTGTCACGCGATTGGTGGGGCAGGCGGACTAATTGGACCGGATCTGAGTAGCCTCGGGACAAGCTCACCCGCCGAAACAATCATCAAATCTGTTATCTATCCTGCAGAATCTATCAAAGAAGGCTACGAACTACAACGTGTCGCTTGTACAGACGGTAGTGAAATTTTGGGATACATGGTTGCAGACAAACCCGATGAGGTCATTATCAGGGACGTGACCGGTCAAGAGGTGTCAATATCCAAGGACAGGATACAGGTCAGGGAAAAAATACCAGGCTCGCTTATGCCTCCTGGTCTAACAACAGGCCTGGATAAACAGGAGTTTATTGACCTGGTAAGCTACCTTTCAAAACTGGGTGCGTCAGGCAGTTTTAGGGTTCCTACGGGACGGTTTGTAAGAAATTGGGAGACGGTACTGGCAAATGATGACGTATTGGAAAGAATAAAAAAAGATGGCATCAAAGTTGTTTCCGAAGACGATAACGTGGGTGGTCCTCTACTTTACAGTACAGTCTCGGGAGCACTTCCCATCGACGAATTACCTGTTTTGGAAACAAGCGGAGACAAACGCTACAGTTTTGTGAAGTTTCAACTGGAAGTTCTTACCCCCGGGGAGATTACAATGAGTTTCGATGACGCGAAGGGTATTACCAGTTGGGCGGATGCAAGAGCTGTATCTATCCAAAGTGGCAAACTTACCACTTCACTCGCGGAGGGAATTCGATCGGTTACTTTGGCGATAGATCGGAATATCAGGAAGGATGGGCCATTACTTGTACAGATAATGGATGGCGGTGCGCAAACGAGGCTGGTAATGGGAAAATGATGATAAATTAACGTGAATGATGCTTAAGTTGTAATCATTGTTGATCTATTTCGGTTCGATTCATGCGATATTTTGATTGAGGGTTTTTGTCGAAAGTCTGATAAGCAATTAAGGCTATAATGTTTATTTCAACTGCCATTTGTGGTAAATGAAAAAGGATAGAAAGGGTTTTTCAGTGGCTCCCTTTTTTTGCGTCTATCTCACATTATGATTTCTTAATATCAGAGATCCTGATTTCACGTAGATGTTAATGTCGTGGTTTTATAGCAAAGCACCAGATCGGTACCAGGATATTTGGTCTGAGAATCGTTGAGTTGTTTGCAAAATTGCTTGGACGGCCTCATTTTCTTTCGGGTTAGCAATGTATCTATGTATGGATAATTCTGATAAGATTATTTCTACTCCCGGTGGAACAGAACCAATTTATGTCAATGATAAACTTGTTCAACAAAAACAGGATAAAACTCACGACATATTTATGCATCCTCATGATGTTTGTGTAGATAAAGATGAGAATATTTATATTCCGCAATGGGCTTCAAAAAAGACATACCCAATAAAATTAGAGAGAGTATAAGCTCTGTTTAAA
>Ga0209487_1004300_pt1 | contig 10982 bp, 12 predicted proteins | sample Poulit2012_FD_187524 | JGI IMG/M metagenome (GOLD analysis project Ga0209487, IMG submission 187524) | Agricultural soil microbial communities from Georgia to study Nitrogen management - Poultry litter 2012 (SPAdes) (version 2) | ecosystem: Environmental > Terrestrial > Soil > Agricultural land... | reverse complement strand
GTAATAAGTAGATCATCAGGCCCCTTGCCCTCGGCCACCTCTTGCAATACATCGCGTGAGGTAGTCAAAGCAATCTCGCCCAGATTAATGCTCGAATTATAAGCACGCGCTGGGGAATGCAGCACAAAACCTCTGTCGGTTTGAACTGGGCCCCCAAAAAACACAGGGGCATTTTGTGTCAGGCCAATTTCCAACGACAGCTCTAGATCGATACGCTCGAGTAAATCGCCTACGGTCATATCGGTGGGACGATTGATAACCACACCAAGCGCACCCTGATCGTTATGCTCGCAGATGAAAATGACGGTGTCGGCCAAACTACCCGACACCATGCCGGGCATCGCAACAAGCAACTGACGTGAAAAATCGACCCTTGAAGACTTCTCGGTTGTGGATTGTTTACCCATATAGACCTCCTCGAGTCGTTTGACTATCGTTGAATAGATGAGTTGGCTATTTAGGCCTTAGACCTCTATCATTTCGAAATCTTCTTTGCGGGCCCCACACTCTGGGCAAACCCAATTAGGTGGGACATCTTCCCAGCGGGTGCCAGGTGCTATACCCTCTTCGGGTGCGCCCGCCTCTTCGTCATAAAGCCAACCACAAACTAAACACATCCATGTACGCATAATTTAACACTCATTTAAACGCCCCCCTTGAGGGGCAATCCATTAAAATGGAACAATAATACTACATTGTGCGCGCAAACTGCGCCTTACTCTTTTATTTGACGGTAAATATTAATGACTGCAGATTTCTCTGTATCCGCCCCGCCAACCGTGCTGCTATTTGGGCCCCTTGACCCAACCTCGGCACAGCATATTACTGCTGATGCGCTCAGCTGCATGGCTATGGGCTGTCACCCGACCAGCGTTATCACCGCCATTCATATCCAAGATACCACGACCCTCGAGCATATCGGCCTTTTGCCCCCAGAGCAGATACATGATCAGATGCGCTGTTTGCTCGAAGACCTACACATAGATGCCATCAAAGCTGGCCCCCTTTATACCGTCGAAGAGGCCAGCATCTTGGGGCAAATCATGGCTGATTATGCCCAGCTGCCATTGGTTTTGCACCTGCAATCTATACCTGACTCAGAGCAGGTCAGCAAAGACCAAGACAGTGACGAGATTATTCAGGCTATCTTTGACCTCGTACTGCCCTTTTGTCAGCTGGTGGTAGCTGACCAACTGTTGCTACAGCAATGGCAGGTCGAGGGCCATATCACGGCTCAGCAACACCCAGCACGCACCCTCATAGAGGCAGGGGCACAGGCCGTGCTTTACACCACCACCCAAGGTACTGAGCAAAACGGCATGTACCAGCTATTTAGCCAGCAGGGCTTGATGCAGCAGTGGCCGCTCATGCCCCCCCCTGAACGTGCCCAAGATACCGAGGGCATGTTAACCTGTGTGTGCACGGCCCAGCTGGCACAAGGCCACGACTTGGCCCAAGCTTGTGCACAGGCCATACAATATATATATGGGGCCAACAAGCATGTTTTTCAAGCGGGTATGGGTACCCGTATTATCAACCAAAGCGCACTCAAAGACGCTGATCTTAGTTGCAATACTTATGAACCCTAACACGCCTAACCAACCACGCTTTCCTCGCGGCCTATACGGCATCACCCCCGAGTGGGACGATACTGAAAAACTCTTGCACGCCATACGCGCCGCGCACAAAGGGGGCATGACGGCCCTGCAATGGCGACGCAAAAAGGCCTCGGCTCAACACCGCGCACAGCAATTACAGGCTGTGATCGCCCTGTGCCGTGATCTGGGCCTACCCCTCATCATCAACGATCGGCTCGAGCTAGCCATGCAGCACCCGGTTGCGGGCTTACATCTAGGCAAAGACGATGGCTCGTTAGCAGTGGCCAAACGACAGCTCAAAAAAGAGCAGTGGTTAGGGGCCTCATGCTACAACGAGCTTGCACGCGCCCAGCAGGCCATCGAGTCAGGGGTTGATTATGTGGCCTTTGGGGCCTTATTCCCTTCAACAATCAAAACCCAGGCGGTACGCGCCGAGCTGCAGCTGCTGTCTAAAGCAAGGCAGCTATGCCAACAGCAGCCCCACCTCAATAGGGTGGCTATCGTTGCAATTGGGGGCATCACCCCAGATAATGCACGCCACGCATTTAGCGCAGGTGCCGATGCTGTTGCGGTAATTAGTAGCCTATTCGAGGCAGCTGATATCCGGGCACAGGCCCAGCGCTTTCAGCGCACTTTCGAGCGTTACGCCTACTAGTCCAAACACAACTAACCGCCTACCTTTACGGGGCGGTACCATTGTTTAATTATTAAGGATGACACAACACTATGGATCGTAATACAACACTTTTTGAGCGTGCCTGCAAAGCCATTCCTGGGGGGGTTAACTCACCCGTACGGGCTTTTGGCTCGGTAGGCGGCACCCCTTTGTTTATAGACAAGGCTCAAGGACCTTGGATATGGGACGCCAACGGTAAAAAATACATCGATTATGTGGGCTCTTGGGGGCCTGCGATCCTAGGTCATGCGCACCCTGATGTCATCGCAGCGGTCCAACACGCAGCCAGCAAGGGGCTTTCTTTTGGTGCCCCCACCGAGGCCGAGATCGAGCTTGCTGAACTCATTAAAAAACGCCTTCCCTCTATAGACAAGCTGCGCATGGTCAGCTCAGGGACTGAGGCCACCATGAGTGCGATTCGTTTGGCTCGTGGCTTTACCAACCGCTCAAAAATCATCAAGTTTGAGGGCTGCTACCACGGCCATGCCGATAGCTTATTGGTCAAAGCTGGCTCGGGTTTGCTCACCTTTGGCAACCCCACCTCAGCCGGGGTGCCTGCCGAGTTTATTCAGCACACCCTAGTACTTGATTTTAATGATCTCGAGGCTGTTGAGCAGGCCTTTGTCGAGCACGGTACCGACATTGCCTGTGTAATTGTCGAGCCCATTGCTGGCAATATGAACCTAATCAAACCTCAAGATGGCTTTTTAGAGGGCTTACGTCGGTTGTGTACCGAGCATGGGGCAGTACTTATATTTGATGAGGTGATGACAGGCTTTAGAGCAGGCCCCCAAGGGGTACAAGGCCTAACCAATATTACCCCTGATTTGACCACCCTAGCCAAGGTCATTGGCGGGGGGATGCCTGTTGGTGCCTTTGGTGGCCGGGCCGATATTATGGACAGCATAGCCCCCCTTGGGGCCGTTTATCAGGCGGGCACCCTCTCGGGTAACCCGGTTGCCATGGCCGCTGGCATTGCCACCCTCAACGCCGTAGGGGTCGATGGCTTTTACGAACAATTGCAGGCCCGTACCCAACAGTTAGCCCAGGGGCTTCAAGAGCGTGCAACTGCTGCCGGGGTAACGCTGACCACTGATTATGTTGGCGGCATGCTGGGGCTGTATTTTAGCCCTACCGCACCCACCAACATGGGTGATGTCGCCCAAAGCAACATCGAGCAATTCAAGGCCTTTTTCCATGCCATGCTTGACGAAGGGGTGTACTTGGCCCCCTCAGCCTTTGAGGCGAGCTTTGTATCAGCTGCACATGATGAGCAAATCATCGAGCAAACCCTAGCTGCTGCCGAAAAGGCCTTCCAAAAAATAGGGGCTTAGAGCATTTTTTAGGGGTTTAACGCATTTTAGGGGGCTTAAAACCGACTTGGGCTTTTTGTTGGCCCTAGTCACTCGTTTAAGCCCCTATTTTTATTTGCTCCCCTTTGATCTTGGTTTTCTTGGTCTTGGTTTTCTTGATCTTGGTTTTCATGGTCTTGGTTTTCTGGGTCTTTGCTTTGTTAAAGCATTTTGTGATGCGGGCACAGCCTTTTGGTTTTAGTGTCTGTTGGGCCCGTCACCGGCTTTTCTACCTTTTTGCCTTTCTCGCATTTACCCTCGCCGCAAAAGGTCAATATAAGCCTTAATCTTTTAGTTACTAACCTTTTGTCCTTTGATCATTCGCAACATTCAAAACAAAAAGCCTCGCTAGAATGAAAAGCTCAAATCAGCCTGATCTGGGTCAGCCCGTACCCCCAGTTTTTAAAAGGTCTAGCGATGAAGATTCAAGATATCCCCAGCCATACCCTTTTAACCGACACCCCCGATCTCGAAAGTCGCCTGCCGACTGACGAGCAGTCTGCTCTGAGAATCTGGCTTCGTTTGCTTAGCTGCTCAACCCTGATCGAAAATGAGTTGCGTAGCCGCCTCAGGCGCGAATTTAATACCACATTGCCACGTTTTGAGCTCATGGCTCAGCTTGTACAGCGCCCCCAGGGCATGAAAATGACCGAGCTCTCGCAGTATATGCTGGTCACTAATGGCAATATCACTGGCATCACCGACCAGCTCGAAAAAGAGGGCTATGTCAAACGGCAGCGTCAGGCGCATGATCGACGCAGCTCGGTTTTATGTATGACCCCAAAGGGCCACAAACATTATCAAAATATTGCTCGGGTCTACCAAGAGTGCATTGACGCATTTTTTGCGCCCCTCACCGCTCATAGCAAAAAGCAACTGCTTGCCGAGCTTGGCGAGCTCAAGATCCTCGCCCATCTAGAAAGCCAAAACCGCGCGGCCACACGTTAGTATCGGTGTGCCACAACAGCGGTGTTGATGGGGTATAACTGCAGTATTTAGTTGGTACTACCTATTGTTCGGCACGGGCGCGTACTTCAAGTTATGATAGTCGCTATAGGGGCAGCCACTGCCTAGTTTTTTAATTGCTTTCCAATAGGTGTGCCATGGCCGTCAATCTAAGTATTCCAAACCCTACTGATATCCACCCAGTCAAAGGGGTGCGTATAGGTATTGCATCAGCCGGCATTCGCAAGGCTGGGCATCGTGATATTACTGTCTTTGAGCTCGCACCAAACAGCGCGGTTGCAGGGGTATTTACCAAAAACCGCTTTCGTGCCGCACCCGTACAAATATGCGAGCAGCATCTGCGTAGCGAGCCCGACATACGTGCACTACTAATAAATACGGGCAATGCCAATGCCGGCACGGGCGAGCCTGGCCTGATCGACGCCCAGCATAGCTGCAACCAGCTTGCCAACCTAATGGGGCTACGCCCCGCACAGGTTTTGCCCTTTTCTACTGGGGTTATCTTAGAACCCTTACCTATGCCCAAGCTTTTAGGTGCATTGCCCGCTGCAGTAGATGATTTACAACCTAATAATTGGTTTGCTGCGGCACACAGCATCATGACCACTGATACGCAGCCCAAAATATATTCCAGTCAGCTCGATATTGATGGCAAGCGCTGTACCATCACTGGCATCAGCAAAGGGGCAGGCATGATTCGCCCCAATATGGCGACGATGCTAGGTTTTTTATGTACCGATATCGGTATTAATCCTAAACTGCTGCCCGAGCTAACCCGCACTATTGCCGATCACAGCTTTAATCGCATTAGCGTTGATGGGGACACCTCTACCAACGACTCTTTTATTTTGGTGGCGACCGGACAATGCGACCTGTATATAGACTCTATAGCCAGCCCCCACTACCCTCAGGTATGCGAGGCTCTCAAGGCTGCGGCCCTTGATTTGGCCCAAAAAATCGTTCGTGATGGCGAGGGGGCAAGCAAATTCATTACTATCCGTGTCGAGCAGGCTAAAGATAGCCAAGAGGCCCTCAAGGTTGCCTATGCTATTGCCCATTCCCCTTTGGTAAAAACAGCCTTTTATGCCTCTGACCCTAATTTAGGGCGCATTTTATGTGCCATAGGCTATGCAGGGGTGTCAGACCTAGATGTCAGCCGTATCAAGCTTTGGTTGGGCGACGTATTGGTAGCCACTGATGGGGGGCGACACCCAAGCTATGTCGAGGCCGAGGGTAAACGCGTGATGCAAGATAGCGAGATAACCATTCGTGTTGCACTTGGGCGCGGCGAGCACGCCGAGACTGTCTATACCTGCGATATGTCGCATGATTACGTCAGCATTAATGCTGATTACCGTTCTTAGGCTCACAATTTGCCAAAGCAGCGGTTAGCAGGTTATTATTAGGGGCTTAACTATATTTGCTTATAATGGCTTATAAAGGATTAAACCCATGTATGCAGTCATAAAAACCGGCGGCCAACAATTTCGCGTTAGCCCCGGCCAGAAATTGAAAATAGAACAGATACCTGCAGACATTGGGCAAGAAATCACGCTAGACCAAGTGCTCTCCGTTGGCGAGGGGGATACCATTAAAATCGGTACCCCTTATGTTCCGGGTGCAGTAGTCAAGGCGACCGTTCTTGCACAAGGTCGGCATAAAAAGATCAAGGTGTTCAAAATGCGTCGTCGCAAAGGCTATCGTCGCACCCAGGGGCATCGCCAACCTTATACCGAGTTGCGCATCGACGCGGTCGAAGCCTAGTGCTGAGCTTAGGCGTTTATTCACTCTAACTACGGAGCTTTAACATGGCACAGAAAAAAGGCGGCGGCTCTACACGCAACGGACGCGACTCCCAAGCCAAACGCTTAGGCGTCAAGGTCTTTGGTGGTCAGGTCATTTCTGCTGGTGGCATTATTGTGCGCCAGCGTGGTACCAAATTTCACCCCGGCAGCAATGTCGGTTTGGGCAAAGACCACACTCTGTACGCACTAGTAGATGGGCATGTCAAATTTAGTATTAATGGCCCCCAAAAAAAGCGTACGGTATCAGTTATCGAGGCGGACTAATCCCCCTTTAACTCTATGTACAAGGCCCTGCCATCTGGCAGGGCTTTTTGTTTTACAATCACAGCTAATACATTGATCACCTTGATAGTGAAATTTTGCCATGAGATTCGTCGATGAAACCATCATCCAAGTTGTTGCTGGCCGGGGCGGCAACGGTGTCGCCAGCTTTAGGCGCGAGCGCTTTATACCCAAAGGGGGCCCAGATGGCGGCGATGGCGGCCGCGGGGGCAGTATCTATGCGGTAGCCGATCGCAATATCAATACCTTGGTCGACTTTCGCTATGCTCGCATACATCGCGCCCCCAATGGGGAGAACGGTCGCGGTCGTGACCAGTATGGGGCGTCCGGTGATGACATCACCCTGCGCATGCCCGTAGGCACCAGCATTTATGACTTTGATACTAATGAGCTGCTCTTTGACCTAACCGAAGATGGGCAACAAATCACCCTCGCCGAGGGTGGGGCAGGCGGCCTGGGCAACCTTCATTTTAAAAGCAGCACGAATCGCACCCCGCGCCAATTTACCGAGGGCAAAGCGGGCGAGCAACGCAAGCTGCGCCTCGAGCTCAAGCTTTTGGCCGATGTGGGCTTACTTGGGCTACCCAATGCAGGCAAATCTACCCTTATTAACAAGGTCTCAAATGCGCGGCCACGTATTGCGGATTACCCCTTTACTACTTTGCAACCCCATCTAGGCGTGGTGCGTACCTCGCCTGCTCATAGCTTTGTGTTGGCTGATTTACCCGGGCTCATACTCGGTGCAGCCGATGGGGTGGGCTTGGGCCACCAGTTTTTGCGCCATCTATCGCGTACGCATTTACTGCTGCATATGGTTGATGTAAGCAACTTTGATGACAGCATTGACCCAGTCGCACAAAGCGTGCAAGACATTCGTGATATCGAGCAAGAGTTACGCAACTACAACCCCAAACTCTATGAAAAGCCCCGCTGGCTAGTACTAAATAAAATCGATATGGTCGATGACCCCAAACAACTTCAGGACGATATTTGTGCGGCCCTCGATTGGCAGGCGCCAGTCTTTGGTATCTCAGCCCTAACTGGCCAAGGCACCGAGCAGCTTATGTTTACTATTCAGCAATGGCTCAAAAAGCAACAGCCTGATCACGATGAGCCCGCTCAAGGCCCCAGCGCTGACGACCCACGCTTTGATCCCAAACGTCAAAATATAGACAACGAGACACAAAACTAAGACAGGTCTACTGCCTAGCAGTACAATCTAACCATCTTTGTATGCCAACTCATAATTGTTATGTCAGTTTCTAATCGTTCTGTTGTCGCCGCGGCCAAACGTCTGGTCGTCAAGGTGGGCTCATCATTAGTCACCAACCAAGGCCAGGGCATCGACCTCGATGCGGTCAACCAATGGAGCAGCCAGATTGCCCAGCTGCACCAACAAAATAAACAAATTGTTTTGGTCTCGAGCGGGGCCATTGCCGAGGGGATTACCCGCCTTGGCTGGACACGCCGACCTACGGCTATGAACGAGTTGCAGGCCGCCGCTGCAGTAGGCCAAATGGGCCTAGTGCAGGCCTACGAGGTAGCCTTTGCCCAATACGGGATTCGTACGGCACAGATACTGCTCACACATGAAGATCTGGTCGATAGGCGCCGCTATCTCAATGCGCGCAGTACCTTATTTACCCTGCTGCAGCTTGGGGTGGTACCCATTGTCAATGAAAATGACACCGTTGTGACTGACGAAATCGCCCTAGGCGATAACGATACACTTGGGGCGCTGGTCACAAACCTTATCGAGGCCGAGGTGTTGATTATTTTGACTGACCAACAAGGGCTTTACGATGCCGACCCACGCAGCCACCCTCAGGCTCAGCTTATCGAGCAGGCTCAGGCTGCCGACCCGGCACTCGAAGAGATGGCCGGCGGGGCAGGCACCACCATAGGTACAGGGGGGATGTTAACCAAAGTTTTAGCCGCCAAAAGGGCAGCCAACAGCGGTGGGCACACAGTAATTGCATCAGGTAATACCCCTGATGTGCTCACCCGCTTGGCCCAAGGCGAGCGTATCGGCACTGAACTACAGGCCACCTTACCGTTGCGCTCGGCACGCGAGCGGTGGCTCGTCGACCACCTACGTGTACGGGGCCGCGTGACCCTCGACGCAGGGGCCATCAAGGCATTAACCCAAGGGCATAAAAGCCTATTAGCAATTGGGGTAACCCAAGTTGAGGGCGATTTTGGGCGCGGTGATGTGGTCGCTTGTGTCGACCCCAATGGGGTTGAGTATGCACGTGGTCTAATCAACTACTCGAGCGCTGACACTCGGCGCATTATGGGCCAGCCCAGCAACAAAATAGCGGGCATATTAGGCAATATGCCCGCCACCGAACTCATGCACCGCGACAATATGGTTTTAAGTACAAGCAACTAAGCCGAGTTAGAGGTCTCTAGTAGTTGCTCAATGGTCGGCACATCGTCGTCCATCACCACATCTTCGGAAAACATATAGCCCCAACGGTGCACTGAGCGCAAGGGGAGCTGTACCTGCTTATTTTCTGCCTTTTTCTTTAATCGGCTAATAATCACGCCGAGGCGATTTTGCCCAGCCCCATCAGCCCGACTTCCTGGACTCGCCAAAACATCGAGCAAAGTAAAATGATCCGCACGCCGCTCGGGCTGCGAGAACAACCCTATTAAAAGCCTGCGTTCAGTAGTAGTGAGATCAATACGCTGCCCCTTGGGGCTAACGAGCACCCACCCTTTTGCCGTCAGCGTCCACACGCGCTCCTCAAAATGGGGCCCACGCACGAGCTGACTTTGCCTGCGCCAAACACTATTTACTAGGGCCAAAATTAGACTGTCCGAGGCATGGATGGGTGCATAGCCATCTACCCCACCGTGCAGTAGCTGCACCAAGAACTGCTCATCGAGGTTTGTACATAGCACAATAATGCCAATATTAGGATTAATAGTACGCAAACGGGAGACCGCTGCAAAAAGTTGGTGCGGCACCCCTTCCAAAATAAAAATCGTGCGCTGTGCATGATCTAAATTTTCTGGCGCCAAACTATATACTGCCATCAAATCATGTAAAGCTGATGCTTGAATACCGTTATTTTCTAGTGCTTGAATACGTTGGGTACTGGAAGGTTCCCCAAGCTGTACCTCGGGGAAGGTGTACCAATAGAGTAATGGGCTCATATTTGTCAACATTTTTTTTCCTTCCTAACATAGATTTAACAAAAAGCAGCCTAAATATTACAAACGTAATACATATATATCACCAACGTCATTGAATTGCATCGTTTAATAAGGCTGTGCCTTATGATTTTCCAAAACGACTTCGAACACTACGCGCGCATCGCGGGTTGTCGCAAAAACAACTTGCCGCCCTATGCCGTCTGTCGCAAAGTGCCATTTCTAACTATGAAAATGGCACCCGCAAGCTATCACGCGAAATATTTACGCTGGCCAAAGTGCTAGAAGTCTCGCCTTTGTGGCTAGCAGAAGGCAGCGGGCCGAAAGACCCCCCGCCAAACCTTTATCAAGCAGAACCCAATAAACCCTATATACGTAAATGGCCTTTTGTTAAGATTAAGCCCGAAGATTTGCAAAGCCTCAGCAAAGAAGATACTGCCATCCTAGAAGAGACTTTGCTAGCCTTATTGTCGGCGCTAAAAAACAACAAAAAAAGTAAGTAGCTCTTAATTGTTGTAACCATTAACGAAATAAAATAAAACTTTTGGTGAGACTTTTTTTAGGGTTTAATCTTTGGGTGCGTAAAGATACAACTCTACACGTCGGTTGAGTGCCCGCCCTGCCTCGGTAGCATTATCACCAATTGGGTCGCTCGCACCACGCCCTTGAGCGATGAGACGATTATTGGCCACACCATGATCATTAAGATAATGCGTCACAGCTTGAGCACGCTGCAGTGATAAACGCTCATTGACTTGTGCCGTACCTGTACTGTCGGTAAAACCTAAAGCTACGGCGCGCAACTCTGGGTGTTGCACCATGGCCCGCGAAACACTATCTAATATCGGATAGAGCTGCGGGTTGAGGTTTGCCTTACCCACTTCAAATGATACATGGCTAGGAAGGTGAACTTTCAAAGAACCATCGGGCATTTCTGTCACACTTACGCCTAAATCTTTCGCGCCAGATTGCTCAACGTCTTTTTTAATACCAGACCAGTTATATCCTGCAACCCCTCCTACTACGGCACCAATGCCCGCACCAATCAGTGCCGCCTTGCTGCTATCCCCAAGTAAAGCGCCCAAGCCAGCCCCTACCGCTGCACCAGCTCCGGCCCCCACTGCGGTGCGCTCACCGTGGCTCA
>Ga0209487_1004299_pt1 | contig 10987 bp, 6 predicted proteins | sample Poulit2012_FD_187524 | JGI IMG/M metagenome (GOLD analysis project Ga0209487, IMG submission 187524) | Agricultural soil microbial communities from Georgia to study Nitrogen management - Poultry litter 2012 (SPAdes) (version 2) | ecosystem: Environmental > Terrestrial > Soil > Agricultural land... | reverse complement strand
ATGAGCGACGCGATCAGCGACACGGTCCTGGACGCAATGCTGGCCGAAGATCCGCGCACCCGTTCGGCGGTGGAATGCTTGATCACCACCGGCCAGGTGCATGTTGCCGGCGAGGTCACAACCGAATCGAACATCGACATCGCGGCCCTGGTCCGCGAGAAAATCTTGTCGATCGGTTACGACTCCTCGGCCAAGGGTTTCGACGGCGCATCCTGCGGCGTCAATATCGCCATCGACGCGCAGTCACCCGATATCGCCCAGGGCGTGGACACCGCTTATGAAACGCGGCTAGAAAACGCGCTGGATGAAATCGATAAACAGGGCGCCGGCGACCAAGGCATGATGTTCGGGTACGCGTGCAGCGAGACCCCCGAACTGATGCCGCTGCCCATCGCGCTGGCCCACCGCCTCTCGCGCCGGCTCACCAAGGTGCGCAAGGACGGCGAAATCCCGTACCTGCGGCCCGACGGTAAGACCCAGGTGACGATCGAGTACGTCAACGGTAAGCCCGAACGGCTCGACACCGTGGTCATTTCGACGCAGCACGCCGAAGGCATCGACCTGGAGAAAATGCTGGCCGTCGACCTCGTCGACAAGGTCATCAAGCCCGAAGTCGCCGACCTCGGTCTGGACGCCGAAGAGCCCACTACGTTGCTCAATCCCACCGGCCGCTTTGTTTTGGGTGGCCCGATGGGCGATGTCGGCTTGACCGGACGCAAGATCATCGTCGACACCTACGGCGGAGCGGCTCGGCACGGTGGCGGAGCCTTCTCGGGTAAAGATCCCTCGAAGGTCGACCGTTCGGCCGCCTATGCCACCCGGTGGGTCGCCAAGAACGTGGTTGCCGCCGGGCTGGCGGAAAAAGCCGAGATCCAGGTGGCATACGCGATCGGCCGGGCGGCGCCGGTCAGCATCAACGTCGATACCTTCGGCACCGAGGCCGTCTCCCACGAGGCGATCAACCGGGCGATCAACGAGGTGTTCGATCTGCGTCCCGCCGCGATTACTCGCGACCTGGATTTGCTGCGACCGATATATGCTGACACTGCGGCATACGGCCACTTCGGGCGTCTGGATCTGGACCTGCCGTGGGAACGCACAGACCGTGCCGCGGCACTCAAAGACGCCGCCCGCGGCTGAATTGATCGCGGCTGAATTAAAACCGCGGCTGAATTAAACCGCAGCACGAAACAAAGGAAGGAAGCCCGCACATGCGGATCGCCGTCACCGGCTCGATCGCTACCGACCATCTGATGAACTTCCCCGGACGGTTCACCGAGCGGATCGTCGCCGACCAACTGGAAAGCCTGTCGTTGTCGTTCCTCGTGGACGATCTAGAGATCAGGCGCGGCGGGGTCGCCGCCAATATCTGCTTCGCCATGGGAAACCTGGGACTCAACCCGGTCTTGGTGGGCGCGGTCGGCACCGATTTCGACGACTATCGCGCCTGGCTGGAACGCCACGGCGTCGATACCGCCTCTGTGCGGGTCTCCGACGATAAGCACACGGCACGGTTCGTGTGCACCACCGACACCGATCAGAACCAGATCGCCTCGTTCTACGCCGGCGCTATGAGCGACGCGCAGCTCATCGAGCTCAAGTCGGTCTACGACCGCGTCGGCGGCCTTGACCTGGTGTTGATCTCACCGAACGATCCGGTCGCCATGGTGCGGCACACACAAGAGTGCCGCGACCGCGGCTACCGCTTTATCGCCGACCCGTCGCAGCAGCTCGCCAGCATGAGCGGCGACGACGTTCGCCAGCTTGTGGACGGCGCAACGTACTTGTTCACCAACGAATACGAAACCCAGCTGATGATGCAAAGCACCGGCTGGTCGCGGGACGAAATCCTGAGCCGCGTCGGACAGTGGGTCATGACCCACGGCGCCGACGGCGTGCATGTGATGTCCGAAGGGCGAGACACAATATCTGTGCCCGCGGCTCCCGTGAAAGAATTACGCGATCCCACCGGGGTCGGGGACGCGTTCCGTGCCGGGTTCCTGTGGGGCGTCCATCAGGACCTGAACGTGGAACGCGCCTGCCAGACCGGCGCCACGATCGCGTCCATCGTCTTGGAGACGGTGGGCACCCAAGAATATGAACTCCGCCCCGATGATCTAAGCGAACGTATCGCCCGGGGCTACGGCGAACAGGCGGCCGCCGAGATTTCCGCCAAGCTGCGCAAGTAACCGGCGCAACAGAAAGGAGAGCAGTGACTGAAGCTGCCCACATATCGCACAACGACGAATACGACAGTACGTTCTTAACCGAGTTAGAACGCCGCATCCTCGTCGGTGACGGCGGTATGGGCACCGCATTACAGGGCCACGATCTGACGCTCGAAGATTTCGCCAACCTAGAGGGCTGCAACGAAATCTTGAACGAAACGCGTCCGGATGTCGTCCGTGCGGTGCACCGGGAATTCTTGGACGCCGGCGCAGATGCCATCGAATCCAATACCTTCGGCGCGAACCTGGCCAATTTGGCCGAATACGATATCCCCGAACGCATTCGCGAACTTTCGGTGATGGGCGCCCGGTTAGCTCGCGAATGCGCCGATGAATACGCCACGGAAGAAAAGCCGCGCTTCGTGCTGGGCTCCGTGGGTCCGGGAACGAAACTGCCCACCCTGGGCCATATCGAATTCGCGACGCTTCGTGACGCCTACCTGGAGAACATGCTCGGCCTGATCGAGGGCGGCGTCGACGCCATCTTGATCGAGACGTCCCAGGACCTCTTGCAAACCAAGGCCGCCGTCATCGCCGCAAAGCGGGCAATGACTCAGCTCGGCCGGCGCGTGCCGATCATCACGCACGTCACCGTGGAAACCACCGGCACGATGCTCGTGGGAGCCGAAATCGGCGCCGCGCTGACCGCACTGGAGCCGCTGGGCATCGACCTGATCGGCATGAACTGCGCCACCGGGCCGGCTGAAATGAGCGAGCACATGCGCGTGCTGAGCCGCCACGCTCAGGTACCGATCTCGGTCATGCCGAACGCCGGCCTGCCGCAGATCGGCAAAAACGGTGCCGAGTATCCGCTCACGGCCGATGAGCTGGCCGAAGCGCTGAGCAATTTCGTCACCGAGTTCGGTGCGCGGTTTGTGGGCGGCTGCTGCGGCACAACCGGTGAACATGTGCGCGCGGTTGTTGAGGCAGTTTCCGATCTGCCGATCACCCACCGCGAGCCCGAGATCGTGCCGTCTGTTTCATCGACCTATCACGCGGTGCCGTTTGAACAGGAAGCCGCACTGCTGACGATCGGTGAAAGCACTAACACCAACGGCTCCAAGAAATTCCGGGAGGCTCTGCTAGAAGAGCGGTACGACGATTGCGTAGAAATCGCCCGGGGTCAGACGCGCGAGGGCGCGCACATGCTGGATTTGTGCGTCGATTACGTCGGCCGTGACGGTGTCGCCGATATGCGCGAGCTGTCCTCGCGGCTGACGACGGCTTCCACGCTGCCGATCATGGTCGACTCCACCGAGTACGACGTCATTGAGGGCGCGCTGGAGCACTTCGGCGGACGCTGCGCCGTCAACTCGGTGAACTACGAAGACGGCGACGGCCCGGAATCGCGCTTTGTGCGGGTCATGGACATGGTCGCCGAGCACGGCGCCAGCATTGTGGGCCTGTGCATCGACGAGGAAGGCCAGGCCCGCACGGCCGAATGGAAGGTCCGTGTCGCCGAACGCCTGATCGATGACATCACCACCAAATGGGGCCTGGACGAGTCCAGTGTCATCATCGACTGCCTGACGTTCCCGATTACCACCGGCCAGGAGGAAGTGCGCCGCGACGGCATCGAGACGATCGAAGCTATCAAGGAACTTCGTCGCAGACGGCCGAACGTGCAAACCACGCTCGGCCTATCGAATATCTCCTTCGGCCTGAACCCGGCGGCGCGTCAGGTACTGAACTCGGTGTTCCTCAACGAATGCCGTGAAGCCGGCCTGGGCAGCGCGATCGTCAACGCGTCCAAAATCTTGCCCATGAACAAGATCGAGGACGAACACCGCGAGACCGCGCTGGACCTCGTCTACGATCGCCGCAGTGAGGGCTACGATCCGCTGCAGAAGCTGATGAGCCTGTTCGAAGGCAAGACGGCTTCTTCTTCCAGCGAATCGCGGGCCGAAGAGCTGGCTAAACTGCCCTTGTTCGAGCGTCTGGAAAAACGGATTATCGACGGCGAGATGGACGGTCTCGAAGCCGATCTCGACGCCGCCATGGAAGAAAAGCCGGCGCTGGATATCGTCAACACCAATTTGCTTGCGGGCATGAAGGTTGTCGGCGACCTCTTCGGTTCCGGGCAGATGCAGCTGCCGTTCGTACTGCAGTCGGCCGAGACCATGAAGACGGCCGTGGCCCACCTCGAGCCGCACATGGAAAAGGACGACTCTGGCGGCAAGGGCAAGCTGTTGCTGGCCACCGTCAAGGGCGATGTGCACGATATCGGCAAGAATCTGGTCGATATCATCGTGTCCAATAACGGCTACGATGTCGTCAACATCGGTATCAAGCAGCCGATCGGCGCTATCTTGGAAGCCGCCGAGGAAAACAACGTCGACGTACTGGGCATGTCCGGTCTGCTGGTCAAATCCACCGCGGTCATGAAAGAAAACCTGGAGGAGATGAACTCGCGCGGGGTTTCGGAGAAATACCCCGTGATGCTGGGCGGCGCGGCGCTGACCAGGACGTTCGTCGAATCCGATCTGGACGACATCTTTGAGGGCGATGTCCGTTACGCCAAGGACGCCTTCGAGGGCCTGAACCTCATGGATCGGCTGATGTCCATCAAACGGGGCGACAGCCCCGAGGAGGACGCGGCCGAAGAGGAGAAGAAGGCAGAACGCAAGGCCCGCCGTGAGCGTTCTCAGCGGGTGGCCGCCAAACGTCGCGAGGCCGAAGGCGAATTGCCCGATTTGTACGACACCACCAGGTCGGCCGTCGATGCGAACTCACCGGTTCCCGAGCCGCCGTTCTGGGGATCGCGCGTCATCAAGGGCATCTCCAGCGCCGATTACGCGGCCCTATTGGATGAACGTGCCACGTTCTTCGGCCAGTGGGGTCTGCGCGGTGCGCGTAAGAGCGATGACGGGCCCACCTATGAGGAGCTCGTCGAAACCGAGGGACGTCCGCGGCTGCGCGCCTGGATGGATGAACTGTCCACGAAGGGGATTTTGCAGCACGCCGCTGTCGTCTACGGGTACTTCCCCGCCGTGTCCGAGGGCAACGACGTCATCGTGCTCGATAAAGATGAGCCCGATGCGCCCGAACGGTACCGTTTCACGTTCCCGCGGCAGCAGCGGGACAAGCGGCTGTGCCTCGCCGACTTCTATCGTTCACGCGAGAGTGCGATCGAAAACGGCATTGTCGATGTGCTTCCGCTGCAGTTAGTTACAATGGGAACACCGATTGCCGATTACGCTGACCAGCTGTTCGCCGATAACTCGTATCGCGACTACTTGGAGGTGCATGGTCTGAGCGTGCAGCTGACCGAGGCGCTTGCCGAATACTGGCACCGCCGCATCCGTGAAGAATTGGCATGGACATCGGGCGCGTCGGTAGCGCAGGAGGATCCCGACGACGTCGAGGAATTCTTCAAACTCGGATATCGCGGTGCGCGGTTCTCGTTCGGGTACGGCGCGTGCCCGAACCTTGAGGACAGGGCCAAGATCGTGGATCTGCTCGACGCGGACCGGATCGGCGTCAAACTGTCCGAGGAGTTCCAGCTGCATCCCGAGCAGTCAACGGACGCGATCGTGGCTCACCACCCAGAAGCCAAATACTTCAATACATAGCAATTCGTTAGCAAGCTAGAAAGGGATACATGAGCGTCACAGTGCAGAAATCTTTAGGGCAGGCGGCTGGCGGGATCGAATACGCCGTCGCCGACCTCGAATTGGCCGATGCCGGACGGGATCAGATTCGGCTGGCCGAACACGAGATGCCCGGCCTGATGGCCATGCGCGAAGAGTTCGGTGCTCAGAAGCCTCTGAAGGGAGCACGGATCGCCGGATCCCTGCATATGACCGTGCAGACCGCGATCCTCATCGAAACACTGACCGAGCTCGGCGCCGATGTGCGCTGGGTTTCGTGCAATATCTTTTCCACGCAGGACGAGGCGGCCGCGGCCGTGGTCGTCGGACCCAACGGCACCCCCGATGCGCCGGCCGGTGTTCCGGTCTTCGCCTGGAAGGGCGAAACCCTCGAAGAATACTGGTGGTGCACCAACCAGCTTTTCCAGTTCGGTAATCAGGGCCCCAATATGATTCTCGACGACGGCGGCGACGCCACCCTGCTGGTCCAGAAGGGCGTCGAGTTTGAACGTGCCGGCGCCGTCCCGGTGCCGGACGCCGATGATCCGCACGAGTACAAGGTGCTGCTGGAAACGTTGCGCGAAAGCCTCGCGGCGGATCCGAAGCGTTTCACCACGATCGCCGAAGGCATCAAGGGCGTCACCGAAGAAACCACCACCGGTGTGCACCGGCTCTATGAGATGGCCCGCAGCGGGGAACTGCTGTTCCCGGCCATTAACGTGAACGATTCGGTCACCAAGAGCAAATTCGACAACATTTACGGTTGCCGTCACTCGCTGGCCGATGGCATTAACCGGGCCACCGACGTGCTCATCGCCGGCAAGACCGCCGTTATCTGCGGCTTCGGTGACGTGGGCAAGGGCTCGGCCGAGTCATTGCGCGGCCAGGGTGCGCGCGTCATCGTGACCGAAATCGACCCGATCTGTGCGCTTCAGGCGTCCATGGAGGGCTACCAGGTTTCGCGCCTCGAAGACGTCGTCGATACCGCCGATATTTTCATCACCACCACCGGCAACTTCGACATCATCACCGCCGAGCACATGGCGCAGATGAAGCATCAGGCCATTGTCGGAAACATCGGCCACTTCGATAATGAAATCGATATGGCCGGCCTGGAGAAGACGCCCGGCATTGTCAAGAAGGAAATCAAGCCGCAGGTGCACGAATACCAGTTCACCGACGGACACTCGATCATCGTGCTGTCCGAAGGCAGGCTGCTGAACCTGGGCAACGCCACCGGTCATCCCAGCTTCGTCATGTCGAACTCGTTCACCAACCAGGTGTTGGCCCAAATCGAGCTGTTCACCAAGCCCGGCGAGTATGAACGTGAAGTTTATATGCTGCCCAAGGCCCTGGATGAAAAGGTTGCGCGTCTGCATCTGGACGCCCTCGGCGTTCGCCTAACCGAGATGACCAAGGAACAGGCCGCCTATATCGGTGTCGACGTCAACGGGCCCTATAAGCCCGACTACTACCGCTATTAAAAGCGGGAGCGGAATTGATCTATGGCACGGGTTATTGATCGTTTGCGCGAGGCGGAAGAACCGACGTTTTCGATCGAATTCTTCCCCCCGCGCGACGATGATGATGAAGAGATTCTCTGGCGGACCATCCGTCAGTTAGAACCCCTCGATCCCGCGTACATGTCGATTACCTACGGCGCCGGCGGGCATAGTCGTGAAGGCACGGTGCGCAGCATCGAACATGCCGCTCGCGATACCACGCTGGTGCCGATGGCCCACCTGACCGCGGTGAACCATTCGGTTGACGAACTGCGGCAGGTGATCGGTCAGTTCATTTCGGTGGGCGTCGAAAACGTTCTGGCGCTGCGCGGTGATCCGCCCGGCGATGTCATGGGCGAATGGGTCAAGCACCCCGAAGGCCTGGAGTATGCCGACGAGCTTGTGACGTTATGCCGCGAGGTAGGCGATCTGTGCGTAGGAGTGGCAGCGTTCCCCTACGGGCACCCGCGCTCCGACGACCTCGAGACCGATGTGAAGTTCTTGGTGCAAAAGCTCGACGCGGGAGCAGATTTCGCGATCTCGCAGATTTTCTTCGAGGTTGAAGACTTTCTGCGCTTACGCGATCGGGTGGCAGAGCACGGTAGTGACGCCATGATTATTCCCGGCGTCATGCCGTATACGACGCCGCGCACGCTGCGTAAAGCCATCGAACTCTCGGGAGCGACCCCGCCGCAGTGGCTGTTAGACCGATTGGAGCCGCTGACCGACGATCCCAAGGCCTTTCGCGCCGAGGGTATGGACGTGGTCGCCGAGCTGTCGCAGCAGCTTCTCGATGAGGGAGTGCCGTCCTTGCACTTCTATACGTTCAACCGCGCCAAGGCCACTCGCGAACTCGTCAGCAGGCTCGGACTGCGCTAGCCCGCTGCTCTGACATGAGATGGGCCCCGTGGGCCGGCTTGATGATCTAGTCGGCACACGGGGCCGCGGTGCATAATGCGGGTGTCATGCGGTGAATTATTGTCGCCATGGCTTAGGCTTGCCATGACATGTTTGACGGCGTAATTCAGGATTTAATCGACGAGCTCGGGCAGCTGCCGGGAGTCGGTCCCAAGGGTGCCCAGCGCATTGCGTTCCACTTATTGGACGCTGATCCCGAGGACGTTCGACGCTTCGCGTCGACCCTGGTCGAAGTCAAGCAGAAGGTGCATTTCTGTAGCGTATGCGGCAATGTCACCGAAGACGAACGGTGCCGGGTATGCGCCGATCCGCGCCGCGATGACAGCGTGCTGTGCGTCGTCGAAGAATCTAAAGATGTTCTCGCGATCGAGCGTACGCGCGAGTATCGCGGCCGCTACCATGTTCTCGGCGGGGCGATCTCGCCGATCGCCGGGGTCGGCCCGGATCAGCTGCGCATCCGCGAGTTATTGCAGCGACTATCGGACGGCACAATCACGGAAGTCATTATCGCCACCGATCCCAATCTGGAAGGCGAAGCAACGGCCACATATTTAATCCGCACACTGGAACCGTTGGGCGTCCGGGTCTCAAAGCTGGCCAGCGGATTGCCCGTCGGCGGAGATCTCGAATACGCCGATGAAGTGACTCTCGGCCGCGCGTTCGAGGGACGCACCGCCATCGGCACATGATCGAACGTGACCGAATAAACAAGTCTTGCGCGTGAACCCCTTACCGACACCTGCCTAAAATTTTTGGTAGGGCGACGCCGTCGACAAGACGAGGTGGTATGGCGGAGGAAAAAGCGGGAGAAAAGCAGCGTGGGCTGGGTGTCAGCGGCACGCAGGCGATCGGCAGTGCTCTCGGCGCGGTGACCGCCGCCGTGGTGTTGTCGACGCTGGGTGTGGCTGGCACGCTGATCGGCGCGGCGGTGAGCAGCCTCGTCTGGACTTTCGGCGGCGCCATCTACACCCGCTACGCCGAAGCAGGGCGCGAACGTGTGCGACAGGCGGCCGAAATCGCCAAAGACCGCGTAGAAAAGGCGCGTACGCGGACCCAGGAACTGCCGGCGGGAATGGCCGATGACGTCGCCACCGACGAGGAGCTGGCCGAAGCCCAAGAGGCGCTCGAAGAAGTCGACCAGACCGAGGGTGAACGCACCCCGTGGCGTGAGGTGATGCGGGGGCTGCCGTGGAAACGCATCACGCTGGTATCGATCGGCGTGTTTATCGTCGCAATGGCAATCATCGTTACCTTTGAGCTGGTGGCCGGCCGTTCGGTGTCATCGTTCACCGGCGGAGCCGGGACCGACGGCCCGCGCACTTCGTTGTCCTTTGGTCAAGGCTCGTCTACCGGGGGCGGCAACGATTCGAATCAGCCCGACCGTGATGGCGACGGCAGCACACCCGATCAAGGCAACGGACGCGAAGACCGAAACCAGTACGATACGCCCGAGCCCACACCGACCTCCGAACCAAGCAGTCCGACCCCCGAGCCGACGGTCGAACCGACGAGGGCTCCGACGAGCCAACCCGAACCGAATCAAGAGGCACCCGAAGAATCCAGTCCGTAAAATCTTGTCGTAAATCCAGCCGATAGGGTCCGGTCCGCGGACATCGTCGCGATGGTTTCGTTGCGGGCGATAGAATCGCAGAGGCGTACGGGCGGTCGATTCAATGAGAGTACATAGTGGGCATAGTCGTTCAGAAATATGGTGGCTCGTCAGTCGCGGATGCGGCGAGCATCAAACGCGTCGCCCAACGGATCGTCGCCACCAAGAAGGCGGGCAACGACGTCGTTGTCGTGGTGTCTGCTATGGGCGATAGCACAGATGAGCTGATCGATCTGGCCAATGAGGTCAGCCCCCTGCCGCCGGGCCGCGAACTGGATATGCTGCTGACCGCGGGCGAACGGATCTCCATGGCCCTGCTAGCAATGGCCATCGGCAACCTCGGCCAAGAGGCCCGCTCTTTCACCGGATCGCAGGCCGGCGTCATCACCGATACATCGCATGGCAAGGCCAAGATCATCGACGTAACCCCGGGCCGGCTCAGCACTGCGCTCGGTGAAGGATCGATCGTCATCGTGGCCGGTTTCCAGGGCGTATCGCAAACAACCAAGGACATTACGACACTCGGGCGCGGTGGTTCGGACACCACCGCGGTGGCGTTGGCGGCGGCGCTGAACGCCGATGCATGCGAGATTTACTCCGATGTGGACGGCATCTTCACCGCCGATCCGCGTATCGTGCCTAATGCGCACCAGATCTCTCAGATTTCCTACGAGGAAGCCCTCGACATGGCGGCTAACGGCGCCAAGATCTTGCACCTTCGCTGCGTGGAGTATGCCCGCCGGTACAACATGCCCTTGCATGTGCGCTCGTCGTTCTCCGAACGCCAGGGCACCTGGGTGATAAACGCCGCCGACATCGACGCGTCAGACACGAGTGCCGAAGGAGAGTCAAGCGTGGAACACGCCATCATTACCGGTGTCGCACATGATCGAAGCGAAGCCAAAATCACCGTTGTCGGCGTGGCCGACAAACCGGGTGCGGCCGCAAAAATCTTCCGTGCGCTGGCCGACGCCGAACTCAATATCGACATGATCGTGCAGAACGTCTCGGCCGCGGCCACGGGCCTGACCGACATCTCGTTCACCTTGCCGCACAGCGATGGGCAAGTGGCGATGAGCGCACTGAACCGGCTCCAGAACGATGTGGGATTCGATAACCTGCAGTACGACGACGGGATCG
>Ga0209487_1004298_pt1 | contig 10988 bp, 10 predicted proteins | sample Poulit2012_FD_187524 | JGI IMG/M metagenome (GOLD analysis project Ga0209487, IMG submission 187524) | Agricultural soil microbial communities from Georgia to study Nitrogen management - Poultry litter 2012 (SPAdes) (version 2) | ecosystem: Environmental > Terrestrial > Soil > Agricultural land... | reverse complement strand
GGTATGTCATCCTCCATATAGATCGCATCTACTGGGCAGACCGCTTCACACGCGCCACAATCAATACATATATCAGGATCAATGAAGAACATCTCTTTTCCTTCTTCAATACAATCTACCGGACAAACTTCCACACATTCGCCCGATTTTTCATTTTCACATGGTGAGGTAATGACAAAAGCCAAATTAATCTCCTCCTATTTCGATCAAATGAGGTCATTTATTTGATCCGGTATTATACAGGTATATCCGCCCGCTTCTCTTCCTTGTCTCCCAACAAGCTGGTACTATGCATCGGTTGCACTCTTGCCTTCGGATCGATATAAACTTTTGCATTACTGACAGCTATTGGCGCTTCACCAAATCCAGTAGCGATTAATTTCACCTTTCCAGGATTCGTCGTAATATCGCCTGCTGCATATATTCCCGGTTGATTCGTTTCCATTTTTTCATTCACCACAATGCTATTTCTTTCTATTTCTAAGCCCCAATCTTTTATCGGACCTAGTGTAGAGATAAAACCATAATTACATAGTACAGAATCCACAGCTAATTCCAATTCCTTATCGCCTCTAACTTCTTTTAACTTCACTTTTTCTATTTTATGTTCACCAACTATTTCTGTTGGAGCATAAGGCGTTAACACATTAACACTGGAGGTTTTTAACCGTTCTACACTATGTTCGTGTGCCCTAAATTTATCCCGACGGTGAACTAAACTCACTTGTTTGGCAATGGGTTCTAACATCAGTGCCCAGTCAACAGCAGAATCCCCACCTCCCAATAACATGACCTGTTGTTCTTTGAATTGATTCATATCGTTTACATGATAATGAAGATTCACATTTTCAAATTGGTCCGAGTTCTCTACCTTAAGGCGACGTGGTTGAAATGCCCCATTGCCAGCTGTGATAATAATCGTTTTTGTATAATGAATTTCTTTAGTAGAGGTTATCTTAAATGTTTGATCTTCCAAACGTTCAAGTTGCTCAATTTCCTGACCTAAAACAATCGTTGGATCAAACATATTTGCTTGCTCTTCCAGGTTATCCACTAACTCTTGAGCACGGATTTTTGGAAACCCGGCTACGTCATAGATATATTTCTCTGGATATAGGGCGGTCAACTGGCCACCAGTGTGTGGCAAGCTTTCAATTACTTTCACACTTGCTTGACGCATTCCCGCATAAAAAGCTGTGAATAAGCCTGCGGGTCCTGCACCAATGATGGTTATATCATATGTTTCATGAGCTAACATAATCAACCTCCTCCTGTAGATATGTGTTGGAAACCCTTAAAAATAGTCATTCCTAGTGGACACGACCAACGATCACTATGCTCTCTTTTCTAAGTTTTTTGCTGTAGCACTTTTTTCAACATTTTTCTGATCTTTATACGTGCCCATTGTTTTATCAATTGTCGTATGTGTAACGCCGAACCAGTAATTTTCATTTTTAAAATGGTGCCATAGATGCGCTTTTTTAATGTTTTTTCCCATAGCAGTTAATGGTTGAATCGGTTTATGTGCAATATAATGTTTCCATTCATAGTGTAGAAAATAAAGGATCACACCGGTTAAAAAAGCAATCATGAGTTGGAATGATCCCGTTATCAGATAGAAAACAGCAGCCAGGATTGCAAAGTTGGGCAAACTAAACCAAATAGGCAAAAATAATAAACTCAAATCAGTCGGATCTACATGATGATCATAGTGTAAGCGCTTAATCATTTTTAGCAAAAAGGGGTTTTTCGGGGTATCAATATGAAACAAAAAACGATGAATCATATATTCGCTAAGTGCGTAAGTCCCCATCCCAATAATTAACGCAAGCCATGTTCCCCAGTTTAATAAATAGGGAAACGTATATCCCAGCACGCCAATAAATATGACAATCATGACAATGATATCCGGAATACTAAAAAACTCCTTTAGATATTTCGCCTTCATTATTATCCCTCCATTTTTATATTCTGATTATGGACCTGTTTCTTCCTCTTGATCGGGAGATGACATATGTTCCTTCCATAACGCATAGCTTTTTTCCATCATTTCTTGAGTAACTCTTTCCGCTTCAGCATGATCGCCCTTGAGTGCCGATTCCATCAGATTTCCATAATATTTCCCTGAAGATTTTCGGTAAAAGGATAATGAAAAATAAAGCGTTGCCATTCTAACATAAGCATCATTGAAACTGTTTAATGTTAATAAAAAAAGTGGATTTCCCGATAACTTTGCTAATTCTTTCTGTAACTTCCAGTCATAGATGGCATATGTTTCCGCTTCATCTACGAGTGTATCCGCCTCCAATAGTAGCCCTACTACTTTGGGATGATTTAATTGAACCGCCTTCTTCACATACTTTGGTGCCATCGCGCTTCTGAATTCTAAAAAGTAAAGGACGAACTCATCTGGTATGTCTTCAAGGTACTGTACAATATTGACAATTGCTCCAATATTCCCTTCTTGTAAATAATCATTTACCACAGCTGGTTGGCCCTTGCGGATCGAGATCCATCCGGAGGTAGCTAGGCCTTGTAGTACTGCCCTAATTGTCGGACGGCCAACACCAAAGGATTCCGCTAACTCTCGCTCAGAATCGAGCGGGCTTCCGATCGGATATCTTCCTTCAATGATGGCATGAATCATTTTATTTTCAACTTGGCTTGAGGAACGTTCCATGATTCCCCTCCTTTTTGGTATTACCAATAGATCTAACTGGTATTACCATGAATTTTATATTATTCAGAATATAAAGTCAAGCCTATTTTAATTGTTTTATCCCTTGTAGGCAAAAAAAAGACCTGCGTTCACACTTTCACTACTCAGGTCTCGTTCTTGTTTATGATTAGTTTTTCATTTTTGGATCAAGTGCATCCCGTAAACCATCACCAATTAAATTAAACCCAAGGACAACTAACATGATCGACACGCCCGGTACAATTAATGTCCAGGGAGCCAATTGAATAAAATCCCGAGCATCGGCAAGCATTTTCCCCCATTCTGGTAACGGAGGTTGAGCACCTAAACCTAAGAAACCCAATGCCGCTGCTTCCAATATCGCTGTACCAAAACCTAATGTTGCTTGGACAATAATCGGAGCTAAACTGTTCGGTAAAATATGATGGAGGATAATCCGTCTGTTTTTCATTCCTTGCGCTTTTGCTGCCATCATATACTCTTCCTCACGCAAACTAATCACCTTGGAACGCACGAGTCGTCCAAAAATCGGAATATTAATAATAGCAATCGCGATTAATGCATTTTGCAAGGAAGCACCAAGAATGGCTACAATGGCAATCGCTAATAAAATACTTGGAAATGCTAGTAGAATATCAAAAATACGTGAAATGAGCATATCAATCCATCGTCCATAGTAGCCTGCAATGATGCCTAGGATGGTACCGAAAAACAAAGCTCCTGTAACTGCAAAAAATCCAACTTGTAATGATAGCCTTGCGCCATAAGCAATTCTAGTAAATATATCTCGTCCCACATCATCCGTTCCCAACCAGTTTTCAGCGGAAGGAGGCTGCAATCGATTAACGAGTTCCTGGTCTGCATAACCTATAGATGTAAAGAGTGGCGCAAATAATCCGATTAAAATAAAAAACAAAATAATGCCTGCTCCAGCAACGGCAAACTGATTTTTTCGCAATTCGTTAAGTGTATCTTTCAGAGGGGATAGAGCTGCGATTTCCTCAACTTGATCACGCATTGTCAAATTCCCTATTTTACTTGGAGAAGGATCAACTTTATTTTCTTTACCCATCTGATAATCCCCCTTCCTAATATTTTATTCTCGGATCAATATACGTATAAAGAATATCTACTAGTAAATTAATCAACACAAAAATGAGCGCAACGACTAATATACCCGATTGAATCACCGGATAATCTCGATAGTTGATTGCTTCAAATATATAACGTCCGATGCCTGGCCAACTAAAAATCGTCTCCGTTAAAATTGCCCCACCTAGTAAAACACCCATTTGTAAGCCAATTACCGTTAACACAGGAATCAAGGCATTTTTTAAAGCATGTTTATAAATGACTAAAAACTGTCCGGATCCTTTTGCCCTTACCGTACGAATATAATCAGATTCCATTACTTCTAACATGCTAGAGCGCGTCATCCGGGCAATTATCGCCATTGGAATGGTACCTAAAGCAATACTCGGAAGCACCAAATGCTTCAGTGTCGTCACCATGCCTTTCAGATCCAAATGGATTAACGTATCGATGATATAAAAGGATGTGATGGAGTCCATTGGATTCCGACTATCTTGCCTTCCATGCGCCGGCAGCCATCCCAGCTCTTGGGCAAAGACCCACTGTTCCATGAGCGCCAACCAAAACACGGGTATGGAGACACCGATTAAGGCAATGATCATGGCTAAAAAATCAAACCAAGTATTTTGTTTCCAGGCACTGATAATCCCCGCATTTACCCCAATCACCACCGCAAAGATCATCGCAAAAAAAGTTAATTCAAAGGTGGCAGCAAGGTACGGCCATATCTCACTTACAATAGCCGTCTTTGTCCGTAACGATGTACCTAGATTACCTTGGAGCAAATCAGTCATGTAAATACCATATTGAACGAGGTATGGTTTATTTAATCCCATGCTTGCTTCTAGACTCTCAATGGCGGACATTGTAGCCGCTTCACCTAAAATAACCTGAGCAGGGTTCCCAGGTATCAGATGAACGATGGAGAATGTGATGAAAGTCATTCCAATTAATACAGGGACAAGCATAAGTAGGCGACGTAAAATATATGAAAGCATCCTTTCACCTCTATCCTCATTGTCGTTGGGTAACCCATTCTTCATTTCATAATAATACGGGTGTAGAGCCTACACCCCACCCCCGCCTTTCTCTTCCTACTCTAATTCCACTTCTTCTAATGACTCACTTGTTGACGGATGTGGGACATAGTTCTTCACGTTGCTTGATGTTGCCATGACTGGAGTAGAGTGCACGAGTGGAACCATTGGTGCGTCTTCAGCGATCAAGGCCTGCGTTTCCTTATATAAATCAGCTCGTTCATCTTGGTCAACCGCTACTTTTGCATCGTCTAGCAATTGATCAACCTCTTCATTTTCATAAAACTCTCGATTACTACTCCCAATATTACTTCCATGAAGCAAACTACTTAAAAAGTAATCCGGATCTCCATTCGTACCGGACCAACCGAGCATATACATCTGATGTTCGCCGTTCATCGTCTTTTCTAAATAGGGAGCCCATTCCTCGCGAACGATATTTACTTCGACGCCAATCTCACCTAAGTTGCTTTGGATAATTTCTGAAACCGTTTCAGGATCAGGCATATATGGTCTTGCTACGGGCATCGTCCAAAGATCAATCTCCAAGCCATCTTCATAACCAGCTTCCGCCAACAATTCCTCCGCCTTCTCAACATCGTATTGATACCCTTCGACCTCATCGTTATATCCTAAATAATTAGGTGGTAAGGGGTTTACTGCTGGTGATCCATATCCCGCATATAACGCATCAACAATCGCTTGTCGATCAATGGCATGGCTAATCGCATGGCGTAATGTTTGATTATCTAGTGGTTCTTGTTGAACATTAAAACCAATATAACCGAAGTTGTTTTCTGCACGTGCATACAAGGTTAATTCTGATTCAGCCTCCACTCCTTCCGCATCATCTGGATTCAATCCATCCATCATATCAATATCTCCGGAGCGCAAAGCGATTAATCGTGCCGCATTATCAGGAATAACTTCAAAAATAACTTGATCTAATTTAGGTAGTCCTTCTCTTCGATAATCTTCATTCTTTTCTAGAACGATTGAATCATCCTTTGTCCAGCTCACAAATTTAAAAGGACCTGTACCAACTGGATTTTCATTAATCTCAGCACCATATTCCTCCAGAGCTGCTGGTGAAGTGATCGCGAAATAAGTCATCCCCATATTTTGTAGGAAAAATCCAAGTGGTTTATTTAACACAAACTCAACTTCATAATCATCAATGACATTCACTTCATCTACAACATGGCCATCATCACCCTGATGTCCACCAAACATGGTTGCATACATGAAATACACATAATCATCATCGGCAAAGGCGTATTCATGCTCGGGATCTGCGAACCGATCGAAATTTAGTTTCACCGCTTCCGCATTAAAATCAGTTCCATCATGAAACTTTACATCTTCTTCTAAATAAAAGGTGTAGGATAATCCATCATCTGAAACATCCCAATCATGAGCCAATCCCGGTTTTAATTCGAATGTCTCTTCTTCAAATTCCAATAATCCCTCCAACACTTGTCTGGTCACTCTGGATGATTCTCCATCTGATGTACTCCCCGGATCAAGACTTTCCGAATCTCCACCACGTGCAAAGATTAAGACCTGCTCCTCATCGTCTTTTTCTGCAACGGGCTCTTTCGTACCGCTATCCTCATTTGATTGATCCTTTTCACTACAGGCTGCTAACACCATCATGAATGCAAGCATACATACAAATAAATAAGACCGGTTTATTCGAATCATTTACAATCCTCCTGTTTTTTAGATGACTGGTGCTTGTGATGCTTCTCTTCCGTATACAAATGACAAGCTACAAAATGGTTTTCCTTCACTTCATTTAACGCTGGGCTCGCTTCTTTACATAAATCAAAGGCAAAGGGACATCTCGTATGAAAGGCACATCCTGGCGGTGGATTCGCGGGACTTGGTACATCCCCTTGCAATATCATCCGCTCTCTTTTAACATCTGGATCTGGAGATGGAACAGCCGACAGTAATGCTTGTGTATAAGGATGCATCGGCTGATCATATAATTGGTTCTTGTTTGTTAATTCAACGATTCTCCCTAAATACATCACACCTACCCGGTCACTAATATGCTTCACAACACTTAAGTCGTGGGCAATGAAAATATATGTCAGGTTGAATTGATCCCGTAAATCTTCCATTAAATTAAGAATTTGCGACTGAACAGAAACATCGAGTGCTGACACGGGTTCATCACAAATAATCAGCTTAGGATGATTGGCTAACGCACGCGCGATCCCAATTCGTTGTCTCTGTCCACCACTAAATTGATGGGGATATCTAGACATATGGTAAGCACTCAATCCTACAGTCTCTAATAATTCTTGCACACGATTGTTGCGATCCGCTTTGGCCGTCATTCCGTGAACTAATAGTGGTTCACCGATGATCTTTCCAACGGTGTGACGTGGATTAAGTGAAGCATAAGGATCTTGAAAAATAATTTGCATATCGCGTCTTAATGGACGCATTTCCGCTTCGGTTAGACGCGTAATATCTTGTCCCGCAAATTTAACTTGCCCGGTTGTTGGTTCGATAAGGCGTAAGATTGCTTTGCCTGCTGTTGACTTACCACAACCTGATTCCCCGACAATACCAAGAATCTCTCCTTGCTCAACCGTAAATGATAAATTATCGACCGCTTTTACATCACCGACTTTCCGACCAAGTACCCCTCCTTTTACATCAAAGTATTTTTTTAATCCTTTAACTTCTAAGAGTGGATGCTTCACCTCGATCCACCTCCTCCTCATCATATAAAAAACAGCGGCTTCTATGATCGGCTTCCATTGTATATAATCCGGGGTTCTCATTAAAACAGCGATCAAAAGCGAACTCACATCGTGGTGCAAAGCGACACCCCGTTACACCTACTCTTGCCCTTGGTACCGTTCCCGGTATGGAATAAAGTTTTTGTTCGTGTTCATGAAGTTTAGGTAAGGACCGGATCAGCCCTTTTGTATAAGGGTGTGTTGGTTGTTTTAAAATCTCCCTCACCGTTCCCTCTTCGACAACTTGCCCAGCATACATGACAACAACACGCTCACACATATCAGCAACAACACCTAAATCATGGGTAATGAGTAAGATAGCCATCTTTTTTTCTTCATTTAATTGGCGCATCACATCTAGTATTTGCGCCTGAATGGTCACATCTAAAGCAGTTGTCGGCTCGTCCGCAATTAATAAATCAGGATCACAAGCTATCGCCATCGCAATCATGACCCGTTGCCTCATTCCACCGGATAGCTGATGGGGATATTCATGAATGACGGTTTCAGGGTTAGGCAAACCAACCGTCTTTAATCGCTCAATTGAACGGCGTTGCGCCTCCTTTTTACTCACCTTCTCATGAATGCGAATCGCTTCCCTCATTTGATTCCCAATCGTAAATAAAGGATCTAATGATGTCATGGGCTCTTGGAAAATCATAGCGATTTCATTTCCGCGTATTTCTCTCATTCGTTTCGTAGATGCATGGACGATGTTTTCACCTTTAAAGTTAATCTCTCCATTCACAATTTTTCCGGGTGGACGAGGTATTAATTTCATAATGGATAGGGAGGTAACACTTTTTCCACATCCCGATTCCCCAACAATCCCTAAGATTTGTCCTTCCTTCACCTTTAATGTCACACCATCAACAGCTGGTATTTCACCTTGATCGGTAAAGAAATGTGTCGAAAGATCCTTTATTTCCAAGACGATATCAGACATCTATATCCTCCTTACCTATATTTTAGAACGGTTTTGTATAACCCCTTATTGATCTATATGATAGATGTACGTAATTGAGAAGTAGAAGTTAAGCTTAAAACATGATATGAATGAAATTCATGAAGCTACCTTCAAATTAAAAAGGATTATGATTTCCTAATCAATCATAGGAAATCATAATCCTTTATCCGTAAAGCTTGGTAATCTATTAAAAGCACCCTTTTAAGCGGGTCATCGTAGTTCGAAGAATGATAAGCTTCATATTATTTCGCCGGTTCAAGATCATCAATGGAGTCAATATCCATATATTCTGGGACAACGAGCCCAATTTTTGCGCCCACTAAATTAGCACCCAAATCATCAAAATCATCAGCATATTGGTCATAGAATTCTTTATGTGTGATCGGCATCCATGCTGCCAACGTAGCGTCAACATCTCCACTTGCAACCGACTCAAATACGATGGCAACATCAACAGGTGTCACCGTTACATCAAAGCCCTTCTGTGTTAATACTTCCGCTACCACTCCTGATGACGCAAGTTCGGAATCCCATGGTGTTGAAACCAATTCCAACTTTTCACCTTCTACATCATCAACACCCTCTGTCCATTCAGCGACCTTGTCCGGATTATCCTCCACCCAACGCTTTGCTACTACATCGACTTCTTCCCCGGATTCTTCCGCTTCATACATGATGTCTTCCATATCTTCGACTTCCCAATGAAATTGTTCAATTAATTTAGCTGCTTGTGGCTTATCCTCTTTCAAACCCTTGCGCGCTAATGATCTGATTTCTTCAACTTCCCCATATGAATCTTTAGGATCTTCTAAATACTTCATATCCGGATACTTCGTAAACATCCAGTGCGGATTCCAACCTGTAATGACAATTGGTTCTTCTTTATCCATCGCTTTATCCAGCTCTGAAATCATTGCGGCTGTTGAAGACTGCTCAAGCTCCCATCCTTGCAAGCTATCATATTCTTCAATGGCCTTTTCAGTCGTAACCGTTATACCAGCACCTGGTTCAATCCCGGTAATCGTATAATTAACGGCTTCACTATATCCTTCTTCACTCTCTGCTTGTTTATCATCCTCGCCAGAACTACAACCTGCAACTATAATCACCAATAACATTGCCGTAATAAGAGTAAGTTTTTTATTAAATACGGTTTTAATAAACATTCATTCTGCCTCCTAGTATTTGTTTAGAATAAAAATGAGCTGTATAAAAACGGAAGATTTCCAGCTATCTACTAGCTTGAACCTCCCATATATGTACATCATTTAATATTCCATAAAACCTGATTCTATATTCATCCACTTACTACCTTATAAAAGTTCTGTAATAACTGCAACTTTTTCACACTACATTACTTTAAACTATGAATTGCTTTATCATTTACTTCCTTCGTTCCCAAAAAGGTGCTTCAGGATGCCAATTTCAATAATTATTGAAATTATTAAAAGGATTATCACAATTAAAATCCAATTAATATCGTTTTGTATATCACTAAGTAATGAAAAAATACAGTAGGCTATAACAGCAATACTCGCAGTTACGTTTATGATACGGTGCATTTTAACCCACTCCAAACAAAAAAAATATATTCATTTCTATACTGGATTAGTGCCACACCGATACAACATATCGTTTCGTTGAATCATTCTTAACTACATGCCGTATCCATGTTGCTTGTTTTGGTAATTATGAAATTCATTCAGATAGTGATTTCCTATTTTTTTTTGATATGATTGATTTTAGCCATCGCTAGCATCCTTTTATTTCCCCCCACCATTAATTGATTAGACACTATTAACGGCAAAGCATTTTGAGGGAGCAGGCAAGCCTTTTTTATATGTGCAACCTTCCTAGATTTTGGATGCAATACTCTCTACTTTTATTATGCAATAAACAATGATCAATAATTTATATGTTACTCCGTTCCATTCCTAATATAATCATATTCCTCACTTCTTTCTATTTCTGTTTGATGTTCACTCCAATACTCACTTATTCCCTGCCAATCATGGGATTGTATGAGGTCTGCTGGGTAAGGGAGATCTTGATCATTATGATAAACTTCCTGCCACCGGTCCAAAAATACAAAGGTAGTTTCTGTCGGATAAAGTTGCACATCCAATTCAGCACTTGGACCTGGATATGAGCTGTTTTTCGAAATGGTAAATTCCATATTTAAAAGGGACGCTGTGTCTTCAGCTTTGCCTATCTTAATATCTCCCGCAAGTTCATTCTTTCCCATTTGATCGTCGAATATCTTTTTTACAGTGGTCACGGGTTCCCCTAATTGACTTATTATTCTTCCATAAGTTTGATTGGCAATATTATTTTCCCGGTTATCAATCCTCTTTTGAGTTTCTAGATAGCTTTTAAGAATAGCCGCATCAGCTGTGGTGTAATTAGTTACTTCTGTACGATTGATCGTGTTACTC
>Ga0209487_1004297_pt1 | contig 10988 bp, 9 predicted proteins | sample Poulit2012_FD_187524 | JGI IMG/M metagenome (GOLD analysis project Ga0209487, IMG submission 187524) | Agricultural soil microbial communities from Georgia to study Nitrogen management - Poultry litter 2012 (SPAdes) (version 2) | ecosystem: Environmental > Terrestrial > Soil > Agricultural land... | reverse complement strand
CGGGCGGCGTGTGGGGCGCGGAGGCGAGTTCGCGCAGGTCCTTGCGGCTGAGCCAGCAGTGGAAGGTCAGCTCCCTGAGCTCCAGGTAATCCAGGGCCCTGAGGTAGTGCTCGTGCCGTTCCGACTGTACGTAGGGAGCGTGCGGCCCGCCGACGTCCGGTCCTTCGTCCCAGTCCAGGCCGAGCCAGCGCAGCTCGTTCAGGTTGCCGCTGATCGCGTCAGGGACGGCCCGGACGCTGTCGAGGTCTTCGGTGCGCAGCACGAAGCTGTCACCGGTGGCCCGGGCGCGCAGCCAGGCGACCAGGGCGGTGCGGGCGTTGCCCAGATGCAGGCTGCCGGTGGGACTCGGTGCGAACCGCCCCCGCCGGCAGCCTGTCGGCGGCTTCACCTCAGTTGCTGCCTGCGCGGCGGAACGCTTCCAGCATCGCGTCACCCATCTCGCTGGGAGTGGCGGCGATGACGGCGCCTGCCGCCTCGAGCGCCGCGATCTTGCCGTCCGCCCCGCCGCTGCCGCCTTCGATGATGGCGCCGGCATGCCCCATGCGTTTCCCTGGCGGTGCGGTGGTGCCAGCGATGAACGCAGCCACCGGCTTGCTCATGTTGGCCCTGATCCAGGCGGCGGCGTCCTCCTCGGCGCTGCCGCCAATCTCGCCGATCAGGATGACGCCTTCTGTCGCCGGATCGTCGTTGAACAGCTTCAGCATGTCGACGAAGTTGCTGCCGTTCACCGGGTCACCGCCGATACCGACCGCGGTTGTCTGGCCGAGCCCGTTGAGGGTCAGCTGATGCACGGCTTCGTAGGTGAGGGTGCCGGAACGGCTGACGACACCGACCTTGCCGGCACTGTGGATGTATCCGGGCATGATGCCGATCTTGCATTCGTTCGGCACGGTGATGCCGGGGCAGTTCGGACCGATGAGCCTGCTGTTCCGGGACTCGAGGTAGCGTTTCGCTACCACCATGTCCTGGATGGGGATGCCTTCGGTGATCGTCACGATCAGGGGCACCTCAGCCTCAGCTGCCTCCATGATCGCGTCAGCGGCGAAGGGCGGCGGCACGTAGATCACGCTGGCGTCGGCTCCGGTCGCAGCCACTGCCTCGCGGACGCTGTTGAATATCGGTACCTCGACGCTGTAGCTGTCGGGCCGGCCGGGCACCCCGGAGTGATCGGTCTCGCCTTCGAACAGTTCACTCTGGCCGCCCCGGCCCGGGTGCACTGCCGCTACGACGTTGGTGCCGTAAGCGATGGCCCGGTCGGTGTGGAAGCGGCCGGCGCCACCCAGACCCTGGACGAGCAGTTTCGTGTCACGGGAAACCAGGATGCTCATGCCTGACCTCCGTCAGCGAGTTCGACGATCTTGCGGGCCCCATCCAGCATGCTGTCGGCGGAAACGACGTTCAGTCCTGCCTCATCGATGATCTTCCGGCCCAGCTCCACGTTCGTCCCCTCGAGGCGTACTACGAGCGGTACCTCCAGACCGACTTCCCGCACGGCAGCCACGACGCCGTTGGCGATCGTGTCGCATTTCATGATGCCGCCGAAGATGTTGATGAAGATGCCTTTGACGTTCGGGTCCCGGGTGATTATCTTGAACGCCGCGGTGACGTTCTCGGTTGTTGCTCCGCCGCCGACGTCCAGGAAGTTCGCCGGTTCGCCGCCGACGTGCTTGATGATGTCCATCGTCGCCATCGCCAGGCCGGCGCCGTTGACGAGGCAGCCGATGTTGCCGTCGAGCTTGATGAAGGCGAGGCCGTACTCTGCAGCTTCAAGCTCGGCCGCGTCCTCCTCGCTCAGGTCACGCAGTCCGTGCAGGTCCTTGTGGCGGTACAGCGCGTTGCTGTCGATGCTCACCTTGCCGTCGAGTGCCATCACCTCGCCGCTTTTCGTGACGACGAGCGGGTTGATCTCGAGCATGTCGGTGTCGAGCTCGACCGCTGCTTCACTCAGGCTGGTGACGAAGCGGATGAAGCTCTTGAGGGCTTCGCCTTCCAGTCCCAGGCCGTAGCCGAGCCGACGTGCCTGGAACGGGGCGAGGCCGACCAGCGGGTCCAGCTCCTCCCGCAGGATCTTCTCCGGCTGCTCCGCCGCGACCTCCTCGATCTCCATGCCACCCTCAGTGGAGGCCATCACCAGGTTGCGGCCGCTGGCGCGGTTGAGGATGATGGACAGGTACAGTTCCCGGTCGATGTCGATGCCCTGTTCCAGGTAGAGGGTGTTGACCTGTTTGCCTTCTTCACCCGTCTGGATGGTGATGAGGGTGCTGCCCAGCTTGCGAGCGGCGAGTTCCTGTGCCCGTGCAGCGGCGGCGTCCGCGTCGCCACTGACGCCATCGGTGATCACGGTCACCCCGGACAGGTCAGGGTGTTCCGTGAACCTGCCCTTGCCGCGGCCTCCGGCATGGATCTGGCTTTTCAGCACGACCACGGGGTTGCCGCTTTCGCTGATCAGCTCACGGGCAGCGTCGGCCGCCTCGTCGGCGCTGCTGATCACCCGGCCCAGCGGGACGGCGATGCCGCGCTCACTGAACAGGGCTTTGGCCTGATACTCGTGTAGTTTCAAGGGATATTATCTCCTTCCGTCTGTCTGCCCCAACGTACCGCGGGAGGCGGCCGCACGCCAATAGGTCACATGTGAGACTTTCCGGCGAGGCAGCCGCACCGGGCCGCTATGCTCAGGCATGACAGCCAGGCAGGTGCGGGTCGCCATCTTGAATGTCGGCGATCCCGAAGAAGACCGTGAACGGATGACGAGCGCCCTCAGCGTCCTGCACGCTGAGCTTGAGCGTGGTCCGTTCCAGGAGATCGGCTACCACGTCAGCCCCGGTGAGCAGGCGCTGCTGCGGGCCCGGCTGCGCATCTGGTGCGAGGCGGACCCCGCTGCTGCTGACGTCATCCTGACCTGCGGGGGCGTCGGTCTGGGGTTGCGGGACCGCATGCCTGAGGCGACAGCGGAGGTCGTCGACCGGCACCTGCCGGGCATCCCCGACCTGATCCGCCTGGCGGCCCTGCGCCACGATCCGGCACTGGCGTTCCTGCGGCTTGAAGCAGGCATCCGGCGCCAGACGATCGTGATCAACCTGCCGGGCGATGCTGCCAGCCTCGGCCGCTGCCTGCCGGCGCTGCTGCCGCACCTGCCGGCGGCGGTACGGGAACTGCAACAGGCCAGCTCAGCCGTCTGAGGGACCATCCCAAAGGATGACGCCGCAATGAGGTGCCGGCGGTAAGCTCAGTGCCGTGACGATGACCATCATTGCTTCGATCGTGTTTCTGCTCATCTGGCTGGTCAGTCTGGCGGGGCTCGTAGTTCCGGTCATCCCGGGCGTGCCGCTTGCTGCGCTGGGGGCGCTGCTGGCCGGCTGGATGACCGGTTTCGAGTCGCTCGGCCTGACGCCGCTGCTGATCATCGCCGGTCTGGCGGTACTCGCTCAGGTGCTGGATCTGGTGGGCGGCTGGATCGGAACGAAGTACTCCGGTGGCAGCAACGCCGGTGTGTGGGGCAGCATCATCGGTTCCCTCGTCGGCGTAGTGATCGCGCCACCGTTCGGTTTCCTGCCGGGTGCGTTCCTGGGTGCGCTGCTGTTCGAACTGCTGGCCCAGCGGAGTTTCGCCGAGGCGTGGCGCTCGGGCATCGGTTCGATGCTGGGTGCTCTGGGGGGCACTTTCATGAAGCTGCTGTTCCTGATCGGCATCGGCATCATCACGTTCGTCTACCTGTTCTGAGGCGGCCGCAGGGCGGCATATAATCCGGGCATGGATCCAATAATGCTGCAGCTTGGCCCACTGGCGATCCGCTGGTATGGGTTTCTGATCGCCACCGGAGTCCTGATCGGCTCCATCTGGGCTCTGCATGCCGCGCGGCGCCGCGGCATGGACACCGACAAGCTGCTTGATTCGGCGTTCTGGCTTGTGCTGGCCGGCATCGTCGGTGCCCGGCTGGTCTACGTGCTGACCAGTCCCGGGAACTTCTTCGGCCCGGGCGCGAACCCGCTTGATGCCTTCAAGGTGTGGGAAGGCGGCATCAGCATCCACGGTGGCGTCATCGGGATCATGGTGGCGCTGTACTTCTATGCACGGGCGCATAACCTGAACATGTGGGCGATGCTTGACGTCCTGACCCCGGTAGGAGCGCTGGGCATTATCGGGGGCCGCATCGGCAACTTCATGAACGGGACCGACACCGGCGGGCGGCTGACCGAACTCGGCATCGGCTTCACCTGGCCGGAAGTCGGGACGCCCACGTTCGGGCAGGTGGGCCGCTTCATCTTCGGTGAGCCGCTGTGGCAGTACGCTCCGCCCGTATGCCGCACCGTGCCGGCCGGAGACCCCTGCACCGTTCACCTGACACCGCTTTACGGGATGCTGGTCGGTGTCATTCTCATCTTCGTCATCGCCTGGGCGCTGAACCGTACCCGGGTGGCGGGCTACGTTTTCTGGCAGTTCGTCCTGTGGTACTCGCTGCTGCGCAGCGTCATCGAAGAACCGTTCCGCGACAACCCGCTGTTCTGGAACGTGTACCAGAACGACTCCCTGGGCATCGGGGTGTTCACACTCACGCAGCTGATCAGCGTACCGATCATCGCGATCGCCATCTGGCAGCTCATCGAACGCAGCCCTGCCCGGCAGGAGCGGCGTGAGCGCCTCGCCCGCCGCGCCCGGGGACGCTGATGGCGCAGCGGCTGAACGCCGTGATCCTGGCGGGTGGCGCGGGTTCCCGCATGAGATCGGCGAAACACAAGGTGCTGCACGAGCTCGCTGGCAAGCCGATGGTGCAGCACGTCATCGATGCCGCCCGCCGGCTCGACCCTGAACGTATCGTCGTCGTTGTCGGTCATGCTGCCGATGAGGTGCGGCAGGCGCTGCAGGGTCAGGAGCTGGACTTCGTGCTGCAGCGCGATCAGCTCGGCACGGCTCACGCGTACCTGCAGGCGGCTCCGTTGCTGGAGGACAGCGGTGCCCACAGTCTGGTGCTGAGCGGCGACGGTGCGCTGCTGCGGGGGGCGACGCTTGAACGGCTGGCGCGTGACGCTCCGGACAGGGGGATGGCGCTGCTGACGGCACGCGTCCCTGACCCCCATGGCCTGGGCAGGGTCATCAAGGGTGAGGACGGACTGGTGAGCCGCATAGTGGAGCATAAGGATGCCGGAGCTGCAGAACTGGCGGTGAACGAGATCGTGGTCGGAACGTACCTGTTCGACGGGCGCGGCTTCGGACTGGCGCGGGAGCTGAGTAACGACAATGCTGCGGGGGAGTACTACATCACCGACCTGATCGCTGCCTACCGGCGGCTAGACCTGCCGGTCGCAGCTACGGACACGCCTCTTGACGAGTACCCGGGGGTGAACGACCGGCAGCAGCTGGCTGCGGCTGAGCGGCTGCTGCAGGACCGCATCCGCAGTGAGTGGCTGCTCTCCGGAGTAACAATGCAGGATCCTGAGAGTGTATACATCGAGCAGTCGGTGAGCCTGGCGGAGGACGTCGTTCTGGAACCCGGCGTCATCCTCCGGGGAGAAAGCCGTGTAGGACGCGGAGCCCATATCGGAGCGCACTCGGTCGTCGACGGTGCGGTCGTGCCTGCAGGTGTAGTCGTCCCGCCGCTGTCGCGGCTGTAAATTAATGCTAGATTCAGGGGCGGTGATCTCGTCATGTCCTTACTGAAGAAAGAGCGCGCTGCCCTCGCACTTGAGGACGGCACCGTCTATTACGGCTACGCTTTCGGCCACCCCGGGGAATCGGTCGGCGAGGTCGTGTTCAACACGTCGATGACCGGCTACCAGGAGATCCTGACTGACCCGTCCTATCACGGTCAGATCGTCATGATGACGTACCCGCACATCGGCAATTACGGGGTGAGCGTTTACGACATGGAATCCAACCGGCCGTTCGCCCGTGGCTTCATCGTGCGGGAGTTCAGCCGGGTCGCTTCCAACCACCGCTCCAACCAGGGGCTGCAGAGCTTCATGGAGCAGCACAATATCGTCGGCATCGAAGGTATCGACACGCGGGCGCTTACCCGTCGCCTGCGCACCGGTGGCGTCATCAAGGGGGTCATCCGGCACGGGATGAGCAGTCCGGACATCGAGGCCGAACTGGTGCAGCGGGCACGCGACCATGCTGACATCGACGGGCGCGACATGACGCCGGAGGTCACGACGCCGTTGCCTTACGCCCGGCCGACGTTCAAGGACAACCCGCGGGTCGTCGTCGTCGACTTCGGCATCAAGAACTCCATCGTCTACAAGCTGGAGCAGGCCGGGGCGGAAGTGATCGTGGTGCCGGCGCGGACGAGTGCCGCCCAGATCATGGCGCTGCAGCCCTCGGGGCTGGTGCTGAGCAACGGCCCCGGCGATCCGGCCGGACCCACTTACGCCCATGACACCGTTTGGCAGCTGCTGGGGCTGCTCCCTACTTACGGCATCTGTCTGGGGCATCAGCTGCTGGCTCTTGCGGTCGGCGGGCGCACCTTCAAGCTGAAGCATGGCCACCGCGGTGCGAACACGCCGGTGAAGAACGTGCTGACTGGCGAGGTGGTCATGACCAGCCAGAACCACAACTACGCTGTTGACCTGGATTCGATACCGGGCCGACAGTTCATCGCCACTCACGTGAACCTGAACGACGGCACACTGGAGGGGATGTCACACGTCCGCTACCCGGTGTTCTGCGTTCAGTACCACCCGGAAGCAAGCCCCGGTCCGCATGACGCGACGTACCTGTTCGACCGCTTCATGCAGGAGGTCGATGCTTACACCGGTAACGTCGGACTGCCGACGGCCGGGCTCAGGGTGTAAGCGGCTTACCTGGCGGTGAGCGGGGCTGCGGCTGCGTGGCTCCCCGCTGCAGGACCTGCAACCAGAACGCAGCTGGCCCCCGGACAGTGTCTTACGGACCGGGGGTCAATACATTGGCTGCTCAGAGCTGCAGCTGAACAAATGGGGGTGACCGCGCGCAGTGCGCAGTCACCCCCACGGGTGTTACCTGTCAGGCAACCGGATCAGGCCTGTTCGCTGTCGTCTTCCTGTGAGGCATCCGCGGTTTCGCTGCTGTCAGCGTCACCCGCTTCCTCAGCGGTCACGTCAGCGTCAGCGGCGGCTTCGGCTTCCTTCGTTTCGGTTTCCCGGGTCGGACGCTTGCCTTCACGGAACGCAGCGGTGAGCATCGCGGCTGCTTCAGCGGCATCGATCGCGTTCTCGGTCGGTTCGGCGTCTGCAACTGCAGCGGACTCCGTGCTGCTGTCAGCAGCGGGTGCTGCGGCCGCCGCAGCGGTTTCTTCAGCTGCGGGTGCCTCAGCTTCGGCCTGCACCGCAGTTTCGTCTTCAGTGGCTGGCGCCTCGGCGGGAGCTGCTTCCGCTTCCGCGGTCACTTCTGCCTCGTCCTGGCTGGCAGCGTCGGTTTCGCCTGCGGGGGCTGCGCTGTCGGCCGTGGCGTCAGCTTCAGCGTCGTCAGACTTGGAGTCGCTCAGACCGAACTGGGCGAACAGGTCCGCGTAAACGTCCCCGAGCTTGGTGGTGGCCTTAGCACCGGTATCGGCAGCAGCGTACGAGTAATCGTAGTCGATGCCTGCGCTGCGGCGACCGCCACGGCGTCCGGAACGGCGTCCGCCACCGGCTCCGCCGCGGGCCTGACCCGCTGCGGCTCCGTCGAACTCGCTGGCGGTGTAGGGCAGCAGACGGCGACGGCTGAGGCTGGCGCGCTGTTCGACCGGGTCGATGTTGATGATCACGGCCGTGATCTCGTCACCGCGGCTGAAGCTGTCACCGATGTTCTCGATGTGGTCGTGGCTCAGTTCACTGATGTGGACCAGGCCTTCGATGCCTTCCTCGATCTCCATGAACACACCGAACTCGGTGATCCCGGTGATCGGGCCGGTGACTTCGGTGCCGGGCGGGAAGCGGTCCGGCAGGCTGCTCCAGGGATCCGGCTGGGTCTGGCGCAGACCAAGTGAGATGCGCTCCTGCTGCGTGTCGATCTTCAGGATCATCGCTTCGACTTCTTCGCCTTCGCTGACGATCTCCTTGGGATGACGGACGCGCTTGGTCCAGCTCATCTCGCTGACGTGGATCAGGCCTTCGAGACCGGGTTCGATCTCGACGAAAGCACCGAACGGAGTCAGGTTGGTGACCTTTCCTTCGATCTTCTGGCCGATGTGGTAGTTGACCAGAACCTCGTCCCACGGGTTGGCGACGAGCTTCTTCATCGACAGGTTGATGCGCTCGCGCTCCAGGTCCATGTCAAGCACTTCGACGCGGACCTTATCACCCACCGCGACGACGTCACGGGGATGGTTGAAACGGCCATGGGTCAGTTCGCTGCGGTGCACCAGTCCGTCGATGCCGCCGAGGTTGACGAAGGCGCCGAAGTCGGTGACTTCAACGACCTCACCCTCGAGGCGCGCGCCCGGTTCGAGCTGCTGGAGCGTCTCGCTCTTCTGCTCCTTCATCTCCTCTTCGAGGATGGCGCGGCGGCTGATGATGACGCGGTTGCGCTTGCGGTTCAGCTCGATGATGCGGACGCGCAGGCGCTTACCGACGAACGGTGACAGGTCGTTGACCCGGCGCACGTCCACCTGGCTGGCAGGCAGGAACGCCCGGATGCCGAGGTTGGCGACGAGACCGCCGCGGACCTTCTCGACGATCTCTACTTCTACGGGCTTCTCCTTCTCGAAGATCTCCTGGAGGAGGTTCCAGGCGCGTTCCTGATCGGCGCGCTTCTTCGAGAGGACGATGGTGTTGTTGGGGATGTCGGCACGGATGACGTACACCTGGATCTCGTCACCCGGCTTGATCGACTGGGCGGCTTCCTCCGCAGTCGTCTCCTGCTCGAACAGCTGGTTGTACGGCAGGATGCCTTCGATCTTCGCACCCACATCCACGACGACGCCGTCCTGGGTGAGCATGATGACCGTACCGGTGGTGATCATGCCACGGTGGACAGGCTTGCGGGCCAGCTGTTCATCGCTGGCGGCCAGCACGTCCTCCATGGTCATCTCATCGCTGGCGGCAGGTGCAGCTTCCGGTTCGCTGTCCCGGGTTTCTTCGGCCGCTGCAGAGGGTTCAGCCTGCTGCGCGGTTTCAGCTTCCGCTGAGGAATCAGCGGCAGCAGTGGTCTCTTCGTCCTGGCCGGTCTGGGCTTCTGCGCCTTCTGAGGAGGGAACCTGGTTCGAGGTGTTCTCCACTGTGGTACTTACACCCTGGTCGGTATCCACAGTCGGGGCCGGACTATCGGCTTCTTGCGGTGTCGGGTCGGCGGCCGGGACAGGGTGATCCTCGGCCTGGTTCAGCTTTTCATCCATGAAAGGGGGTTCCTCCTTGCCTGTACCACGTTCGCAAGCCGACCTGCATCAAAAAGCGCGCCTGTCAGCTGGTTGCTGCAGGAGTGCTGAGGCTCGGCCGCCTGGACGGGGCACGGCAGACCGTGTTTGACTGGAACTCGCCAGCCGTCAGGCATTGTAGCACGGACAGAGGCTGCGGGGGCGGTGAGCCGGCTACGGCGGCGCTGCTCCCTGTTCGCGACGCACTGCTCCGGTTCATGAAAAAGGACACGGCTCAGTAAAAAAACCGTGTCCTGATCGTGGTAGCGATGGTCGGACTTGAACCGACGACCTCACGATTATGAGTCGTAACAATACGCATTATGTTGCGCGCCGGTTGGGAGGCGGTTGGGCAGAAACAGGGTCGTGAAGGGCCGTACGGCTTCCGTTCGACTCTAGTTGCAGCCCGGTTGCTGGGTAGAGCTTGGGGTTAAAACTGGGGTTACGGCCAGGAGATATCGACCGGGGTGGAAACGGAAAGATGCCCACGGCGTTATCGCACCGGCTCGAGTCGGGCATGCTAGCCTCAGCTCATCTAGCCTAGGCGACCCAGCGTGTTTACCTGCTCCGTGGTTTATGCCACGCACTGGGCCACCGCTAACTGCTATTTTGGTAATGCGCCCTATGGCGTAAGGAGGTTAAAGTGAGGCATTCGGTAAAAGTCGTAGCACCTACGTTCCGTTCAGGAGCGCTGCGGGCATTCGACTTTTTCGGGCAACTCGCCCCGAAGCCTGCGGCACATTTTAGGCATAGCACTTTTAGGGATGACCAGCGAGCCTTGGGACGAGATTGGGAGCGCGTGGGTGGTGATCTTCGTAATGCCTTGAAGCATTGCGCTAAACAGCAGTAACCCAATCAGCATACCTTCTACTACCCGCCGAAAGGCGGGTAGTATTATTTGGCATGTCTAACAAAAAAAGAAGGAAGCAACCAAAAGGGCAAGTGGGTGAGCAAGGCAACACCGAGATGCGGGAATTAACCGAGCGCATCCAGCATGTCATTGGCCATGACATCCCACAGGATCGGGTCACGGAGCTTCTAGGAGTAGTGTCGGAGAGCTTCCAAGGCCCGCTGCCTCACCCGACCCATTTCGGAAGATACGCCGAAATCATGCAGGACGAAGGCAAGGGTATCCTCGCCATGGCCGAGCGGGAGCAAGCGTTCCGGCACGAGAGTGATGCCAAACTGGTTGACGCGCATGTCGAAACGGTTCAAACAGGAAATGTAATGGCTCGAAGAGGGCAGATTATGACATTTACGATTCTCTTCGTAACGCTTGTGGCCGGGGTAGCGCTTGTGGCTTACGAAAAAGAGACTGCAGGCTTCACGTCGATCACCATTGGAATCGGGACGCTGATTTGGAGCTTGTACGGGCCGAAGCGGTTCCAAGCCCAGGCCGATGATAAGCCAAATTCCAGCACGCCAAAAGCTAGGCAATGAACAACGGCTAACCCCCGCGCTCGCAAAGCGCCGCCGCCGGCTACGACCCCACACCGAGGGATCAACCGGCGGCGGTTTGTTATCCACAGCTGAAGCCCCCTGCCTGTGCATTAGTATCTAAGGCATGCGTGGCGCGCCCGAAAGCCTGTGGATAACCTGCCGTCACTGCGGCAACCAAACAGAGTGTCTCGAAGTGCCGAACCCTGGCATGATCTTCTGCACTGCCTGCGGCCTGCTGCTC
>Ga0209487_1004296_pt1 | contig 10989 bp, 9 predicted proteins | sample Poulit2012_FD_187524 | JGI IMG/M metagenome (GOLD analysis project Ga0209487, IMG submission 187524) | Agricultural soil microbial communities from Georgia to study Nitrogen management - Poultry litter 2012 (SPAdes) (version 2) | ecosystem: Environmental > Terrestrial > Soil > Agricultural land... | reverse complement strand
TCGAATCGTTGAGCCGCGGTATTACCGGGTTAGCCCTTTGGTCTCGGATCGATGGGAGCCATGCCCATCCGTGCATCGTGAATCCGGTAAATGATCTCAATACCAATCGCACCGACTACCGCTATGCCAACCGCTGCCATGATGATGGGTGTCGGCGGCAATATGAACTTGTGGTACCACAGAGAAACCGGCACCAAAAGCACAAGTACGAACACCACGTGGAGGCCAAGCAGCATCGTAAGCTTTTGCCAATTCAACGGGCGTGACACGACATTGAGCAACCACAAGCCGGTCAGTGTCAGGGTGATGAAGGTGGCGGTTTGGAGTTGTTCCATCACCAGAGGTGCGCCAGGATCATCAGCCGCTGAGGGCAACACGCCACTAAAGTCTCCCGCCCAGACGCGAGCGTACCAGTTGATGCCCCACAGTGCTGCCACCAGCACGATGCTCGAGGGGATGGCGAACTTCAAAGCACGCGATAAGAACCCGGGTACGTAGCGCCGGGGATTTGGCATTAGCGCCAGGATAAAGGACGCAATACCAATGAAGAGGAAGTCCGCCGTCGACATCTGGCGCGGTAAGGCAGGGTATTGCCACGCCAACAGGGAGAACACCAGGACGAAGAGGAATGCGTAGGCGGTTTTTGCTAGGAACAGGTGGGCTAGCCGTTCCATATTGGCGATAACTTTGCGGCCTTCAGCCAGCACGTGGGGAAGCCGGGAGAATTTCGAGTCCAGCAGCACCATTCGGGAGACGGCTTTCGTTGCGGCGGCCGCATCGCCCATCGCAATGCCGAGATCGGCGGTTTTGACGGCCAGCGCGTCATTGACGCCATCTCCGGTCATGGCCACGACGTGGTCGCGATGTTGTAAGGCTTTGACCATTTGTTCTTTTTGATCCGGGGACACTCTGCCGAAGACCGAATACTGCTCCATGACTTCTGCCATGTCTTCGATATTGTCCGGCAGGTTGCGTGCGTCATAACCGGGGCCGGGATGCTCCCATCCGATCTGGCGGGCAACGGCGGCTACCGTGTGTGGGGAGTCGCCTGAAATGACTTTCAGTTCGACGCCCTGAGCCTGGAAATACTCCAGCGTTTCCCGCGCATCATCCCGGACTTTTTCTTCGAACGTCAAGATCGCGGCGGGGGTAAGGCTGGCGGGTAATTCGGTGAATTCGCCAAACCACGGGTGCTCAGGTGTCGCGGTTGTAGACGGCGTGGTTGAATGTGCCAGCAGCATGGTGCGTTTGCCGGTGGATGATAATTTTCGGGTGCGCTCGTGAAGATCGTGTTTGGTGTGAGCATCGAGTTCAAGTGCTTCGATGAGCGCCTCGGGTGCCCCCAGGACCCAGGCTCCCGCGGGCGCTTGTGAATCTCCCGGATAACCGAAGGCGAAAGCCGACCAGCGCCGCTCAGAGGCAAAGGCGATCGCATCGGTCTGTGGCAGCCGTGGTGTTTTGGGGAATGGTTCGCGCAGTGCAGCGGCAGTGATATTCGCATTGGGGTCAGCGCCAATGTGGCCTAAGACCAGACGCCACCCGTTATCTGTTGCAGCAAGCTGTTTCGCCCCGGAGAACTCCATGGTTCCTTCGGTCAGGGTACCGGTCTTATCGAGACACACCGTATCCACGCGAGCCAAAATCTCGACGGCTGGTTGTTCTTGGATGAGTACTTTCTTACTCGTCAGGTGCAGCGCTGCCATCGCAAATGAGATGGTCGTCATGAGCGCAAGTCCCTGCGGGATCATGGTCGTGATGCCAGCGATCGTGGCGACCAGTGCTGAATCCAGACTGTCGTCGGCCACGACCTGTTGCCAGCCACCAAGGGCTTTGATCTGGCCCCAGGCCACGATAACGATCAACGGGATCAGCGCGATGGTGATCCAGCTCGCGACCTTATCGAGCGCGGTGCGCAGCTCGGAATGCGCCTTAGAGAAGGTCCGGGCGCGTTTCGTCAGGCGTGCCGCGTGTGAGTCCTGGCCCACGCCGGTAATCCGGAAATAGCCGTTGCCTGCGACCACTGAGGTGCCCGACAGGACCGTTGCCCCGGCAGGTTTATACACGGGATCCGCTTCCCCGGTGATGAGTGACTCATTGACGTCGAGGCTTTCTGATGCCAAGACGAGCCCATCGGCCGGCACCTGATCTCCAGCGCGTAAATATACGACGTCGTCCAAGACGGCTTCAGCGGTATCAATCTCAACGTTTTCCCCATTACGGCGCACCATGATGCCGTCCTGGTGGAGCAGGGCGATGCGGTCGAGCTTCCGTTTGGCGGAGTATTCCTGGACCACCCCGATGATCACGTTGGTGACCGCTGCAATAGCAAAAATCATGTCCAACCAGCGGCCCAACGCGATGATGCCAAGCGCGCACAGGAAAATGACCAGATTGAATAATGTCAGGATGTGGGTACGGAGAATGGCGGCCAACGACCGTGAGGTTTCGTTGGACTGTACGTTATGCAGCCCAAGTGCAGCGCGTTTTTTGACCTGCTCGTCGGTGAGTCCCTGGGTTAAGAGGGTCTGGTCATTAATCACACCCGGATCGTTGACACCGCGAGCTGTCAGCAGCGTCTGGCGATATTCCGCTGTGACATCCACCTGGGATGTACTACGGCCGGACGGGGTTGCACTGTTGTTGTGCAACGGGGTGGATTCGGACACTACCTACCTCATGAACGCTGTTGTCAATATGATCATCCTAGCGAGACGAACGTGAACAAAACTCGTCTGCAAGGTGGATTTTTGCTTCCTCACGACAACGGGTGGGATGAAACTATCATCCCACCCGTGGCGCATCGTCTGCTAGTGACCGAAGCGATCCGGCAAAGCTGAGGCCCAACCGGAACGAAGCTCCTCGACGGTCGCGGTGAACAAATCTTGAATTTCAAGAGCCGCCGAGTTCGCGTCAACCACGCCGATTCGCAGCGCCGGATATCCGCGGGAGTCGGTGATGCCCCGAAACCGGACTTCTTCGGAGAGCGGCACCGCCACCAGCGCGCGTCCTTGCGATTCAGAGAACAATGCTGTGAAGGCATCAATGCCATCACGTTCGGTGATGTAGTGCAGATTGATACGCATCCCGACCCCGGCGTGCAGTACCATGTCGGCAAGTGCCCCGGCCAGTCCACCGTCAGAAAGGTCATGGGCGGCATCCAACATATTGGTTCGGGAAGCATTCGAAAGGAGCCCGGCGAGCTGGCGTTCCTTGGCCAGATCAACCTTGGGTGGCACCCCACCGAGATGACCGCGTAGGTGGGCAAACTGGGAACCGTCAAGCTCATCGAAGGTTTCACCCAGCAAATAGATAGCTGAGCCATCAAAGGCCGGGTGTAACCAGGATGGCACCGCGGTCGCGACGTCGTCGTAGCGGCCCAGAGTGACGATCATCGGAGTCGGATGGATCGGGGTGTCCCCGGTCTGGTTGTACAGCGACACGTTGCCACCGGTCACCGGGATACCCAGCTCCATGCACGCATCCGCAATACCGCGTGTGGATTCGGCGAACTGCCACATCACGGCGGGGTCTTCGGGCGAACCAAAGTTCAACCCATCCGAGATGCCCAGCGGGGTCGCCCCCGAGGTCGCCACATTGCGATAGGACTCAGCCACGGCCAGCTGCGAGCCCTGATACGGGTCTAAGTACACGTAGCGGGAGTTGCAGTCGATGGCCAGCCCGATACCCATGCCGGTTTCCTCATCAACCCGCACCACACCTGCGTCATTGGGCGCAGCCTGACGGGTGTTACCCCCGACAGAAGTGTCGGTTTGGGTGGTGATCCACGATCGATCCGCCATATTGGCCGAACGCATCAGTTCGATGACGGCAGTTTTGAGTTCCTCACCGGTGGTCGGCAGCTCTGCCGCCGCAGCCGAGGAGCGGAAGGTATCGGCCTGCAGGCTGTCTTGCCAATCGGGCCGGGCATAGGGGCGTTCATAGACCGGTCCGCCATCGGCAACCGTTGTGGGATCGACGTCGACGATGCGCTCGCCGTCCCAGTCGATAGTCAGCCGGCCGGTGTCGTTCACCTCACCGAGCCACGAGTATTCCACCCCGTACTTGGCCATGATCTGTTCGAATGCATCAACATTGTCCGGGGTCACAACCGCCATCATGCGTTCCTGCGATTCAGACATCAAAATGTCACCGGCCGACAAGCCCTGATCACGCAGTAAGACGTTGGTCAGCTCGATGTGCATGCCACCGTCACCACCGGCGGCGAGTTCACTGGTTGCACACGCAATACCGGCAGCGCCGAGGTCTTGGATCCCTTCGACCAGCGACTTGGCGAACAGCTCCAGCGTGGCCTCGATGATCACGTTTTCTTGTAGCGGGTCACCGGCCTGCACCACCGGGGTGTTTGCTGCCCCCTCATCGTCGAAGGCCGCCGAACTCATGGCCGCCCCTCCGATACCGTCACCACCGGTGCGAGCCCCAAAGAGCACGATCCGGTTTCCGGTCCCCGACGCCTGAGCTAAACGCAGATCCTCGTGACGCAGCACGCCCACAGCCCCGGCATTGACCAGCGGGTTCCCCTGGAACACCGCATCAAATGCGGTTTCTCCCGCAATATTGGGTACACCCAGAATATTGCCGTAGTGGCCCACCCCGGCGACCGCACCCTTGACGATGCGTGCGGTGTCTTCATGGTCTTCATGCCCCACGCGCAGCGAGTCCAAGACCGCCACGGGGCGAGCGCCCATCGAGATAATGTCACGAACCACGCCACCAATCCCGGTGGCGGCGCCCTGGAAGGGCTCCAAATACGACGGCGAGTTGTGCGATTCAACCTTGAATGTCACGGCCCAGCCATCACCGAGATCGACCACGCCGGCGTTTTCACCCAGGCCCACGAGCATGTGGCGTTGCATTTCCTCGGTGGTTTTTTCCCCGAACTGGCGCAGGTGGACCTTCGAAGACTTATACGAGGTGTGCTCGGACCACATGGATGAATACATGGCCAGTTCGGCTTCGGTCGGACGGCGGCCCAAGATATCGCGGATACGCTGGTACTCTTCAGAGTTCAAACCAAGCTCCGCCCAGGGCTGTGTGACCTCGGGGGTTTCGCCTGCGTGTGCGACCGTATCTAGCTGCTGTTGTTCCTTATTCACCGACCACAACTCCTTCATTGTCGATCGCACCGGCAGCACGCACGATGGAGACGAAAAATCCTTGCCCATCGACGCCCATGCCCGGACCATCGGGGTGATCCGTCCCAAAGCCTTCTTCGATCGCATACTCCGGGCTGGCCATGAGCCCTAGGACGAAACCATCAGTTGAGCTGATCCCTACGATATCGTGGACGGAACCGTCCGCAGACTTCTTGGCGCGGACGATGATATTGCCTTGGTTTTCGAGTTTCTGCAGCTCGGTTTCGGTCGCGACGTACTGCATGTACGCGCCCTTTTGTATCAACCGTATCTGCTCGCCAAGATCATAGGCATTGGTCATGGCCGACGAGTTATCAGCGATGACCAATTCGACCTCGCTGTGATGGAACCCTGGCGTCTGATTCGCGATGAAGCCTCCGGGTAATAGCTCGGCTTCGGTCAACACCTGGAAGCCGTTGCCTACACCGATCACGGTGAGTTCCTTGGACTGAACAGCTTCTTTGAGCACCCGCATAATCGGCTGGGTCGCGGCCAATGCTCCGGCGCGCAGATAATCTCCGTAGGAGAACCCGCCGGGCAAAATGACCACAGAAACGTCTGCCAGATCAGGAGCTACCGTCGTTTTGGGGTGCAACGGCACCGGGGTCCCACCGGCCAGTTGCACGGCCCGGATCACCGAGGCCGCATCTGTTGCAGCGTCGAACATCACGACGCCGATATTTGGTTCGCTCATTTGGCCACCTCAACATTGGCAACGTATTCGGTGGACGGATTCGCCAAGAGTTCTGCGGCCAATGCTTTGGCACGATCCAGCACATCCGGGGTGACTTCGCCCTCGACGGTGAGTTCGAACCGTTTGCCTTGTCTGACGGAAGTGAACTCCCGGAACCCTAATTCGGGAAGCCGAGCATCGATGGCTTTTCCTTGGGGGTCAAGCACTTCTGGTTTCGGCATGACTTCGACGACGATAGTGGGCATAATTGCTCCTGATCTGGAATCTACCAATTGGCACACCCGATTTTATCGAACATCCCAGACTCCATGATGAATGGGTCGACGGTCCCGCACAACCCGCCCAATCAGTCACCGTTGCTGACATACCCGTGTTCATATGCCCAGATCACTGCGTGCACGCGATCCTTGACGCCCAACTTCATCAAAATATTGGATACGTGGGTTTTTACCGTGGCCGGCCCCACGAACAGCGTCTCGGCAATATCGGCGTTGGATAGTCCCTTGACCAACATTCGTAAGATCTCATCTTCCCGTTTCGTCAGCGCCACAGTCGGTTCTTTGGGCGATTCTGCCACCGGCGTGGGCTGTTCGGCTGGCTCATCAAACATCCGGTCCAACACCCGCCCGGTCACTTCGGGTGCCAACAGTGAATCTCCGGCAGCCAGCACCCGGATCGCCCGAATCAATTCTTCCGGTCCCGCGGTCTTGAGCAAGAATCCCGAGGCACCGGCCTTGAGCGTTTCGAAAAGAAAATCATCGCGATCAAAAGTGGTGAGGATGAGGATCGCCGCGCGACTGCCGTTGTCCATGAGTGTCCTGGTGGCTTCGATACCGTCCATTTCCGGCATTTGCACATCCATACACACGACATCGGGGTCCAGCTCATGCACCTTGGTGATCGCTTCGCGCCCATCGGATGCTTCACCGACAACGTCGATGCCCGGTTCGGTTGACAAGATGGTTGCCAGGCCGGTCCGAAGCAGCGGCTGATCATCTACGAGTAGAACACGAATTACAGAATCAGACATCTCAAACTCTCACTCAGCACGACTTAACGGCACCCGAACAATGACTTTCCACCCATACGGGGTGCGCGGACCATATTCTAACGTGCCGTCCACAGCGTGCACTCGTTCTTGCATCCCCTGAATCCCAGTCCCCGTGCCATGGCAAAGGGGTTCATAGGCCTTCCCGTCGTCTACCACCGAGAGCGTCAGATCCGTGTCGCCGTACTCGAGCTTCACCAGGACGTCGACGTCATTGCCGGCATGTTTTCGAACATTTGACAGGGCTTCTTGTGCCACTCGATACAGGGTCAGTTCAACCGCGCCAGACACCGGAACTGGCTCACCGACGATTTCTAAATTCACAGTCTGCTGTGGTGACTCTGCTTGACGCACCAGTTCTGGCAGCTGGCTCAGGTCTGGCAGGGGTTCGGTCGAGCCGTCCTGGTCGCGCAGGGTGTAGACCATTGTTTGTAATTCCTGAACCGCCTGAGCCGACGCCGACTCAATGTGTTCTAACTGCTCGACCACAGCTGTTGTATCTCGACCGGCCTCCACGAGTCGACGCGCAGCAGAAGCATGCACCCCCATGACGGTGACGTGGTGGGCGATGACGTCGTGGAGTTCGCGGGCAATATGGAGCCTTTCCTCTTGCACCGCAGCCTGGGCGATCTTTTCGTTGGCTGCGGCGAGCTCATCGTGAGCTTTCTGGAGCTTCCAGCGCTCTTTCGCCCGATTCCAGGCGCGCGTGCCGAAATACCAGGCGGCCGCATAGTACCCGATAGAAATCACAAGTGTTGTGCCGACCACATACAGCACTTCCCCGGGATCAACCTCTTCGGCAGTCTCGGCTCCCACCAGTGCCTCATCACTGCTGAGGGCTATGACCACCAGTGAGCCCCCGTATTGCACCAGCACATTCAATAATCGCGCCCAGAAGGCTAACCGACGATTCGAAACCCACGCACCCATCGCATAAATTGTCATAAACCCGACGAAGAGCACCGAATAGAATTCCACCGATGCCTGCAGCGAGACCAACACGATCAGCGTCGTATAGACCGTGGCAATGATGACAGGGAAGCGGCGATAGAGTACGAGCAGCGATGAGATCAACAGCGAAAATGCGTGGGCGACAACGATATTCACGCCCACGTCATCAATGATGTCGGTCAACCGCAGCGCCTGCAAACTCAAGATCGAAACGAAGGCGACGACGATGGCCAGGATCGTGTCGGTGCGCAACCAGTTCTCCGGTAAGCGGCGAATAAACTGCTCGTCGGTGGTGGTTTGCCCGACTTGTGGGGTACCGGCGCGTTGGGGCATTCACTGACCTTTCGGGTGGGATCTGGTGGTGGGAACTGCAGCCACCAGGAGAGGTATAACATCGCGCAGCACATCGTGGCGGTGTACATAATCGCGCTGTTCCTGAAATACGTTCGCAAAAGCAATATACGCCAATAATGTACCGGTATAGAGCGCGACATAAGTGAGGACGGTCCAATAGACGGTTTCGATGATGGCGGCGTGCTCTGCTAAAAGGTCTTGGATGCCTCTGACGTTTTCACTGTTGCCGCCGGTGACTTCTTGTACCAACAGCAGGAATTCGGGCGAGACCATAAAAAACGACAGCACAATGGGAATGGACCACGTGACGAGCCGGGCGAAAGCATTGATGAATCGCTCCTGCAGCGTCGATTTCAGCACCAACAGTGCCAGCGTGAGCAACACAAACGTGAAGCTACTCAGCGTGATCAACAGCAGCAGAAAGCCAAGCTCGCTGAAGATCGGTGTGTAGCCGGTGTCCGTGGTGTGCTCAGGTAATAGAAAATGCAACAACACGAGCGCCAGAATGAGTAGTCCTGCCGCCGTGGGGAGCAACCGAGCCAGCACGGAAAGTCGGTGGCGGACGAGATTCCGAGCTGAAGTGGTTTGACGAGCGGTGAAGATGCTTTCTAAGGCCAGCCAAATGGTTTGTGGTGAGGTACTCAGATAGCATGCCAGGTCGCGGATGGCACTGAGGGAGTGCTGGACAGTATCGAAGCGCTGCGGGGCAAATTCTTGATGATGCGGGCTTCCGCATGTTTCACACTCTTCGCTCGTCGCGGTGGCTGGTAGGGGAGCAGACCAGGAATGCTGGCTGTCTTTACGGCGGCGTAGGCGGCGAAGTTTGGTCGATATGTGCGTGGGTTCTCTGTCTGAGGGGCTGCGAGTCAAGCGCAGGCGCTGAAATCTGGTGGCTTTTTTATGAACGATCTCATGATCATCGATTGTTGCTGCAAGCTCGGAACAGAGTTCGTCAAATTCTGCAGCGGAGGTGCCGGCCGTGCGGTCCCATAGTTGGTCGGTCATATGTGCATATATACCAACAAACTGCGAAGTCGTGGTGCTTTGAGAACCAAAACTGTTGGCAGGTCACGTTTCGTCATGACTTCTGTCCGACACAGAATTGTGGTTTGATTGGCAATCGAGAAGGAATCACGAGATCCAACGTCAAGCTCTGGCTAGTTGGACGGCAACCCTCTGCATGTAGTGGGGTGCTCCAGATGATGATTCGGCTCACCGCAACCGCGTGAGCAAGTACTGCGATATTTCGCCTGACATCACCGCTGTTACATGCGTGCGGTCCAGGGAGTCACTATGGCAACAAAACCGTTGCATTTCAACGCGTGGGTTATGGACGCTGCCCGTCATATTCAGCAGGGTCCAGACGATGTTCCCGGCTCCTTACGTAAGCGACTATTCGGTCACGATCGAGTCACTGAGCGGCTTCCTGCTGTCAGATATCGCGGTGTTCTACACCCGTCGGGACCGGCAATAAACGAAGCTCGAGCAGAGATAGGAACTACACGATGAGCAACCTAGTAGAACGTTTTCAGCCCCTTTTTGACCGCATTGCGCAAGAGGCTGTTGATCGAGAACTGCAACGCGTTTTGCCGTATGAGCAAGTTCGTTGGTTAGCTGATGCGGGATTCACAAAACTCCAAGCCCCTGCAACCTACGGTGGCCAAGAAATCTCGGTGGAACAGTTAGTCGAGTTGCTCATACCGCTTGCGACCGCCGACTCCAACCTCGTCCAAATCCTGCATGCACACTTTGGGTTTACGCCTTTACACGTGTTGAATCCACAACCGGTCAGCGATTGGTGGCTCACCCAAGTCGGGCAAGGAAAGATCATTTCCAATGGGATGGTTGGCGGCGGTGAAACCACCAACGGTACCTTTAGCGGAACAAAGATCTATACGACAGGTGCCTTATTTGCTGATGAAATGTTTGTGGTCACAGGTCGTGATGATGAGGGTATGCCGATCTTCCACCTGCTGAATCCGGAAGCAGCCGGCGTTGAGGTGATAGATGACTGGGACGGGATCGGTCAACGCCTCACTGCATCTGGCACAACGCGTTTTACCGATGTGGTCCTGGATGACCGACGCAGGATGACGATCAATACCCCGTCCGGCCTGTTGACCAATGCGTTCGTTATGCTCATTCACGCAGCAGCCCAGGCAGGTATTGCGGCCGCAGCCGTGGCAGACGCCGCAAGATTTGTGGGAAACCGTTCAAGGACTTACGGTCACGCACTTGCGGAATATCCTAAGGATGACCCCTTAGTCCAAGAGGTGGTAGGCCGGATGAAGGTCCACGCCCAGGCATCAGCCGATCTGGTGAAAATTACCGCACGAGATTTCGACGCATATTTGCGGGAAGCGGCAACTCTCTCATTAGACAGTACTGCGTATTGGGAGGTGTACGGCCAGGCAGTGACGCGCATTCATGCTACCTCGGTGAGCGTGTCGGAACACGTATTGGAGGCCACTCAACTGGTATACGAGGTCGGCGGCGCATCGGTGCTGCAACGCACGCACGGCTTCGATCGACACTGGCGCAACGCCAGAGTGCTGGCGAGTCACAATCCGGCACACTATAAGTTGCGCGGGCTAGGAAACTACCAGCTCAACGGGACAATCCCACCCGTAGATAGTTGGGTTCGTCCCTCGCGGCCGCTGGTTAATCAAAACTAGCAAGCCAGTCGGCAACCGCCGTGGCGTCTAAGGCCGCCACGGCGCTGGGCGACAGCTCGGGTTTGGCAGGGGGATCTGGAGTAGGGATGGACTCTAGGACCTCAACCAGCTCAT
>Ga0209487_1004293_pt1 | contig 10992 bp, 11 predicted proteins | sample Poulit2012_FD_187524 | JGI IMG/M metagenome (GOLD analysis project Ga0209487, IMG submission 187524) | Agricultural soil microbial communities from Georgia to study Nitrogen management - Poultry litter 2012 (SPAdes) (version 2) | ecosystem: Environmental > Terrestrial > Soil > Agricultural land... | reverse complement strand
CTTGGGGAAATGCGAGGTGGGCGAGGAATCCCCCGACTGCCGCTACTAACAGGGAGGTGGACCGGCGGGAAACTGACACGAGCCCAGAATACTTCACTTGCACCCCTGCCACTGCCCCGGCGCGGTTAGGCCTCCTTCGGACCGCGGGGGCGTCCCCCTCGTTTTCTAATGAAGGCCTCCCGCGCCGGGTCTGCAGTGCAGGTACGGTTGGCAATCTACCTGCTTAGCCCGCATTAGCCAAACGGCCATCGACGCTGGTCAACGGCATCGGCGCTGGTCAATCGCGTGTGAGTTTTCGGGGAGGATTTTCCTGTCTGGGCGTGTCGCGCTTGTCTTCGCCACCAGATCCCCTATAGCTCCACGCCCCGGTGCCACAACCGCAACAGGTCTGGCTCCGACTCCCCAGCACCGAGATACGGAAGCAGCGGCGTGCCAGCGCGCTCATCGGTGGACCAGTGCGCGGCTCGCTCGTCTGGGGCCTGGACGGCGAGTGCCTCCACGTGCCAGGAGGCGAGGTCGGCCGGCGCCCCAACCCGAAGCATGCCCCTGGGCTCGAACTGTCCAGGGGTGAGGCGCCAAGCGCCGCGGGTGTGGGCGTTGAACGCGGCCCGCGCGGAGATCGGCGCGGGCCCTTCGAAGAGAGCCCGGGTGATCGTCTCCCACGGAGTTCCTGCGCCTCGCAGCGCAAACGGCACTCCGGCTCTGGCGAGGTCGGCGAGCCGGAGCTTGATCTCCCCGTCAATGATGATGACGACGCTCCACCCTTCGAGCACGTGCGGGGCAACATCTTCCCGCGCGCTGAGGTATACGCGGGCGGACGGTACCCGCCCGCCCGCCGCGAGGTCGGTGAACGCCGCTGCGTCCCCGCGGCCGGCGACGGTGAGCGCGGCCTCGACCAGCGGGGGCCGCTCCATCCGGAGGAAGTCTTCCATCTCCTCCGCGCTCGCGCCCGGGGCGAGCGCGTGGATCGCGGGCCCGCTTGCGGGCGGGTCGGACAGGATCCCGATCGCGTCGAGGTGCGGGTCATACCCGGCCAGCTCGGCGGCCGACCCGAGGTGGATGTGTGCCGCGGTGATGCCGTTACGGTGCAGTACGCTGGTGGGCGCGGCCGCGGCGTCGTGGAAGGCCGGGGTGATGAGAGCCCGCTCCGCGTCAATGACCGGGGCGTCCGGATGGGCTCGGGCGCGGTAGGCCGCGGTGTCCTCGTCCCCCATCCACGTGATGATCCCGCCCTCGACGTGGAGCGCCGTCGCGAACCGCTCGATCGGGCTGTGGATCGTGGCGTTGTGAATAATCAATCGAGGGCTCCGTGCGCCACTACACCGCGCCGGATCTCGTCCATGGCTTCCCGCGCGGTGCGCCGAAGGCGCGGAGTCGGCGCAACAAGTGCGACCTGGTCGAGCAGATCTAGCACCTGACGCGCCCAGCGCACGAAGTCCCCGGCTGCCAGGTCGGTATCGGCGAGTACGATATCCAGGCCCAATCCGGAGGCCCAGTGGAACATCGGCAGTACGAGACCCATGTCCAACGGGGTGGTGACCTCGAGGTGGAAATCGGTTTCGAGCGCCATGATCTCGCGGGCGCAGGCGCTGGTCTCCCGCAGGGCCTCCCCCATCGGTACCATCGTGTCGGTGAAGCGCGGAACTGGGCTGGGTTCGTCCGATCGCGGTTCGTACATCACCGCGGCGATGACCCCGGCCAGTGCGGGAGCGGTGAGGTCGTTCCAGATGCCATCGCGGAGCGCCTGGGCGATGACGAGGTCCTGTTCGGAATAGATCCGCCGCAACCACTTGCCTTGGTCGGTGACGACCAACGCGTTGTCCTCCTCATCGAGGTAGCCCAGGCTCAGTAGCACCTTCGTCACCCGATCGAATTCTCGAGCGATCGAACTGGTCCGGCCCTCGATGCGCCGAACGATCCCCTGGTACTCCTTGTCGACTTTCAGCCAGCGGTTCGCCCAGCGGGCGTGGTCCTCCCGTTCGGCGCAGCCGTGACACGGATGGGCGCGCAGCTGCTCACGGAGCCGTTCGAGTGTCTCATCCCCAGGCGCCTTCTTCTTCTGATTCGGGAAGTCCTCGTGCGCAAGGGCGCCGAGGGCGGAGCGCATCGAGGAAGCGAGGTCCACGCGGTCCCGGGGCCGGCGGGAGTTGAAATGCTTGCCCACCCGGATCCGCGTGAGCACCTGGGTGTCCACGGGAATGTCGGCGTGGCTGAGCTTGCGCACCCGGGCGTCGCTGGTGAGCACAGTGAGGATCGGCCCGTCCGCGTCGAATTCGGGCCGGGAGAGCACCACCGCGTGCCCTTGCCGGCGTCCCCGTGGCAGACGGACGACGTCGCCTTTGCGCAGTTCGCTCACCGCGTCGTACAGCGCCTGGCGTTGCGCGCGGGAGCGTGCCCGGGAAAGTTCCTTTTCTCGGTCGTTGATCGCTTGCCGCAGGCGCATGTATTGCTCAAAATCACCCAAGTGGCACGACATCGCTTTCGCGTAGCCTTCCTTCGCTTCGGTGAGTTTGCGGGTTTGGCGGGCGAGACCGACCACGGCCCGGTCGGCCTGGAATTGGGCGAAGGAGGTCTCCAGGATCTCCCGCGCCCGAGCGGCGTCGGTCGTGGCCAGGAGGTTGACCGCCATGTTGTACGTCGGCCGGAACGCCGAGCGTAGCGGGTAGGTGCGCCGACTCGCGAGACCGGCGAGGGCGATCGGGTCCAGACCGCTGGAGTACAGGACGACCGCGTGCCCCTCCACGTCGATTCCGCGCCGACCGGCGCGGCCGGTGAGCTGGGTGTACTCTCCCGCGGTGATGTCAGCGTGGCGCTGGCCGTCCCACTTCACGAGCCGTTCCAGCACCACCGAGCGGGCGGGCATGTTGATGCCCAGCGCGAGGGTCTCGGTCGCAAAGACCACCTTGATCAGCCCGGCGGCGAACAACTCCTCCACGGTTTCCTTGAACACCGGCAGCATGCCTGCGTGGTGGGCCGCTACCCCGTTGATGAGGGCGTGGTGCCAGCGCCAGTAGTCGAGGACCTCGAGATCCTCCCGGGGAAGGTCACGGGTGTGGTTCGTGACGATCCGGTCGATCTCGTCTTGTTCGGCCGCGGTGGTGAGCGAAATCCCGGCCGCGAGCAATTGCTGGACGGCGTCATCGCAGCCGGCACGGGAGAAGACGAACACGATTGCGGGCAGGAGTCCGGCCCGGTCGAGCCGGTCGACGACGGTGATCCGCGAGGGCGGGCGCACGAACGGGGTCCGGTAACGGCGTTGCTTGCCCTTCCCGCCCCGGGAGTGGGAGCCCCCGCGGGGCTGGGCGCCCTGGATCGCATCGATGAGGTAGGGCGAGATCGGCGGATTGGGTCCGGGATCGGTCGGGTCGACGTCGGCAGAATAGAGGTCGAGCAGCCGCCGCCCCACCATCACGTGTTGCCACAGCGGCACTGGGCGGATCTCGGAGACGACCACCTCAGTCTCCCCACGAACCTCTGCCAGCCACTGCCCGAACTCTTCGGCGTTGGACACGGTGGCCGAAAGAGAAACGAGCTGCACCTCGGGCGCGAGGTGGAGGATCACCTCTTCCCACACCGGGCCACGGAACCGGTCGGCGAGGTAATGCACTTCATCCATGACGACGAACGCCAGGCCGGCGAGGGCATCGGAACCCGCGTAGAGCATGTTCCGCAACACTTCGGTGGTCATCACCACAATCGGCGCCCCGGCGTTGATCGAGGTGTCCCCGGTGAGCAGGCCGACATTCTCTTCACCGTGGCGGCGCACGAAGTCGGTGTATTTCTGATTCGAGAGCGCCTTGATGGGCGTGGTGTAGAAAGCCTTCTGCCCGACCTGCAACGCCTTGTACACCGCGTATTCACCGACGACGGTCTTACCCGCCCCCGTCGGGGCGGCGACGAGGACGCCCTGACCCGCGTCGATCGCCCGGCACCCCTGCAGCTGGAATTCATCGAGGTCGAATTCGTAATGGGCCGCGAAGCGCCCCAAGTCGGAGCGTTCGAATTCACGTCTCCGAGCTGCCGCAGCGTAACGCTGAGCCGGTGATGTCATGTTTCTAGCCTAGGACACAACATTTGCACCACTCCACTATGGAGCTGCACCCGGGCGGGGCCCTTGCCCACGAATTCGCCATCGGCATACACTCCCGGGATCTCCCCACCACCTGCTCCGGCGATCCGCACGTCGCGGGCAGTGATCACCCGCACCGCCGGGTGAGAGATGTGGGTACCTGCGTACACCCTGGGGAACACGCGCAGGAGCCCCAGGCGGGAGATGCGTCCGGCAAGGACGACTTCGAGTTCCCCGCTATTGATCCGGGCGCCGGGGGCGATCTTCATGCCCCCGCCGAAGCTCGGGGCGTTCGCGACCGCCACGAGGGTGCCCGCGAAGGTTTCCTCGTTGCCGTCGATATCGATCCGGTAGGGGTAGGGGCGGAAGGTCCGCAGTTCCCGGAACACCCCGCGCAGGTACCGGCCCATCCCTCGGGGCCAGCGGTAGGTGTTGGCCCGGGAGTTCACCTGCGAATCGAATCCCGCGGAGACGACGCAGCCGGCCCACCGGTGGGGAGCGGGATAGTCGAGGCTACTCCACTCGTTGCCGAGGTCGGGGGTGAGTTTCACCGCATCGATCGGTTGCGGACCGGTGGCCAGCGCGGCGAAGAGGGCCTCGATGGCGGCGGGGACGTCGTGCACTGGCAACTGCAGGTGCCGGGCGAAATCGTTACCCGACCCGACCGGGATGAGCCCGAGCGGGGTCCCAGTGCCGGCGATGAGGTTGATGCCCATGTGCGCCATCCCGTCGCCGCCGACGACGAGGAGCACGTCATATTGACCCCGGCGGGCCTGGGCGTTCTCGAACGCGGCGCGCGGGTCGGAGCGGGTGAGGTTGAGGGCGCTGACGCCGCGGGCGTCCAGTTCGGCGAGGACCTGCTCCCCGCGGGCCTTGCCCCGCCCGTGCCCGGCGGTGGGGTTGATGAGAACACCGAAGCGATGCGCGCCCACCCTCATTTCTCCGTTGATTCGCCGGCGAGTTCCGCGTCGATCTTCGCTCGGCGCTTGTCGATCCGCCGGTCGGCGAGCAGGCTCACGCCCACGGCGAGGAGGTAGAGCACCGCCATCGGGATCGCCATGAGGAACATCGTCGAGATCTCCCCCACCGTCGGGGTGATCGCCGCGGAGAACACGAGGATGATGATGACCGCCCAGCGCCATCCCTTCAACCAAGTCTTCCCCTTGACCACCCCCAGGAAGCTCAGCACGACCATGAACAGCGGCATGAGATAGGCCAGGCCGAAGGCGAGCAGCAGCTGCAACACGAACTTGAGATAGACCTCTGCCGTGATGAGGTTGCGGGTGCCCTCAGGGGTGAACATCGTCAGGAACCCGACCACTCGCGGCAGCGCGGTCCAAGCGGTGTAGATCCCTCCCGCGAACAGCGGCACCGCGGCGGCGACGAACCAGAGGGTCGCCCGCCGTTCTTTACTCGTGAGCGCGGGGTTGACGAACCCCCAGATCTGGAAGATCCACCACGGTGAGGCGAGCACGAAACCGATGAAGGCAGCCACGCGGAGCTTCACGTCGAAGGAGCCGGCGATCGCCGAGAAGTTCAGCTCCGCGAGTTGCCCGCGTTCCTGAAGCGTGTCGAAGGGTGCTTTGAGGGCCGCAAAAACGTCGTCGTAGAGATACCAGCCGATGATGGCACCGATGATGATGCCGATTCCCGCGAGGATGAAGCGGCGTCGAAACTCCCTCAGGTGTTCCCCGAGGGGCATCCTCCCCTCAGGGTTGTTTTTTGTTGCCAACGCCGCTCACCGAGGGTCGGCAGGGGGCTTCGGCGCCTGGGGAGGGTGGTCACCGGGGTGTTGCTGATCGGAGTTCTGCGGCGGGTTCGGGTTGTGTGCGATCGGCGGGGAGGGCCGGTCGTCGTCTCGGAGGTCGCGCACTTCCTCTTTGAATATCTTCATGGACTTGCCGACGTTGCGGGTGATGTCCGGCAGCTTGGACGCCCCGAATAAGAGGATGATGAGAAGGATGAGCACTGCCCAGAAAGCAGGGTTACGGATCATGGCTGTTCTCCAAAAAGCACGAGTGACGCACCTGTAAGTCTAGACCCTCGGCGGGTGAGCTAAAACTTCCTCCCACCGCTGCAGGGTAGCTTTTCGCCGCAGGAATTTTCGTTGCCCACGGCGAGCCCGGTTCAGGCGCCGGGCGTCGCGCCACTGTGTTTTTTCCTCCTCGCCGGCGAGCAGCGCGGGCGGGGTGTCGAAGCTTTTCTCCTCAATCGATTCCACTGCCTGGGCGTAGGCCTCAAAAACCTCAGTGCTCTCCTGGGCTTGGGCGAAGACGTTCTGCGCTTTGCGGAACAGGTGCAGCCCGACCAGCGCGTAGAACACGAGCGCGCCGACGACGAGCGCCACCCACAGGAGGACCCAACCGGTTGTTGACATGGCTGCCAGCCTACCCCTCGTACGCCGACAACGCATCGGCGGCGAGGTTCGCCACCCGCTGGGCGGCGCTACGTGGGCGGATGCTGTGGATCGAGTCTCCTAGTCGCAGGCACAGTTGATCGAGCCACGCGGGATCATCGGCGGCGATGACGGCGGTGAAGGAGTCCGCGTGTTCGGTCACCGACTCCACGGGGATCTGCTCGACGACCCACCGGGCCCGGGGCGCGAGGCGCAGCTCCACGTGGTGGGCGAACTGGGAGGTGTCCATCGGAGCGAAGCGCGAGGTGGCGGCCCGCTCCGAGACCGGGGTCTCCAGGGGGCGGATCTCCAGGATCCGGTCGAGGCGGAAGTGGCGTTCCCCGCGTGCGTTGTGGCACCAGGCTGTCAGCACCCAGTGGTCGCCGATCGCGTTGAGCTCCCCGGGGTCCACGGTGCGGGTGGATTCCTCATCCGTGCCCGAGACGTAGTGAAGCCACAATTGCCTGCCCTGGGCGAGCGCCTGCTCCACCGTTTCGCGAACATTCTGGGTTGCCTGCGGCGTGCGGCTGATGTGGATCGCCTCGGCCGCCTGCGCCGCCTCACCCGCAGCGGCTTGCAGTTTCTCCCGGGTGCTTCGCAGCACCTCGCTCTCCCCGAGCCTCGCGATGAGGGAATTGAGGGCCACGAGCAGCGTGACCGCTTCGCTCGCCGAGAGACGCAGGGGCCGGTCCATCTGTTGGCTCTCGCGGAGGCTGATGAGCCCCTCATCGAACGCGGAGGCTTCGAAGTCGAGCAGTTCCGCGTGGGTGTACCCGGGCGCGCCGGCGACCCAGAGAGTATTGACGTCGTCGAGAAGCTGTTTCTCGGAAATCCCGAAGTGTTTCGCGGCCTGGGCGAACGGGACCTGGCGACCGTCGGCGAAGTAGGTGATCATCGCGAGTAGCCGGGTGAGGCGTTCTGGCGTGAGTTCCCTCATTGGTCCCCCTCCCCTGGGCGGGCCAATGCCCGCAACTTGCGCGTCACCAGTTCCCGCAACCGGGCCGGTTCCAATGCGACGACGGCCGCGCCATAGGTGGCGATCTCCCCGGCGAAGGAGGTGAGGTCGGCGACGGGGAGTTCGATGACGTCGCGGTCACCGTGCGCTCCGGTGTGCTGCCCCCGGGCGCGCAGGAGCGCTGCGGCCCCGGGCAGGATCGCCAAGCGCGCGATTTCGTGGTCGGTCTCGTCGTCAACCACCTGCGGTGCGGGCCCCGTGAACGGCAGGTCCTGCAGTTTCACGCGCGACGTGATGCGTGAGAGCCGAAATTCCCGGCCCGCCTCCCGGTCCCGATCCCACCCGCGCAGGTACCATCCCTGGTCTTTGACCGTAAGCTGCCACGGCTCGACGTGTCGCTGGGTCTGCGCGCCGGTCGATGCCGCGGCGTAGGTGAAGGTGACGACGTGGCGGGCGGTGATGGCGTCGATGAGGTCGGGCAGCGCCGCGTCGGGTTCGTGCAGGCGGACCGCCGGGGAGAATCCGGTTTCCGCGGGCACGAGGGTCGCGCCCTGAAGTTTCGTCAAGCCCCGCCGGGCCTGCCGCGCGAGCACCGAACCGTCCCACACGTGGGAGGCGACGGCGAGCACCCCGAGTTCGGCGGCGGAGAATTGCACGTCGGGCAGCGTGTATTCCTCGAGGTCGATCTGGTATCGAATGTCGTCGTAGTGCCCCGTGCCATGCACGGTGACGAGCGGGATCCCGAGTTCTTTGAGCGTTTCCTTGTCGCGTTCGAACATCCGCTCAAACGCCGCGTTCGTGCGCGCGTCGCCGTCGTCTTGCGTGTAGCCGTTCACCTGCCGGCGGATCTGCGCGCGGGTCATCGGCGCCCGCGATTGGGCAAGGGCGATGATGAGATCCAGTAACCTCTCGTGGGCGGGAATGCTCACCCGTCACCCTCCCGTTCGTCGCGGCGTGCCACATTCCTAGCCTAACCGCGATACCTTCGAAGGCATGATGATATGGCGGCGTGGCGCAGTGACCGAGGTGTCCCTGCCCTGGGCGGGAGTGCAAGAACTGACGGTAGCCCTCGTTGATCCCGTCGAGGGCGATCCCACCACCGTGCGGGCGCTCTCCTACACGGAGATGACCGGGGTCGGCGAGGTGGGCGACGTGGTGATCCTCACCACTGCTGCGCTGCGGCGGCGGCTCGGCACCGGTGGCTACGCCTTCGTCGTCGCGTTCCCCGACCGGCTTCCGCCCGATCCCCCGCCCGCGCCCGGACACATCGTCAAGGCCCGTTACACCCCGCTGCAAACCCTTCGGCTCGGGGTGGATGAGGAGGAGTCGGCCCATCATGACGCGCTCAAAGGCGCGGACGATCTCGGCGGGCTACCCGTCATCGCTGCCGATCTGCACTCGGCGCTGCCCGCGATCATCGCCGGGGTGCGTAGCGTGCGCCCCTCGGCAAAGATCGCGTACGTGATGACCGACGGCGGGGCGCTCCCGTTCCAATTCTCCAGGTCCGCCGCGGAGCTGCGGGAGGCGGGCTGGGTGCACCGTTCCATTACCGTCGGGCAGGCTTACGGGGGCGATTACGAGGCGGTGAACGTGTACACGGGCCTGCTCGCCGCCGCGCACGTCGCGGCGGCCGACCTCGCGATCGTTGCGCAAGGCCCGGGCAACCTGGGAACGGGCACCACGTGGGGCTTCTCGGGCACCTCCACCGGGGAGGCGCTCAACGCGACGAACGTCCTTGGCGGGGTCGCCGTCGGCTCGCTGCGAGTCTCCGCCAGCGATGCCCGGGCCCGCCACTACGGGATCTCCCACCACAGCAGCACCGTCTACTCCCGTCTCACCCACGAGCCGATCACCGTCGTCGTGCCCGAACTAGCGGGCGATTTCGGTCGGCTCGTCATCGAACAAGCCGGTACATTCACCGATCGCCACCGCATCGCCCGCGAACCGGTCGATGGGCTCCTGGAGTCACTGCAGGCGGCGCCGGTGCGGCTCTCCACGATGGGGCGGAGCCTGGCCGAGGATCCCACCCCGTTCCTCGCCGCTGCCGCCGCGGGCCGGTGGGTTGCGCGGGAACTTCTTGCCAGCGAGTAAACTGAACCCTCGTGTCTGACTTACCTACCGGCAAACTGCCGATCATGATGTTGCACGACCGCGTGCTGGTTCGGCCCGATGAGAACACCGAACGCCACAGCTCGGGGGGAATAATCATTCCGGCCACCGCGCAGATGGCCGCCCGCCTCGTCTGGGCGGAAGTCCTCGGCACCGGGCCCCAGGCCCGACACGTGAAGGTGGGTGATCACGTGCTCTTCGCGCCGGAAAACACCCACGAGGTGGAGATCCACGGTGCGACCTACGTGATCCTGCGGGAAAAGGAGCTGCACGCGGTGGCGGCGGAGCGGGTCGAAGTGAGCACCGGACTGTATCTCTAACCCCGCCCGGGTTCCTCCGCCTCTCCCATCCGCACCCACGCGGCGAGGCGTTCCGCCTCCGCCTGGGCGAACGCGCCGTCGGCGGATTGGATCGCCATCACGTTGAGCGGCTCCCCCACCGCGAGGTCGAGCTGCGCCCAGGGGCGATCGGGTGAGAACCGCACGGAGATGATCTCCGCCCATTGCAGGTGGTACCGGTAGACGAGGTTGCGCACGTACAGCCCCTCGGCGGTCGGTTTGGCAACGACCGATAGCTGCATGACCAGGAACACTACCGCGGCGAGGCTGACCGTGACGATCGCCATCGTGTAGTGCGGCTGGTCAGTGCCGGCGCGGACCATCGCCGAGATGAGGACCGCCGCGCCGACGATCACGAGGAGGAGTAAAAACCCCGCCACGATCCGGGCCCAGCGGGGGCGGATGGCGGTGGTGGGTTTCATCGTCCTAGAGTCTGCAGGCGTGGATCGAGGTGACGATTATCGCGCGGGCGCCCAAATCGTACAACTGATCCATCACCCGATGGGTGGCGTCGGAGTCGACCATCGCACGGACGGCCACCCATCCATCGGAGTGCAGCGGGGAGACCGTCGGCGATTCCAGTCCGGGGGTGATCGCCACCGCGGCGTTGACGAGGTCGCTGGGCACGTCGTAATCCATCATCACGTACCGGCGGGCGACCTTGACGGATTTGATCCGGCGGTCGAGCACATTCAGACCGTCCTTGACCGCCCCGCTCGGGCGGATGAGGACCGCCTCGGATTTCAGGATCGGCTCCCCGAATACTTCCAGCCCCGCTGCCTTGAGGGTCGCCCCGGTCTCCACGACGTCGGCAACGAGATCGGCCACCCCGAGGTGGACCGTCGATTCGATCGCGCCGTCGAGGCGGACCACCTCCGCGTCCACCCCGTGTTCCTTGAGGTAGGTGTCGACCACGCGGGCGTACGAGGTCGCGACTCGCTTGCCGTTGATGTCCGCGAGCGTCGTCGCCGTGCCCGTGGGGGCGGCAAATCGGAACGTGGAGCGACCGAATCCGAGCGTGCGATGTTCGACGGCGGTGACACCGGAATCGAGCATGAGGTCCCGGCCGGTGATGCCGGCATCGACCGTGCCCGCCCCAACGTACACGGCGATATCACGGGCCCGC
>Ga0209487_1004292_pt1 | contig 10993 bp, 12 predicted proteins | sample Poulit2012_FD_187524 | JGI IMG/M metagenome (GOLD analysis project Ga0209487, IMG submission 187524) | Agricultural soil microbial communities from Georgia to study Nitrogen management - Poultry litter 2012 (SPAdes) (version 2) | ecosystem: Environmental > Terrestrial > Soil > Agricultural land... | reverse complement strand
AATTACTTAATCAATTACTAATTACTGAAAAGCTTGAAAATAATGATGTTGAACTACAATTTGTCCAAAGTGATTATAAAAATGATGCAGAAGGGCAACTCTACTTCCAAGTGCGTGGTGCTTTTTCAGAATTCGACAAGGCGAAAATAAAACATAATACAATGACAGGTCGATATCGTAAAGCACAGCAAGGTTTTGTCGTTAAAAATAGTGGTCTGTTTGGGTATGATTATTGTAGTGATCAAAAGACATATATCATTAATGATCGTGAATCTAAGATTGTCCAAATGATTTTTAACTATTTTACTGATCCAAATACTTTATTTAAAGGTATCAATGGTATTGCCCATCACTTGACAGATATGGGGGTCCCAACAGCACGTGGGGGCAAAGTATGGCACAGACAAGTTGTCAGACAAATATTAGCGAATGAATCCTATACAGGTACATACTATCAAAATCGTTATGACACAGAAGGCGATTATGTCAATAAACAAGCGGGTAAAGCATTTGAACATGGCAGATTACGTCCTAAAGAAGAGTGGCTTGAAACTCGTATTCCCCAAATTATTGAGCAAAAACAATTTGATTATGCTCAAGTGCTGTTGAATGAATCAAGAAGAAGGTATGCAGGCTACACAAAACATCATTATTTACTTTCAGGCATGGTACGTTGCGGTCGTTGTGGCGAACCAATGAATGGAAGAAAACGAAAATCTCATGGGAAAGACTTTTATGTGTACGAGTGTCGGAAAAATGCTGCCGGCGCCAAAAATCGAGGCTGTGGCCGTATGATGAGTGAAAATAAATTAAACAATCACGTATGGCGTACAGTCATTGATCTATTAAATGATCCAGGCAAAATAAAAGCACATAAACACACGCCCCATAAAAGTCATATTCATGAGGAAATAAATCATATTAAAGAACAAATCGACAAAACGCGCTCAGGTAGAAAACGATTATTAACACTCGTTAGTATCAGTGAAGACGATGATCTAGATATAGAAGAAATAAAAGAGAAAATGCGGGAGCTTCAACAACAAGAAAAACAATTAGAAAGCAAATCTAATGAGTTGAAACAACGTGCATTTAATGAAGGGAAAATACATAAAACAGAATTTTCCTTAGAGGAAGTGATAAAATATTATATGACAGTTAAGGAAACACATTTGAATGAAGAAGATAAACAAAAAATCTTACGGATAATTTTGCAAGAAGTTGAGGTTATTGATCCACATACAATTACACTCAGCACATTTTAAGGCCGTTTGATCAAGGCATTGAATTGTAGGCCACGCTTAATGATGCATGATTTATGCACACGCACTACCCTATAGTCACAACAACTTCATTTTCAATACATCTCGCAGCATACGTTGCAAGTTTTGTACCTTTACCTACTTTGAAACTTTCGACACCTTTAATTAATCCAATTGTTCCAATAGAAATTAAATCTTCCATATCTTCTCCAGTGTTTTCGAATTTCTTAACAATATGTGCGACAAGACGTAAATTATGTTCGATTAATTTGTTACGTGCCTCATGGTCACCGTTTTGCATAAGTTGTAAATATTTTGCTTCATCAGCTTGAGAGAGAGGTTGTGGAAAGGCTTGATTTTTAACGTATGATACAAAAAAGAGCGCATCTTTAATAATAAGAGCCAGAACACTTAAAATTCCCGACAAACAAATCCACCTCCTTAAAAAGTTTGGGCTTTTGCCCATATGTCATATGTATGAGAGCAGAGTGCGATAAGTGTCTGTCCAGAGGATATTTACAATAAATTAATTCAGGGCTTTTCGACATTGAATGATTGTCGTATCTTACAGACCATAACCAAACAAAAAAACCCTCATCATGATTATATGATCAGAGTTTATAGCGATCAGTACCTACTCTCATTACTTCCGGCGGTGGGGTTATTGTAATTCCACCGTTAAACAACGACGATGAATTTCATCCTCAATGAGAGATAAAAAGTCAGGGCTTAATTTTAATTCATTTGCTTTAAGATAAGATTCGATTAATAGGTCATCTGACAAATGTTCCATAAATAGAGCCCTCCTGCAATTTTTTTAATCTAAGTTTTACTTATTTAAACTTACCATGTTTAGAGTGTTAGAACAAGATGGAACTTATCTACAGGTAATTGTATATAACTTGTTTGTAACTTGATATTTGTGAGTGAAAAGATTGTTGTTAAAAGGAATTTGTTGTTAGTAAAGTTATCCACAAAAAGTGATTTTGTAGTTATTTGTCGAAAGGTTTTTCAAAAAATAATGCTTTTTTAAAGGATTTTAATAGGTGATACATATACAATACCCACTTTATATTTATATAAACTTAATGTAGGATGTCTATATGTGAAAAAAGAAATCGGAGTCATGTTATAATAGAATCGAAATATTTAACTACCAATATTTTTATGTAAAGCATGTATAAAATTGACTCAATAGTTATCAGGTGAACGAAAGTAGATAAGACAAGAGGTGCTCGTGTTGTTGACTAAGTTTCTGCCTAGTGAATATGTAAAAAGTATTTTTGAAATACAACCAAAGCTACTAAAAGATAATGGCATTAGAGGTATTATTACGGATTTAGATAATACATTGGTCGCATGGGACGTGAAAATTGCAACAGATGACGTTATCGATTGGTTTGATATGATACAAGATGCAGGCATTAAAATAACGATTATTTCAAATAATAATGAAGAACGGGTAAGAACATTCGCGGAGCCACTGAATATCCCGTTTATTGCAAGTGCAAAAAAACCATTTAAAAAATCGTTTAAACAGGCTGCCAAGCAAATGGGCTTGGCAAGGGAAGAAGTTGCTGTAATTGGTGATCAACTTCTAACTGATGTTTTCGGTGGGAATCGAGCAGGACTTCATACGATATTGGTTGCTCCGATCGTACAAACAGATGCCAAAATTACAACATTTAATCGTAAAATTGAACGAAAAATATTAAATTATTTTCGTAAAAAAGGTCGTATAACGTGGGAGGAATAATAATGGAAGAACATCTATATTGCCAAGGCTGTGGGGTACAGATTCAGTCTGAACAGCCAAAAGAAATTGGCTATATTCCTGAATCAGCCTTATCTCAAGAGACCGTATTATGCCAACGGTGTTTTCGTTTAAAGCATTATAATGAAACACAAGACGTATCCATGTCAGATGATGATTTCTTACGTATGGTGAGTGATATTAGAAACACGAAAGGACTCGTCGTTCATATGATTGATATATTCGATGTACATGGGAGTCTCCTAACGAATTTGTCACGTATCGTGGGCGAGAAGCCGATAATATTAGTGGGTAATAAATTAGACCTTTTACCAAAATCAACCAATCTTCGTAAACTATCACAATGGTTGCGATCAATGGCCCGTGGCATTGGGGTTAAAGTGAAAGATGTTTGCTTAGTCTCATCAAAAAAAGGACATGGTATTCAAGAATTAGCGACGACAATCGACCAGTATCGAAACAGTCAAGATGTCTATGTTGTAGGTACTACAAATGTTGGGAAGTCAACATTTATCAATCGCTTAATTGATGAATCTACTGGGGAAAAAAATGTCATTACAACATCATATTTCCCAGGAACAACGCTTGGTTTTATAGAAATACCATTGGACGATGACACACATTTAATAGATACACCTGGTATTGTCAACCAGCGACAAATGATTCATTATCTTTCTAAAAAGGATTTAAAAATCATTACACCAACGAAGGAAATCAAACCAAGAGGCTATCAATTAAATCAACAGCAAACATTATTTATTGGCGGTCTTGCTAGAATGGATTTTATTAAAGGGGACAGAGAAACGTTTGTTTGTTATTTTGCAAATGATCTACCGATTCATCGAACGAAAACAGATCATGCAGATGATCTGTATGACAGACAGGTGGGTGAACTCCTAACACCACCAAATAAAACAACAATGAAAAAGTTACCACCATTGACAGAGCATACTTTTCGCATTGAAGAAGGCCAAATGGATGTCGTTTTTCCAGGATTAGGCTGGATGACGTTGGTTGGTGGCGATGTAACTATTACAGTGTACAGTCCAAAGGATGTTGCTGTATCCATTCGCAAGTCATTCATAAAGAAAGGATGATTACATGTATCGACTAGGATTGATTGGTTATCCGATTCAACATTCACTTTCACCTTGGATTCATAACCATTTTTTAAAACGTGCGCAATTACAAGGTACATATGAATTAATAGAAATTAGTCCACATGACTCTTTTGAGCATGCTATACAACAGTTAAAAAAACGTGATTTAGATGGATTTAATATAACTGTACCTTATAAACAGCATATTATCCCTTATTTAGATGAGGTGGACCCTGCTGCCAAAAGAGTTGGGGCTGTTAATACGGTTTTACTTAAAGATGATAAGTGGATTGGTTATAATACAGATGGTTGGGGGTACGTCCGTTCTCTTAAAAGTAAGTTTCCTGATTTATTTGCACATAACGATCGTAACATTCTAGTTCTCGGTGCAGGTGGTGCAGCACGTGGCATTTATGATGCAGTAGCAAATGAAGGGTTTAACCGCGTAGACATTGCGAATCGAACGGTCACGAGCGCAGAAGACATTGCGCAACTGAAGCTGGATCATACAAAAACAAACATAATGACTTTAAAAGATGCGGAACAAACCATTGGGGATTATGATGCCGTTATCCAAACGACATCTGTTGGTATGTCTCCAGATATAAATGATATCATCATATCACTCGGTAACTTACAAACAGGGACGATCATGAGTGATATTGTCTATCAACCCATTGAAACACGATTTTTAAAAGAAGCTCAGACGATTGGGGCACCGATTCATTATGGGCATACAATGTTATTATATCAAGCACAATATGCATTTGAAATTTGGACAGGCAAGCGTGTCCCGATTGAACAGTTGGAACAAGCTTTGCGAGAACAACTGATGGAGGGAAAGTAAGATGTTAACTGGTAAACAAAAGCGCTATTTACGTGCACAGGCGAATCAATTAAAGCCAATTTTTCAAGTTGGAAAAGATGGCGTCAATGAAAATATGGTTGTACAAATTAATGAAGCACTCGAAAAACGTGAATTATTAAAAGTAAGTATTTTACAAAACTGTGAAGAAGATCGTGAAACAGTTGCTGATGAATTACAATCGGGTACGGATGCCGAAGTGGTCCAAATTATTGGCAACAACATTGTGCTGTATAAAGAATCCAAAAATAAGAAGCGTATTCAATTGCCATGAAGCGCATAGGTATTTTAGGTGGCACATTCGATCCACCACATATTGGACATCTCATTATTGCAGAAGAGGCGAGATTAGCCTTAAATTTGGACGAGATTTGGTTTATTCCAACGGCTGTACCGCCACATAAAATGGGAACAATGACGAGCAGTCGACACCGATTGAAAATGTTGCAATTAGCTATAAAAGATAATCCCGCATTTATGGTAAACGATTTGGAGCTTAAGCGGAAAGGGAAATCCTATACGTACGATACCATGGTGATTTTAAAAAAGGAAAATCCGCATACAGACTTTTATTTCATCATTGGTGGGGATATGGTTAATTACTTACCACACTGGCATCAAGTCGATGAATTGCAGAAACTTGTACAATTTGTAGGCATTAAACGCTCTAATGAGCCACTGTCAACAGATTATTCGTTTATTGAAGTCAATGTACCAACAATTGATGTATCGGCAACATTTATTCGAAATCGCCTGAATCAAGATAAGACAGTCCGTTACTTTATTCCGCCATCTGTGTACGCTTATATTAAGGAGGCTGAATTGTATGGAAGTAAATGAGGCGCTTAATATTGTCCAACCACAATTAACAAAAGAGCGCTTTGCTCATACAGAACGTGTTGTTGAGCAAGCGCAAATATTGGCCGATCAAAATGGTGTAGACCAAAAAAAAGCAGCCGTTGCAGCTGCATTGCATGACTATGCAAAAGAGCGGCCTTTACGTGAATTGCGTTATTGGATTACACACAGTACACTACCGAAAGATTTATTGACGTTTCACCACGAATTATGGCATGGGCCAGTTGGGGCTCAGTTAATTAGTTCTGAACACGGCGTGACGTGTCCAGATATTCAATCCGCCGTATATTATCATACAACGGGAAAACCTCATATGAGCCGACTTGATATGATTGTATATGTTTCTGATTTTATTGAACCTGGTCGTGCGTTTCCGGGGGTACAAGACATTAGAGATGTCTCTCGTACAGATCTTTTAAAGGCGGCATGGATGATTTCTAGTCACACGATCCAATATTTACTCAACAAACAGTCACGCATCTATCCGGAGACTATGTATACGTATAACGATTTAACTTTAAAAGTACAACAAAGGAAACAAGCAAATAGCATATAAAAGATGGAGGCCATTTATTTATGGAAAAAGAAGCTATTCTACAAAGCATTGCCCAAGCATGTGATGATAAACAAGCAGAAAATATTGTCGCATTAGATATGCAAAATGTTTCTCTCGTTGCTGACTACTTTTTAATTTGTCACGCGAGTAATCAGAGAAAAGTTCAGGCCATTGCAAAATCGATTCAAGATGTTTTGCACGATCATGACATTCAAATTCATCATGTTGAAGGGCTCGAACAAGGGCGTTGGGTCATTATTGATACGGGTATTGTGCTTTGCCATATTTTTGAGGAAGAGGAACGCTTATTTTATCACTTGGAGCGCTTATGGGGAGATGCGGATATAATACCACTTCAAATTGGTGAAACAGACTAATGGTTTATGAACAATTAGCTCATGTATACGACCGTTTCATGTCAGATGCACCATATAAACAGTGGGTTTCATTTACAAATACGATGATCGAAACATTGGATAAGAAACCAAATCATATCGTAGATTTAGGTTGTGGGACGGGTGAAATCACATGTCTGTTGGCGGAAGCGGGTTATCAAATGACTGGTGTTGATTTTTCTACTGATATGCTTGTGGCTGCTGAGCAAAAGTCGGGTAGCGCACAATTGCCGGTTCAATGGATACACCAAGATTTAAGGGCGCTCAGTGGATTTGAGAATATAGAGGTTGCCATTAGTTATTGTGATGTACTTAATTATATAACGTCAGAATCTGATTTACATTTAGTTTTCACACATGTATGTGATGCATTAAAACCAGGTGGCCTATTTATTTTTGATATCCATTCCTTGTACTATGTGGAAAATAATATGGTAAACCAGACATTTACAGATGTTCTTGATGATGTGGCATATATCTGGGACTGTTTACCTGGGGATGACGCTGGTGAAATGTATCATGACATTACTTTTTTTGCAGCTGACCAGCTCGGGAAATATGATCGATTTGATGAAAGTCATGAGCAAAAAACATACCCCGTTTCATTTTATGTAAAACTTTTAGAAAACTGTGGCTTTGAAAACATACAATTATATAGTGATTTTTCATGTAACAAAGAAGAATTCAATGAAAAAGGGGACAGAATCTTCTTTGTTACACAAAAAAGATTGGGATAATTCAATTTTCCTGATCTTTTGTTTTTATACAGGACTTTCATTGATTTTGTCGAATAGTGTATATGGCACAGAAATCCGCTAGGTTCCTCTCAATATGCTTCGAATAACAAACCATCGATTTTCCCAAAAGGAAGTGAATGTCATATGCTCACACACCTCAAACATAATTGGCTCATAATTGTTATCGGTATTGTGGTGATTTTTGTTTTACTTATTATAAGTAAAGATGATGCAGACCATTTAGATGCTAACATGGACACGATGGCCCCTGTAGCTGAAAATGAAGATGACACCCATAATGTCGATCAAGAAACAGGTGATTCGATCGTGGTTGTAGATGTTAAAGGTGAAGTTCATGATCCAGGTGTTTATGAAGTTTCTGAAGCCGACCGTATTCATGATGTCATCGAAATGGCAGGCGGTTTTACGGATGATGCAGACGAAATACCTGTCAACTTAGCTCAAAAAGTGTATGATGAACTTATTGTCTATGTGCCAAAAAAGGGCGACGATGTTGTGAGTGAAAGTGGGCAAGATGAGAGCGGGGGAGTAAGAATTAATTATGCAACACAAGAAGAAATTGAAACGTTACCAGGTATTGGACCATCCAAAGCAGAAACCATTTTACAGTACAGAGAAGAAAATGGTCATTTTCAAACAGTAGATGATTTATTAGATATTAGTGGCATTGGTGAAAAAACATTAGACAATATGAAGGATGAGATCCAAATACCATAATTGTAAGATTGTGAAGGGGAGAAACAAATGAAACGTATTTCTTGGGATCAATATTTTATGGCGCAAAGTCATTTATTAGCTTTACGTAGTACGTGCACACGTCTTATGGTTGGTGCAACGATTGTGAGAGATAAACGCATCATTGCTGGTGGTTATAATGGCAGTGTTTCTGGCAGTGTACATTGTATTGATGATGGCTGTTACGTCATTGACGGTCATTGTGTCCGTACAGTGCATGCGGAAGCAAATGCCATTTTACAGTGTGCTAAATTTGGCGCACCGACAGAAAATGCAGAAATATATGTGACACATTTTCCGTGCTTGCAATGTAGCAAACAAATCATTCAAAGTGGTATTAAGAAGGTTTATTATGCTGCAGATTATAAAAATCATGAATATGCCATCCAACTTTTTAAAGAGGCGGGGGTTGAAACGAAAAAGGTCGAATTAGATGCCGACATTGCAGTTGTCACGAATAATGAGGATCAGATTAATTTTGTCGAACAATTGATTCATGAACTCGAAATCACCACTTCGGAACCTGAGCACATTTCAGAGCTTAAATTAAAAGCCCAATCACTATTTAAATAAAGGACGGAATCATATGAAAGGATACTGGCATTTTGTAGCGTTTTCCACTGCAACTGCCATTTTAACGCATATTTTTAACAGTTATTGGTTAGCCGTTGTATTCGTTTTATGGTTATGTTATTTATTTTATGTCAAACGTCTAAGGAAACTGCCACTTCTCGTTTCCTTAGCCACTTTTATCACCGTGTTATGGTGGCAACCTGTACACATGCTTGAGCCAGGGGGTCTGGCTGAAGCGGAAGACACGACGTTAGTCGGTAAAGTGACGCGTCCCCTGATCACCTCTGAACAAAAAATAGAATTTACCCTCCAAGATAATGAAACACATCAAACGTTCATCATTAATTATTTTCCCGATCATAGCGATGCTTCGGCACAACCCTTAAAAACAGAACAGATCAAACATGGTGCCACATGCCAAGTAACAGGTCATCTACAAAAAACGCAATCAAGTCGTAATCCAGGTCAATTTGATTATCAAAACTATCTACTTACACAAGGCATTTCTTCACAAATGATCATACATTCTATGGAGGACATAACGTGTGAAGGGCGTTCTTTACGCCATCCACTTTATATATTGCGTACAACCCTTCAAGATTTAACTGTCGAAAAGTTATCCCCTAAGACGTCTGCCTGGCTCAATGCACTCGTCTTAGGGGATCGAACATTATTAAATGATGATGTTGTCTCACTTTTTCAAAGATGGGGTATGTCACATGTTCTAGCAATATCTGGACTGCACATTGGTTTAATCGTAAGTTTAATTTATTTTGTGTTAGTTAAACTCAATATGATGACAAAAGAAAAAGCGCAGCTGGTGCTTATCTTTTTTTTACCTCTATATGCCCTAATAGCTGGTGGACAGCCATCTGTATGGCGAGCAAGCCTCATGGTCTTATTGTTTCTCATCATTCGAAAACTTAACATGCATTATTCTAACACAGATATTTTAAGTATCGTGTTTATGATATTGGTTATATATGATCCGAACATTGTGTTTCATATCGGCTTTCAAATGTCGTTTATCGTGACATTCAGTTTGTTGCTCTCTAAAACATGGCTGGACCAAACATCATCACGATTTTATCAAATGCTAAAAATTAGTTTTGTCGCACAAATGGTTATTTTACCGATTCAATTTATGAACTTTTATACATTCCAACCTCTGTCCATTATTGTAAACACTGTTGTCGTCCCGTATTTTTCGGTGTTTGTCATTCCGCTTATGTTTATATTGTTAATGCTCTCTTTTCTACCATCATTTTTAATAAAACCGATTGACCTTATATTTAGCTTTATCCATGATCGGATAATTATATTAATTGAAAAAGTTGATCGTGTTGCAGACTTTCCCTTTAACTTTGGTGAATTTCCACTCGTTTTTATTCTTATGTATTATGCCGTCTTCTTTTTACAGATGTATCAGGCGGAACGTCGTAAACGTCAAAAAGCGTTTTTATATGGCGCTTTATTAACATTACTCATTATGACTGTTGCGATTCGGCCTTATTTTTCGCCAGTTGGAACCGTGACGATGCTTGATATCGGTCAGGGTGATGCAATCGTGATTGAATTGCCTTATCGTAAAGGGGTGTTCATGATTGATGCGGGTTCGCGTGTAACATTTGATGAGACATTAAGTGATAGGGAATATGAACAAATCATAAAACCTTACTTAGATTATCGTGGCATCCAAAAAATAGATGTCGTATTTGTGAGTCATGAACATATTGATCATATGGGCAGTATCCCGTTTATGCTTAAGGACAAACATATCGAAGAATTTATTGTAAGTGAATATTATGATTTAGATAATCCAGTGGGGGAGCATATGGTGACATCGGATGTTCAACTTACACGTGTCAAACTGGATGATGCCATATTACGAAATGGCCACACATTTCACGTATTAAGTCCCGATAAAAGTAGGGGGGCGAATGAAAATTCACTTGTCTTACAAACAATTTTTGGGGGTGAGCATTGGCTCTTCACAGGTGATATATACCAAAATAATGAACAGTTTATTATCAATCGCTATGAGACACTTCAAGTCGATGTGTTAAAGGTGGCCCATCATGGCAGTGATACATCGACAAGTAAAGCATTTATCGATC
>Ga0209487_1004291_pt1 | contig 10996 bp, 7 predicted proteins | sample Poulit2012_FD_187524 | JGI IMG/M metagenome (GOLD analysis project Ga0209487, IMG submission 187524) | Agricultural soil microbial communities from Georgia to study Nitrogen management - Poultry litter 2012 (SPAdes) (version 2) | ecosystem: Environmental > Terrestrial > Soil > Agricultural land... | reverse complement strand
CCGAGCCGGACGCCGTCACCGACCCCGCCACCGTCACCGTCGTCGCGGCCGAGGAGCCCGGTGAGCCGGAGGAGCCGGGTGAGCCGGGAGAGCCGGAGGAGCCGGGCGAGCCCGGTGAGCCCGAGGAGCCCGTCACCTGGGAGCCCGCCGTCGAGCTCTTCGCCGCCGACGGCGTGACCCCCCTGGCCGACACCGAGCTCACCTACGGGGACACCGTGGTGGTCCGCGGCACCGGCTTCGACCCGGAGGGCAACGCCGGCGGCCGCGGGGCACCGATCCCCGCCGGCCTCCCGCAGGGCACCTACGTCGTCTTCGGCAAGTTCGCCGACCAGTGGCAGCCCTCCCAGGGCGCGCCGTCCTCGGCCCGTGTCGTCGGCGCGCAGCAGTGGGCGCTCGCCGAGGACGTCCTCCTCCAGGTCCCCGAGCGATTCCAGCAGGCGATCCGCGACCAGTGGGTCCCGATCGAGGACGACGGCACCTTCACCGCCACCCTCACCCTCGGGGGCGTGGACAAGGACTGGCCCGAGACGGGCACCTTCGGGGTCTACACCTACGGCGCGGGCGGCGTGACCAACGCCGACCAGGAGCTCGCCGTCCCGGTGAACTTCGTTCCCCAGCCGCGGATCGAGGTCTTCGCCGCCGACGGCGTCACCCCCGTCGGTGACTCCCAGCTGGTCGAGGGGGACACGGTGGTCGTCCGGGGCACCGGCTTCGACCCGGCCGGCAACGTCGGCAGCGAGCGCCCGCCGATCCAGGGCGACCTGCCGCAGGGCACCTACGTCGTCTTCGGCAAGTTCGCCGAGGAGTGGCGTCCCTCCCAGGGCGTGCCGGCAGGCCAGGCGCGCGTGATCGGCGACCAGCGCTGGGCGCTGGCCGAGAGCGTCCTCGAGCAGGTGCCCCCGCCCTTCGACGCCGCCATCCGGGCCCAGTGGGTCCCGCTGGAGGGGGACGGCTCCTTCACCGCCGAGCTGAGCATCCAGCGTCCCACCGACCGCCAGGGCACGGTGCAGGAGTGGCCCGAGGACGGCGTCTTCGGGGTCTACACCTACGGCGCCGGCGGCTTCGTCAACCCCGACCAGGAGCTGCGCGTACCGCTCGACGTCGTCGAGGAGCGCACCCCGCAGCTCACCGTCACGCCCACCGAGGACATCACCGTCGGCACGGTCGTGACCGTCGAGGGCACCGGCTACGCGCCGGACCGCAAGCTCTCCGTCGCCTTCACCCCCAACCAGGTGCAGCAGGAGGAGTACGGCTGGCCGGTGGGCTGGCTGCAGCACGAGGTCGTCACGACGGACGCGCTGGGCAGCTTCAGCCACGAGATCACCGTCCACGGCTGGGTCACCGGCACCGGCGACGACTGCAGCGAGGTCCAGTGCTACCTCGCCACCTTCAACTCCGCCCAGCAGGAGGACGCCACCCCCGTCGACCACCGCGCCGAGCGCGACCAGGACGTCTTCGTCCCGGTCTCCTTCGTCGCCGGCACCGTGGAGCCCGAGCCGCAGCCCGGCACCCCGGTGGTCAGCGCCGAGCCCAACCCCGTCGAGCAGGGGCAGGACCTCACCGTCACCGGCGCCAACCTCCCCGCGGGCACCGACGTCACGGTGCGCCTCGAGCCGAGCACCCTGCCGGCCACGGGTCACCTCGACTGGGGCGTCAAGGAGTCCTTCCGCTCCTACGTCGTGAGCCCGGTCGCGGACGGCGAGATCACCGTGAGCGAGGAGGTCGGGACCAACGACGACGGGTCCTTCCGCTTCCCGGCCACGCTCATGTCCCGGGACGCCGCCGAGGGCACCGCCGTCGCGGCCTTCGCGGGCAGCGTGACCTTCCAGGGCCACACCGGCGCCTCGGGCGTCCCCGCGCTCGACATCACCGTCACCGACCTGCGGGTCCAGGTCACCCCGGACTCCGCGGTGCTCGTCGCCGACGCCACCTCGCGCGACTTCGCCGGCGTCGAGGGCACGGGCGAGCCCACCGAGTACGACGACGTCGTGCTCGCCGAGCTCGACCGCGAGGCCTTCACCCTCGACGCAGAGACCGTCTCCGCCGAGGGGGCGGCCGCGACCCTCACCGGCGCCGGCGCGCCCGCCTTCGGCAGCTTCTACCCGGCCGGTACTGGGCTCGACCCCGTGAGGTTCGAGGTCTCCGACGGGACCGTCGCGCCGGCCGCGCTCATGGTGAGCGACGCCGAGCCCACCGAGGTGGGCACCTACCCGGTGGCCGAGGACGGCACCCTCGAGGCCACCTGGACCGTCCCCGCGGACTTCCCGATCGGCGGCTACGCCGTCGTGCTCCGGGACGCCGCCGGCGCGGTCCTCGGCAGCGACGGCCTCACCGTCGTCGCCCCGGCCGAGCCGGGCGAGCCGGGTGAGCCGCAGGAGCCCGGTGAGCCGGGCGAGCCGCAGGAGCCCGTCCGCGGGACCGTCGTCGTGGAGCCGGACCCGGTGACCCAGGGCGCCACCGCCCGCATCCTCGGCAGCGACCTGGAGCCGGGCACGCGCGTGGGGGCCGTCATCGACGCCGCGGGCGAGCCGGGCACCCTGGAGTGGGGCGTCAAGGAGTCCTTCCGCAGCTACATCACCGGCGGCATCGCCCGCGGGAGCATCGAGGTCACCGCGCCGGCCACCGAGGCCGCGGACGGCACCGTCGTCTTCGGTGACGGCCGCGGCAACGGGGACCTCGACCAGGGCACGGCGCACTTCGCCGGGACGGTCGCCTTCGCGGGCCACGAGACCGGCGGCACCGCCCAGCTCCAGCTGACGATCAGCGACCCGTCGGTGGTCGTCGAGGACGGCGCGGGCTACCTCGTCGCCGACGTGACGAGCCGCTCGCTGGACGGCGACGGCGTCGTGGACTACCCCGGGGTCCGGCTCGCCGAGCTCGACCTCGCGGACGTCGAGCTCACCGGCGGCCGGCTCGTGGGCACCGACGTGCCGGTGACCCTCACCGCCGACGGCGTGCCCGCCTTCGCCGACTTCTACGACGCCGGCGAGGCGCTCGACCCGGTGACCTTCAGCGTCCCGGTGAGCGACGACGTCGAGCTCGACCTGTCGACGCTCGACGTGCCCGAGGCCACGGTGGGGGAGGACGGGACGGTCGAGCTCAGCTGGGCCGTGCCGGCCGACGTCGCCGCGGGCCAGCACCGGGTGGACCTCGTGACCGACGGCGAGTCCGTCGCGGACACGACCTTCACCGTCGTCGCCGCGACCGGCGGTGACGGTGGCGGCGGCGGGACGCAGGCCGGCGGCAGCGACCGCCTGCCCACCACGGGGGCGGACGCGGCGGCCCTCGCGGCGCTCGCGGCCGCGGTGGTCCTCACCGGCGCAGCCCTCGCCACCCGCCGCAGGCTCACCGCCGCCTGACCCCATAGGTACCCACAACAATCGCGCCGAGAGTACAGATCTTGACGGTCAAGAACTGTGCTCTCGGCGCGTTCGGGTTTGTTGCCTCTCGGCCCGTTGTTCCGGCCGTCCTCAGGGGGTGTGGCGCTCGCCGAGGGCGGCGAAGAGGGCGGTGCTCAGCTCGAAGGCGAGGGTGGCCTCGGCGACGGCCGTCTCGACCTCGAGCGGGTCGAGGTCCAGCGCGTCCAGCCGCTCGCGGTACTCGTCCTTGAAGACCTTGGGCTTGGCGATGCCGGCGAAGGTGTAGAAGGCCACGCCCTCCTCGCCCAGGCCGTAGTGGCGCTGGACGAGCCGCTTGATCGCCTGGCCCCCGGACAGGTCCCCGAGGTAGCGGGTGTAGGCGTGGGCGGCGTAGCGCGGGAGGTCCCCGGAGACGTGCGCGATGCGCTCGGCGTACTCCTGGGCCGCGGGCAGGACGTCGATCGTCTCGCGCCAGCGCGGGCCGTAGAGGTAGGTGAGGTCGGCCTCGATCGAGGGCGTGCGGGTGAGCTCGTCGAACACGAGCCCGGCGCCGCGGGACGTGCCTGAGACGGACGCGCTCGCCGTCTCGAGGGCCACGTACATGCCGTACTGCTGGGCCGCGAGGTCCGCGTACGCGGCGCGGTCGAGGCGCCCGTGCATGAGGTCGGTGATGAAGGGGACGGACTCGGCCTGCTGGTGGACGTCGCGCGTGCGCTCGCGGAGCTGTGCGGACAGCGGGGCGGTCTCGAGGGTGAGGGTGGAGGCGCTCATGGAACTCCTTGCGTCATCGCGCTGGTGAGGTGAGGCTCACCTTACCTGATATTCGCAACGCCCCCGTTGCCGAATTCGTCAGATGAAGTCACCCCTCCAGGGCGGCGACGACGTGGTCGACGCACGCGGTCAGCGCGCGCACGTCGTCGGGCTCGACGGCGGGGAACATGCCCACCCGCAGCTGGTTGCGGCCCAGCTTGCGGTACGGCTCGACGTCGACGACGCCGTTCTCCCGCAGGACCGCCGCCACCCGGGCGGCGTCGATGCGCTCGGCGAGGTCGATGGTGCCGACCACCGGCGAACGCTCCTCGGGCGCGGCCACGAAGGGGGTGGCCCACTCCCGCTCGGCCGCCCAGCCGTAGAGGATCTCGGCGGACCGGGCACTGCGGGCGGCGGCCCAGGCCAGCCCGCCCTGGTCGCGCATCCAGTCGATCTGCTCCGCCATGAGCACGAGCGTGGCGATCGCCGGGGTGTTGACCGTCTGGTCCTTGCGGGAGTTCTCCACCGCGGCGGTCAGGGAGAGGAAGTCGGGGACCCAGCGGCCGCCGGCGGCGATCTCCTCGACCCGGGCGAGCGCCGCGGGCGACATGACGGCGATCCACAGGCCGCCGTCGGAGCCGAAGCTCTTCTGCGGGGCGAAGTAGTAGACGTCGGTCCGGGCGAGGTCCACCGGCATCCCGCCGGCGGCGGAGGTGGCGTCCACGCACACGAGGGCGCCGTCGTCGGCGACCCGCTCCACCGGTGAGGCGACCCCGGTGGAGGTCTCGTTCTGTGGCCAGGCGTACAGGTCCACGCCGTCCACGGGCGTGACGACGGCGAGCGAGCCGGGCTCGGCGGTCACCACGTGCGGGTCGGCGAGGAAGGGGGCGCGGCGCGTGACGGCGGCGAACTTGCTGCCGAACTCGCCGAAGGCCGCGTGGGCCGCCCGCTCACGCACGAGGCCGAAGGCCGCGGCGTCCCAGAACGCCGTCGACCCGCCGTTGCCGAGCACGACCTCGTAGCCCTCCGGCGCACCGAGGAGGTCGGCAACGCCCTCGCGCACCCGGCGCACGAGCGAGCGCACCGGCGCCTGGCGGTGGGAGGTGCCGAGCAGCGTCCCGGCCACGGCGCCGAGGGCGGCGGCGTGGGCGGGACGGACCTTGCTCGGACCGCAGCCGAACCGGCCGTCGGCGGGCAGGAGGTGGGCGGGGATCTGCACGGTCGTCATGGGGGAATCCTCCCACCCCGCCCGCCCCCCTCAGTCGCCGAGAGCAGAGTTGTCCCCCGGAACAACTCTGCTCTCGGCGTACTTTCGGGTCAGGCGCGGAGACGGAGCTGCTCCTCCAGCACGTGGGCGGACCAGCCGGCGGTGCGGCCGCAGATGATGAGCGCGTTGAAGAGCCGGGGCTCGAAGCCCACGTGGTCGAGGAGGATCGCACCCCAGAACGCGACGTTGGCGCTCGCCGGCCGGCCCGCGCGCTCGGCGAGCAGCTCGCTGCCGGCCTCCTCCAGCGCCCGTCCGGCCGCGAAGATCCGGACGTCCAGCTGCCGGCACACCTCGCGCAGCATCTCGGCGCGCAGGTCGCGGCCCTCGGGCACCAGGCCGGGGACGACCGTCTGCTCGCGCAGCGCGTCGTGGACGGCCTCGGCCGGGTCCTGGCCGTCGTGCACCCGGACGGCCAGCTGCCGGGCGCGGGCCGCCGCCCCGCCCGTGAGGGGACCGCTGAGGCCGGAGATCGCGCCGGCCAGGCACGCCCCGACGTCGGCGCCGGTGCTGGCGGCGATCCGGGCGATGCGCGTGGAGGGGGCGTCGGGGCCCTCGTCGGCGACGATCGTCCACAGCGCGTCCAGCGCGCGCACGTGGTCGGCCGGCGCGGCGCCGCTCCAGCGGATGAGGAAGCGCTCGGCCACGCAGCGCCCCTCCTCGACCTCCCGCTGCGGGACGGCGGGCACGTCGGGCCCGCGGGCGGACTGGGCGACGAAGGACAGTGCGAGCACCGAGGCCCGCGCCAGGTCGTCCCGCGCCCGCTCGGCGGAGATGTCCAGCAGCGGGCGGAAGCCCCACACCGGCGCGAGCTGGGCGATGGCGCTCTGCACGTCCACCCGCGTGTCACCGGTGCGGACGGGCAGGGGGAAGGGTTCGGCGGGCGGCAGCGCGGGCGACTCGACGCCGTCGACGAGCAGCCCCCACACCGACTCGATGTGCCGGTCGAGCAGGTCGGCGAGGGGTCGTCCTCGGTACTGGGGCCCGGTGTGCGGGTCGTGAGCGAAGATCGGCACCGGCCGATCGGGCGTGGTGTCCATCACCGTGATGGTAGGCCGCCGCCTGCTCACACGTCCTCACGCTCCTCCGGGAGCGGGAGGTCGGCGAGCATCCGGATGAGCAGCGTGCGCAGCTGGGTCACCTCCTCGGGGGACAGGGAGGTGCCGATGAGGGACTCCACGGCGTGGGCGTCGTCGAGGGCCGAGAGTGCCGACCATCCCGCGCCGGTGAGCGACACGACCTGCCGGCGGCGGTCGGCGGGGTGGCGCTCACGGGTGATGTGGCCGCTGTCCTGCAGTCCGCGCAGGACGCGCCCGATCGTCTGCTCGGTCACGTGCATCTGGGCCGCGATCTCGCGCTGCGACAGCGGGCCGCCGGCGAGGACGACGAGCACCGGGACCGAGGCGTGGCTCAGCTGCCACCGCTGGAGGTAGGTGTCCCAGGCACGCTCGACCCGGCGGGCGGCGGCCGACAGCAGCCGGCCGGTCGGCCAGGTCTCGGGCGGGGGGAAGGCGTTCCCCGGGTCCGCGGTGGGCGCCGGCGCACCGGTGTCCACGGCCACGTCCTCTCCCGGCTTGCGCATGCCTCGAGTGTCCCTCATATTCCTAAGCGTGCTTAGTAATCGCGGTGAGCGCCGCACGTCGAAGTCCCACCGGGCCGAACGCAGCGTCCTGCTGCGGCCGGTCGTCCTCCTGCTCGTGCTCGTCGCCTGGCTCGCCGTCGGTGCTTTCGGCGGCATGGCCCAGGGCAGTCTCTCGCAGGTCCAGGAGAACGACCAGGCGGCGTTCCTCCCCGACGGCGCCGAGTCCACCCGGGCGAACGAGCTCGCCGCGGAGTTCACCCAGGACCAGCCGCTCCCCGCACTCGTCGTCGCCACCCCGGAGGGCGGCGGTGAGCTCAGCCGCGAGCAGCTCACCGCGGCGGAGGAGTTCGCCGCGGCGATCCCCGAGCAGGAGCTGCCGGACGGCCGCGTGGTCGGGGACGTCCTCGACGGCGAGGTCGCCGTCATCCCCGCCGAGGACGGTGAGGCCCTGCTCTTCCCCGTCCCGATCACCGAGGCGGAGGCCAACGAGCTGCTCGGGGACACGGGCGAGCGCGTGGTCAACATCGTCGTCGCCGAGCTGCGCACCCTGGCGGAGGACTCGCTGCTGGACGCGGGCCTCGACGCGTGGGTCACCGGGCCGGCCGGCTTCGTCGCCGACCTCGTCGCGGCCTTCGGCGGCATCGACGGCGTGCTCCTCGCCGTCGCGCTCGTCGTCGTCCTCGTCATCCTCGTCGTCGTCTACCGCTCGCCGATCCTGCCCTTCGCCGTGCTGCTCACCGCGGTGTTCGCGCTCTGCGCCGCCGCGCTCGTGATCAAGCCGCTGGCCGGGGCGGACGTGCTCCTGCTCAACGGCCAGAGCCAGGGCATCCTGTCCATCCTCGTCATCGGCGCCGCCACCGACTACTGCCTGCTCATCGTCGCGCGCTACCGCGAGGAGCTCGTGCGCCACCCCGAGCCCGCCCAGGCCATGCGGGCGGCGTGGAAGGCCTCGGTGCCCCCCATCCTCGCCAGCGCCGGCACAGTCATCGCCGGCCTCCTCTGCCTCCTGCTCTCCGACCTCGGCTCCAACGCCAGCCTCGGCCCGGTGGGCTCCATCGGGATCGCCGCCTCCGTGCTGGGTGCCCTCACCCTGCTGCCCGCCATCCTCCTCGTCGCCGGGCGCCGCTCCCGCGGGCTGTTCTGGCCGCGCAAGCCGCAGTACCGGCCCGACGCCGGACCGGAGTCCGAGGACGACAGCCGTCTGTGGGGCCGCATCGCCCGCTTCGTCACCCGCCGCCCGCGCGCGGTGTGGGCCTCGACCGCCGTCGTCCTCCTCGGGCTCGCGGCCTTCCTGCCCACCCTGCAGGCCGAGGGCACCGGCGAGGCCGACGTCTTCCTCACCGAGGTCGAGGCCGTGGCCGGCCAGGACGTCCTCGCCGAGCACTTCGACGCCGGGCAGGTCGAGCCCGTCGTCGTCATCACCGGCGAGGAGTACGCCGAGGACGCCGTCGACGCTGTGAGCCAGGTCGAGGGGATCGAGGAGGCCACGCTGGTGGCCGACGAGGACGGCGCGCTCGTCGTCGTCGACGGCCGGGTGCAGGTCCAGGCCTCCACCGACGCCGCCTCGGAGAGCCAGGAGGCCACCAGCACCGTCGGCGACGTGCGGGAGGCGGTCCGCTCCGTGGACGCCGACGCCGTCGTGGGCGGGACGGCCGCCGAGCGGCTGGACACCCAGGAGACGGCGCAGCAGGACCTGCGCACGATCGTCCCGATCGTCCTCGTGGTCATCTTCCTCATGCTCGCCCTGCTGCTGCGGGCCCTCGTCGCCCCGCTGGTCATCCTCGCCGTCAACATCCTGTCCTTCGCGGCGACCATCGGGCTGGCGGCGATCTTCTTCAACCACGTCTTCGACTTCCCCGGCGCGGACCCGTCCGTCCCGCTCTACGGCTTCGTCTTCCTCGTGGCGCTGAGCATCGACTACTCGATCTTCCTCATGACCCGGGTGCGGGAGGAGGCCCTGCACCACGGCACCCGCACGGGAGTGCGCCGGGGCCTGGCGATGACCGGCGGTGTCATCACCTCCGCCGGCCTCGTGCTGGCCGCGACCTTCAGCGCCCTCGTCGTCATCCCGCTGCTCTTCCTCGTCCAGCTGGCCTTCATCGTCGCCGTCGGCGTCCTCATCGACACCTTCGTCGTGCGCAGCCTCCTCCTGTCCGGCATCGTGCACGACATCGGTCGCGCCGTATGGTGGCCGTGGCAGGCCCGGGTGCCGAGGGACGAGGACGCCGTGGACCGGGCCCGTGACTCTGCAGCGGTGGGGGGCGGCTGATGAGCCAGGACAGGACGGGCCTCGCCCGCCGCGTCACCGTGACCGTCACGTACGTCGTGTGCGTGCTCGGCTCGATGGTGGGGGTGGGCGTCTTCGGCGGCACGCCGATCGCCGAGGCCGCCGGCGGGCTGCTCTCGGCCGACGCGACCCACCTGGCGCCGGCGTCCTCCGCGTTCTCGGTGTGGACGGTCATCTACGTCGCGCTGGGCGCCTACACCGTGTGGCAGTGGTGGGACCGGACGGACCCGCGGCGCATCGGGTGGCTGGTGGCCGCCTCGCTGCTGCTCAACGCCGCCTGGATCCTCGCGGTCCAGGCCGGGACGGTGGCGCTGACCGTCGTCGTCATCGTCGCCCTCCTCGCCGTGCTCGCCCTCGCCTTCCGCCGGCTGCTCACGGCACCGCCGCGCTCCCTGGTGGAGGCGGCGGTGGCCGACGGGACCGTCGGGCTCTACCTCGGCTGGGTGTGCGTGGCGACCTGCGCGAACATCGCCGCCGCCCTGCTCGGTGCGGGCTTCACCGGGGGCGGGGCGCCGCAGTGGTGGGCGGTCGGTGTCCTCGCGGTGGTCGCCGCCGTCGGGGTGGCGCTGGCCGTCGTCAGCGGTGGACGCCTCGCCCCCGCTGCGACCATCATGTGGGGACTTGCCTGGATCGCGGTGGCGCGCGCCACCGACGAGCCCAGCTCCCCGACCACCGCCGTCGCGGCAGGCGTGGCCGCCGCCGTCGTCGGGGTGGCGACCATCGTCCGCCGGCTGCAGGCCGGCACCCGAGACCGAGTAGGACCACAGGAGGCCCTCAGATGACGACGACGCTGACCGACGACCTGGTCACCCTGCTGGCGGAGGACGGCACCCGCATCGGCAGCGCGCCGCGGATGACGGTGCACACCGCGCAGACCCCGCTGCACCTGGCCTTCTCCTGCTACCTCAGCGACGCCGACGGCCGCCTGCTCGTGACCCGCCGGGCCCTGGGCAAGAAGACGTGGCCCGGGGTGTGGACGAACTCCTTCTGCGGGCACGTCCGCCCGGACGAGGACTTCGCCGACGCCATCACCCGCCACGCCCGGCACGAGCTCGGCCTGGAGGTCGAGCAGGTCGAGCAGGTGCTGCCCGCGTTCCGCTACCGCGCCGTGGACGCCTCCGGCGTGGTGGAGAACGAGATCTGCCCCGTCCACGTCGCCAGGACCACCCAGGAGGTGGTGCCCAACCCGGACGAGGTCATGGAGCACGCCTGGGTCGCGCCCGAGGACGTCGTGCGCGCCGTCGCGGTGGCACCCTGGGCGCTGAGCCCGTGGATGGTCGAGCAGGTGGACCAGCTCGTGGCCGCCGGCCTCCTGCCGAAGAGCCTTCCCGGGTGAGCGCCCCCGTCCGCGAGCCGCGCGCGGGGGCCCCCGTCGACGCCGCGCTCGAGAAGTTCTTCACCAGCGGTGCGCAGCACGTCGCCTCGCCCGGGCACCGCGAGCTGTGGGACGCCCTGGCCGCCGCGACGGCGGGCGGCAAGCGCCTGCGGCCGGCGCTGTTCCACAGCGTCTACCGGGCGCTCGGCGGCCGGGAGACGGCCGTCGCCGGCGAGGTCGCGGCCGCGCTGGAGCTCCTCCACACCGCCCTGGTGGTCCACGACGACGTGATCGACGGCGACACCGTGCGCCGCGGGAGCCGAACGTGGCGGGCAGCTTCTCCGCCGACGCCCGCTCCCGCGGCCACGACCCCGGCCGCGCCGCCCGCTACGGCGAGGCGGCCGCCATCCTCGCCGGGGACCTGGCCCTCGCGGGCGCC
>Ga0209487_1004290_pt1 | contig 10998 bp, 15 predicted proteins | sample Poulit2012_FD_187524 | JGI IMG/M metagenome (GOLD analysis project Ga0209487, IMG submission 187524) | Agricultural soil microbial communities from Georgia to study Nitrogen management - Poultry litter 2012 (SPAdes) (version 2) | ecosystem: Environmental > Terrestrial > Soil > Agricultural land... | reverse complement strand
CCGCCGTTTAGCGGGTCAAGCCCCAACGAAGGCCCCAAGTGGCTCCCCGGTTCAGGGAACAGCGGATGTAAGTTCGTAGGTAACCCAACCTGGGTAGCCAACTCCGGTGTAAACGGTGGTCAGATCGGGTACGCGGCTACGCTCAAGGAAGTGGGGGATTGGCAACTGTGAGAGCAATAATTTATTACAGTGCGGAAGATGAAATCATCATCACTGACATTACCGACTACAATATTACGTTAAGTTCTACCCCCTTAAATTCCAACGACACCTCCGGTACGGTTGGGGACTTCTCTATTACTTTCCTTAGACCTTATGACCCGGACAACCATATTAATGTTCGGGGGCCCTCTATTCTTGAAGGAAAGGTCGTTCATTTTGAGAGTGATTTTGGAAGCGTTTCAGGGTACGTAGACACTGTGGAGGCCCGAGGCCCTGCGGAAATTGTTTTGCAATGCTCTTCAAACGCAAGCGGTCTGAATTCCTATAACGTTCAAGCTACCCCTTTGAGGTCATCTTCATTAGAGGGGGCACTTAAATACTATTTCTCCCTTGGAATATCTGACCAGTGGGTGAATGTTGTGGTGGACCCCGAAATAGCTGACAGAGGGATAGTTTACCCCGGATGGTCTGGGGAGCTGTGGCACCACCTTAAAATGCTTTGCGCCGCCGAGGATATAGAGCTTGTTCTGGGAATATTTGGTACCGTTCAGGCCCGACCGGTGAGGAAGAGAAACGCCTCATCCCGAAACTTAACCGAAGTTTCAGTAAGAACGGACTCTTCTAATATCGCCCAGTCGATTGAGGTTTACGAATACAATTGTAGTCCGGCTGTGGGCGAACTATTCTACCCCCGAGGGGGGTGGTCAGAAGACGTTGAAATCCTCTCTGTAAACGCGGGGGAGTACACCGAGCAATCGATCGAACTTGCAGGGTCAATGGAGACGTTCCAAGAGCCTCAGATGTATGATTTTGTGGAGAGGGATTGGACTCAATCTTCTACTTATACGATAGTTGCCGATGACGGGTTCCCTGTTCCTATTCAGCAGTGGAGGGACTCAGGGGGTCTTATTTCCTTTGAGCTAAATGACGACTTCCGAACAATGACGGTTAAGATGAAAGGGGCGACCGGGATCAGAATGGATGATGGAAACAAAGCCACCTCCTTTTCCCTTGCCCTTTCGTCAGACTCTGGGGGAAGCTCCCGGTACTCTACACTGCGGATCGTGGGGGACGGGGTTCTCCACGACCATGAAAACAAGCTTCAAGTAGCTACAGGCATCCCTGAAGAGCTAACGGGGACCGACGTTGGAGCTACTATTGATAACCCCTTCCTGTTTGACCGAGAGAGGGTAGCTAAAGCTGCCGCTAGGGCTGTTAAAGAGTTCTCAGGGGCTGTTCTGACTGCACAGATAACTGCTACTGAAGTTTCAAAGGACGTTGGGATTGGAAGCGAGGGTGATAGAATAGATATTGACGGAAGGCCCTTTAGGATCCGGGAGACGAATTATACTCCGGGGGTGGTTTCCATTAACTTGGACGACGACCTAATTCACCAAGAGGTTGAAGACGCCCTGGAAGGGATGACATACCAACAGGTGGAGGACGAGAACGAAGGGCTGACTTACCGTAACGTGTTTTCAAGAGGGAGGAATTATGGCAACGGACCTTAAGTTCCCCAGGAGGAATTTAGGAAAGAGTGAAGACTGGGGGAGAAAAGTTGAGTCGGTCCTTAAAAACCAATATTTAAATGCAGACCTTTTAGATCAAACCTTAGAGAACCTGACTCGGAGGTCGGAGGCTCAGTCCCGACAACTCATCCGAAGAATTGAGGCTCTCCGAGGGGCTGCAAGTGCTATTAGGACCACGAATGATCGACTTGACGAAAGATTAACTATAGGGGAGTGGACGGCAGAGGTAAACCTAAACTCATTTAGCTCTCAAGAAACAGTGACTGCCCCTGAGTGGGCCGAGTCAGCTATTGTCCTATTAGGGCTGAACGTTCTCTCTAACCCCTCATCCGGGTGGAGCGCTCGGATAGACGGATACTCAGAAACCTCTTCGATTGGTTCAGGGAATATCGATGAACACAGAGTGGTTCTTCAAGGAGGGGTAGGTCAAGGGTCTACCGGATTTGTCTCTTACTCTTTCCCGGGAGTCAGGTTTTTAAGTGAAAGCTCCCGAACAATATATCTTAGGCTTTATGGCCTTCAAACGGGGGGTGGAAGCACATCGTATACGCACAGGTTTCAGGCTACGTATTCTATCCTGTGGGTGGGGCCTGTTCCAGTAGTATTAGGGGAGGATAACTGATGGATGTTTTTCCACCTCGGAACTTAGGATTAGCGGAGCCTTGGGGAAGAGAAGTTGAAAACTTCCTCCGGCAGGAGAATACAAGCTTAGATTTGACTTCCCAGCGACAAAGGAACCTAGAGAGGCATATGACCTCCCGGGATACTTTGTTAGAGAGGCAAATTTCTCAGCTGGAAGGAACAGTTCAAGACCTTCAAGCCATTCAAAGGCGGGTTTCGGAGACGGTCTCCACAGACTCTTACTCTGAAACCGTTTCAGGGAACTCTTGGGGGTCCACAGTCCAAGTCCAAAGACCTCAGTGGGCCTCTGTTGCTATGGTTATTGCAGGGATGGATAATGTTACGAACCAATCCTCCCCTTGGTACGGGGCGATTGAAATCATCGCTTCCAACTCTTCTCCTGTTACAGGGGACGTAAATAACAATAAGGACCCAGTTAAAGCATTGGTGAGTGACGGAAGTGCAGTTATTCAGTCCAACCCAAGAATCGTCCTTTTTTCAGACCCCGGGGGGTCAGAAGACAATCCCGACCCCACCACTCCCCTTTACTTGAGGGCTCGGGGGATTCGACAAGGGGGGACTTCTTCAAGGACTTATTCGTTTGACGTGGCATACGCGGTGATTTGGAGATAACATGGCAACAACTAAGGACGGAATTTGGACCCCCGACCAAGAGGACGACTTTAATTTGGTCGGGGACTTAGCTACGACTGCATCTACCATTCAGAGTGCCTTGGACCGGAGGGCGAATGCTTACCGGGGTACCTCTTCGGAAAGAGAACTCTTTACAAACGAAGCCGCCGAGGGGACTATTTGGGTTGACACTAACGGCCTTAAGAGGGCGTGGGTGAAGCAAGAGAACGAATGGGAGGTGCTTTCCGACAAATCGACAGAGTACTATGGGTCAGACATTTTCTCTTCAGTGGAAAGCGGAATCTCAGTTGCTACTTATTCGGTGGCTGTTGTAAAAGGAAACATTAATACAATGAACCTATCTTTTACAGGTGTATCTCGGGACGCAGGGCACCAGTCGATTCCCATAGGGACGATTAGGCCGGAGGTGAGAGCCAACCGGCCGGTAGGGTTTAGTGGGTACTACACTAACGGTTCTGTACAATTAGCCATAAACGCCGCTGGAGTCTTGTCTATAAGGTGGGCTGATAGATCAGCAACAACTCGAATATACACGTGCGCTTCTTGGGTAATAACTTAAGTTAGGGAGAAAGAACCAAATGGCAACAACTAAGGACGGAATTTGGACCCCCGACCAGGTAGATGACTTCAGTTTTGTAGGGGACCTTAATACTACAGCGGCCACTATTCAGAGCGCCCTAGATAAACGAGCCAATGCCTTTAAGGGTACCACCTCTGAACGCTCCCAATACACAAGTGAAGCGGACGAGGGGACTATCTGGGTTGACACTAACGGAGACAAGTCCGTGTGGGTTATGCAGGGGAACTCTTGGGAGATGGTGTGGCCTGAGAGGTTCTCGCGTACCCTTTACACTGGAAGCTCTGTTTTCTCTAGCTTGGAGCCCGGAATATCTTTGACTTCCGCTGTAGCTTCTCTTGAAGTTGTTCGGGGGCAGGATTACGGAATAGTTCACTTAACTGCATATTTCACGGGGCTTAGCCGACCCTCAGGGACTCAAAACTCAGGACTTGCTACGTTAAGGTCTGATCTCCGGCCTGACACCTACCAAGCAGGTACGGGGTTGATCCGACCAGGCTTTTGTATCATACAGATAAGCTCCAGTGGGAATGTGGCTGTAAGGTGGGCACCTACCTCAGGGACAGGATCCATTCACTTAATGACAAGTTACCCTGTTAAGCTTTAACACAAGGACTGAACTATGACTCTTAACGGAATAGATATATCTCACTGGCAAAAAACAATAAACCTATCAAAAATAAAATCCGACTTCATTATCATGAAGGCTACGGAAGGGTACGGATACACTGACCCAAAGTTCAATGACTTTATCAAACAAGTCAAGGGGATTAGAGGGGTCTACCACTTCGCCCGAGCTGACCTAAACCCTGGAACAGCCGGGGCTAGGAAAGAAGCAGGGTGGTTTGTTAAAACCGTTAAACCATACTTAGACGGAAACACAATCCTCGTCCTCGACTACGAGGCCGAGTCCGTCAAAGCAGGTACCGGATGGGCTAAGACTTTCCTAGACTCAGTATACGAAGAGACAGGTGTTAGAGCGTTACTTTACATTAACTCTTCAGTGGAGTCAAAATACAACTGGTCTCAGATTGCCTCCAAGCATGAGTTATGGTTGGCGAACTACGGTTCAGACCAACCGGTGTCAGGGTTTAAACCCCCTAAGACCCCCAAGACTCAACACTGGACGAGGCCAGTCATCCATCAGTACTCTCAGAAGGGTAAGCTAGCAGGTTACTCAGGCCAACTTGACTTGAACGTAGCTTTTCTCTCTTTGAATCAGTGGAAATCTTTAGCGAAAGGAAAGACTGTGTCTTCTTCCAAACCAACCAAACCCTCCTACACAATGGTTTCCCCTGTAGAAGGGTACCTCACCCAACGGTTCAAACCCCGGGTACACTTAGGGCTCGATATTGGAACAGGCGGGAAGAAGATGCCTGTCTACGCCTCCTTCCCAGGTAAGGTTGTTCAGATCATCCGGGGGGTCAAACCAGGTAACCGAAAGAGCACCTACGCTCCAGGCCGGACCTCTAACGTAGTCATCATCCAAAACGTAGGCCCCGGGACTTCTAATGACAAAGAGTTCCAGGCATACGGTCACGTTACCGCCCTTTCTAGCCTAAAGGAGGGAGATCAGGTTAAGGCTGGTCAAAAGATCGGAGACTTAGACCGATCGGGGAACACCACAGGATGGCACCTTCACTTAGAGATGTGGTCCGCTAACCGGGTTCCTTACGACCCGATGCTTGCTTTCAACCGTTGGGGTGTGTCTGTTGGGGAAAAACCTAAAGGTACCTCAACCCCCAAGCCAGCCCCTAAACCCAAACCTAAACCTAAGCCTAAACGTAAGAACGGCCCTTCCGGTCAGGGTAAAGCTAGGACTCGAAGGATTCAACGTAACCTTGCGAAGATGGGTTATGACGTTGGCCCTGACGACGGGATTTACGGACCCCGGACGGAACGAGAGGTACGGAACTACCAGCGAGATCAAAACAAGTGGGCAGATGCTGGACTGTTTGTTGACGGGGACTGGGCCTCTAAGACCCAGAAATGGTATAACTGGGTTAAGAAACTTCAAAAGGCTCTCCCTAAGTGGAAGGGAATCGGTAAGCTAGTGGTGGACGGGGGGTACCTCCGACTTACCCACAACGCGGTCAGAACTTTACAGTCCCGGAACGGTCTTTTTGTAGACGGGATCGCTAAGAGAAAAACGATTTCGTTTATGAGAAAGAACGGGTCCAAGGTCCCGCATCGACCTAACTAACCTAAAACTGAAAGGGGCTCCTCTTCGGAGGGGCCTCTTTTGGTATAATAGAGAAGTGACCGGTTCAAGAAAGAATTAGGCTTATGAATTTTTTTAAACGGCTTTGGAGGAAAGTTAGAGAGCCTCGGGTTATTAGTACCCTGACATCAATAGCTTATTTGGTGGGAACCATTGGGGGACTTTCAGTCATGATCGAACCCCCTACAACCCTAGAGGGAGCAATAGGTGTCACGGCAATGAGGCTTATCGCATTCTCTTTAACTCTTGGAGGACTTATCGGAGTCCCTACATCCTTGTTCGGTGTGTGGTGGCTAGAGCGAATAGCGGTCTTATTCGTGGCCTTAGCAACAGTGCTTTATGCCAGTGTTGTCATAACCCTTCATTTAACCGAACCCGGAAATAGAATCCTTCAATCTGCTTTCCTAGTAGTCGTATTTTTATCCCAAATTGCAAGGTGGCACAGGATACATATTAGACCGTATGACCCTTTCCTCCACGTATAACTCCCCTGATCTCGTCCTGTAAGGAGGGCAAATGAGCGTGGCAACGTTCGCGACCATCGCAGCGTCGATCGGGCTCGGGGCCATTCTAACTAAACTTCTAGACAACACCCTTGATTGGGTTAAGGGGAGACACAAAAAGAGCCAAGAAGGGTGGAGAAAATTTGACCGAGAGTCCCGGAAAAGGAGAATGCTTGAAGAGACCCTTCACGAAACCCGTCTTTACGTGTCTGAACAGGGAATCCCTTTAGAGGACCTTCCTGACTGGCCGTCCTACTCAAAAGACTGATATAATAAAATGAATAACGGAGGTTATATGTTTACTGTCGCATTCTGGAAAGGTGCCGGGGAACGGGCCATTAAAACGTTCTTGCAAACCTCTCTCGCGGCTATGCTAGCAGCCGTAGGGAGCTTTGATACGGCATGGGAGGTCCCTTGGGTTAATTCCACTCACGATGCCCTTGGGATCGGTCTTTTAGCGGCTTTCCTTTCCTTTGCCACTTCCGTAGGGAACTCCGACTTCACTGCCGGTGCTCCTGATGAAACCGAGTTACTAGGAGAATAAAATGGGTAGAAAACCAATCCCTTTAACCACTGAACAAGGGGAAGGTCCCAAAGGGGCTATCCCGGTAGAGATTTATGGGGTGGGCGGTGACTCTGGCCCCGTAACTTGGGAGAATGTCCAGGACAAGCCCTCAGAGTTCCCCCCCGAGGACCACACTCACTCCGCTGGGGACGTTGACTCGGGAACCTTTGCAGTTGCCCGAATCCCCGACCTTGCACAGTCCAAGATCTCTGGGTTGGAGGCCCGTCTGTCCGACATTGAGGATCGCCTAGAAGCATTGGAACCGTAAGAGAGGCGGTGGCCCTATCTCGTGTGAGGTAGCGCCTCACAACAAAACCCCCGTACGGACTAAGTTCCGTACGGGGGTTTTTGGGCTGTACAGGGCTACCGGTTATCTCCTGACCCTGAAAGAGTACCCCGCTCCTTCCGGCTGGAGAGTTTCTCTAGGTTAGAGACGACGATCGCACCTAAAGGAACACCTAGTTCATCCGCTAAGCGTGCCAGGTACCACTGGGCGTCCCCTAATTCATAAGCTATCTGCGACATCTGGGCGGGCTCTTTGTCTCGGATTATTTTTTTGATCTTATTGGCTACCTCCCCTACCTCCCCGGCTAGCCCTAAAGAACAGTAAGACAGAGCTGTGGTGTCCCCTGAAAGAGCCCCGGGGTATATCGCGGTCTCTCTTGTCAAAAGCTGGTACTCGTTAAAGCTGTCGGTCATTCGGATCCCCTTTCTTTGCATGAACAGATCCCACAATCTCCTTTAAAACATTCCCCGCCCATCCAGGCAAGGAACCTGTAAAACCAAAACCGTATCATCTTCCCTCCGTTGTTTCAAGTCTCCTAAGTCCTCTGAACCATCCTCCGCAAGATTTACACCTGTATCTCTGGTACTTTCCAGTCCTTGTGTATAAGTACCCTCGGCGGTGGAAGTCCTCTGACCCACACCGGGTACAAGCGAACTCTTTTCCTTCCAGTAAAGCAATATTGGGGAGTTGGGTCTCTATGTAAGGACGTACCCGTTCATAAAGTGGAGGGAGGAGCTCGGTATCCTTCAAGGCATATTTTCTCATCTCGTCCCAAGCCCTTCTTTTCCCTTTAAGGCATTCAATCCAAAGAGAGATCCCGGAGGTCTCAACTTTACGGTCGTTAAGGAGTCTTTGAGCGGCGTAGTCCAGTTTACCTGAGATGAACCGGCTGTGCCTCCTTAGTGCCCTGTAGAGGTCAATTTGTTGTACTGGGGACGGGGGAGGGATCCCCTCCACCATGAGCTCCCCGTCCAGCCACTTCTTGTCGAAGGATTGAGAGTTGTACCCGATTAGGACGTCAGCTTCATCAATCAGGTCCCGTAAAAGAGTCAGCATTCCAACCCTCCCTTCCGGGTGGTGGAACTCGGAGGACCACCGAGCCCGTTTCCACCCGTGCCACATGTAGCTAAACCCTGCAATCCGGGGGTGCTCCAATATGTGCTCAGGAGAGAATACAGGTTTAAATAGATCGAAAGACACAACCACAGCGGGAAGTGTTTCGAGGTCAAAGTACAAAATTCTAGGTTTTGACACGTGGGTCCTTTCCTTATCCTCTCCTATAATACCATTACTTTGCGTAATACTTATCGAAAGTAGGTTTGTGTTTCAGAGTATGGGTAATGAAGTACAATGCGTGAAGTGTGGCGCTCATGGCGTCATCGCTGTCTTTTGTTCCTAATTCTCTGGGCATCTTGTACATTCCGTTCTCCTTGAGAAACGCTCGGGACTTCTTTTTCCGTTCAGAAAGGTTTTTCCCCCCATGCTGGTACATTACATGAGGTCTCTGCCACCTGTCTGACTGGGGGTTATAAGGGGACATGAGCCCTTGGCCTATAAGGACCCCTTCACCCACCAGAGGGATCGTAGAGTCCAAGGATTGACTGAACCCCCTCCCCGGAATAGGGACGAACTTCTCACACACAGCCGTCAAGTTGTCCTGCCCGGAGAGAAAGATCCTGTGGTCGTTCAGCCAGTCAAGGAGTCCTTGAACCCCGTTGCCGAACTGCCATGCCTCAACAAGGTCGAAAGGCTTGTCGTCCGAATAGGAAGCCAAAGCCACCCCTGAACTCACCCCCGGGTCAAACGCGAGAACATACTTCACTGGTACCCCCTCCTTGCAACATTCTTCAATCGCTTTCTTGCTTCCTCAGCATACCCTTCATCTCGCTCGATCCCTATAGCCCTCCTTCCTAAGTTTCGGGCTGCCACTAAAGTTGTCCCTGACCCTGCGAACGGGTCAAGCACAGTCTCCCCTGGTTGGCTTACAAGATCAACACACCATTCCATCCACCCTAACGGTTTGGGGGTAAGGTGCTGAAGTCCAGGAGTCCGGGTGTACGGCTCGGGACAGATGTTTGTAATAGTCCATTCAGGATTGATATGGGTTACAGGACCCTTCTTTCTCCCCAAAGAGGCCACCTCAAACACAGGCCTAAGTGTTGTGGGGCTTTTGGCAACTCCGTTCTTCTTAAATACGAGTATATCTAAAGGTTGAATCCCCACGTCCTCCAAGACTTCAACTAACTGGTGGAAAGTCCGGTTTCCCCCAAACGAAATAACCATTCCCCCCGGAGGGAGAATCTTTACAGCCTCTTCAAACACAGAGGACATGACTTTCTCATAAGTCTCCCGGTGGTGGTCAGCAAACCCCCTACTGTGAGTTTCTTTTTTGTCCCAATTAGGGCTGACAAACCCTAACATCTCCTTGTTCTTGTTCATAGCATAAGGGGGGTCAGTAATTAAAGATGTTGCCGAGTCTAGCCCCGGGAGGATTTCTCTAGAGTCCCCATGGTAAAGGGTTACAAGGTCATCCTGAAAAATCGGGTTCAACTCTTCTCCCATTCTTTTACGGAGACAGGGAATTGACCTCTAAGAGAGTTCAGAGCCTTAAGGGCTACTAACTCTACCTCGTATTGTGGCTTATTTCCTTCTGACGAGACCCTCTTGTCAAAAAACTGAAGCCAATTCCAAACGTTCCCCGTCATGTACATGCTGGTGTACAGGTTTGTAGGGAGAACCCCTCGGGCCACCTCTTCTGCTATCCCGAACTCCAACATGAGAACATAAGAGTTCCAAGTGAACCGAGCTACGTGCATAAATTCTTCTTTGGTGGTGCTGTATAGGGGCCTTCCGTCCGGATGGTCGGCCACTAAGTGAGGGTGGGCTCCGCTGCCTGCGTTGTATAAATGCCGAAACTCGTCAGGAACATAAAACTCAGGATCAGCCTCTCCGAATCGGAAAGACCTGATGTTGTATGAAAAAGTTCGGTGTCGGACAATCTGGTCCCTAACAAACAAGGGGACTTCTAGCCGGAAGGTGGCCCCTACGTGTTCAAACGGGCTGGTGTGCCTGTACCTCATGAGGTACCTAATCAGTCCGTCGATTTTACCCTGGGTTACTGAGTCCTTGTTGGTAGAAACCCGGGCTGCCCGGGCTATCATTTCGTCGGACCCCCAGGAGTCTACCAGTTCTACCTTCATGTCGGATCTAAAATTTAACATATACTGTCTCCTTTAGTCGTCTTTAGAATTAGTGGAGTTAATGTTTGGTTCTAAGGTTTCGACCAGGCACCCCCCCATGGAAACTCATATATCAGTCCTCCCCTGGCCAAACCCGGGTGGCGTGGGTAATTCGGGTGTCAGTAGCGTCGATCGTGCCGGTATCGGTCTCGAATTGCGCGTGTGCGGGGGTTCTCCACGCGAGGGCACCTTCTTGCCCCCCATCGATGGTGAGTACCCAAAGTTCGCCGTCCTGGGCATTGTGCCAAGGTGCCGGTTTGGGGTTTCCCTCGAAGTACCGTTGCGCGGTTCGGAACGCGTAGTGCGCTCCGGGTACCTCAGTTTGGCCTTCATGGATTAGGTGCATCCCTCCTAGCTTTTCGTCGAACACTGTCACCCCAGCGCGGTGGTAGCGGTCGTGTTTGTCGCGTATCTCGCCAGCGGGGTAGGCAACCATGTTGGGGTTTTCGGGGTCGCGCCACCGGCCTAGTTCAACGTCGCGGCGGTGCTGGTAGTACTCGGCCATTGCGGTGTCTAGGTCAGTGCCGGGGCAGTAGCCGTCCATGTATCTCCAGGGCATGGATGGGTGGGGTTGGATCATGATCCCGTCTGGGTTGGCTTTGATTCTGACGCCGTTTGAGGCGGTGAAGGTGGTGGTCATG
>Ga0209487_1004289_pt1 | contig 10999 bp, 10 predicted proteins | sample Poulit2012_FD_187524 | JGI IMG/M metagenome (GOLD analysis project Ga0209487, IMG submission 187524) | Agricultural soil microbial communities from Georgia to study Nitrogen management - Poultry litter 2012 (SPAdes) (version 2) | ecosystem: Environmental > Terrestrial > Soil > Agricultural land... | reverse complement strand
TTATTTATAATACGAACCATAAGATATATTATCTTTCGTTGTTCGAAGCACTGCATCGTTGATTGGAACGGAAGGCGGCGACTCCTGCGGGAATAGCATGAGCCTTGAGACCCCGTAGTGCGAAGCACACGGAGGCTCAAGCCATGCCCGCGGCAAAGTAGACACTGTGAAAGTGGTCTCCTTGAACAGATGTCGACCTTGTGCTGTTATAAAGTGAAAGCGTCCGCCTGCAGTGGAAATCAAAAGTTCTAGCACACAACCTAATAGACTGGATTTTTTGTCCTATTTTGAATTATGAAGTTGACTCACCCACTTAGTTAATCCCAAATCTTATAGATAACTTTGGTGGGGGACTTAATTCAGCCGTTCTGCACTAGACAGAGAAATCACTGCCATTTATGATGAAGCGGTGATTTCTTTTTTTGTAAAAGAAGCATTCACTTCTTTGCCGAATATAAATGTAAATTTTGTGTAAACTTATTACCCAGCGCGCTTGGTGAATGATAAATTTAATGTTATATTCTTGATATCGTATTTCGATATTGGTTATCGATATAGATTTTCTAAATAAAAGAGGTGATAAGATTGGAAGATAAAATTTTACGCAAACTGTTTTTAGGCTTTATCCAAATACATATACTACATCACGCCAAAGAACACCCTATCTTTGGCGTATGGATGCTCGAAGAACTGGAAGAGCACGGTTATAACATCAGTGCTGGTACACTCTACCCCATTCTGCACTCCATGGAGGCGGACGGACTTCTCATAAAAGAAGAAAAAAATGTAGAGGGGAAAATCAGAAAGTATTATTCAGCCACTGAAAAAGGAAATACAGTGCTGATTGAGGCAAGAAATAAAGCATATGAACTTTTTAAAGAAATTAAAGACTGAGGTGATTGATATTGGGTAAATATAAAGAACATACAAGATTGAGATCCCTTTTAGAAATTTTTCTAATCTCAAGCAGACTCGGTTTCACTTCGTTTGGCGGACCTATCGCTCATTTGGGCTACTTCCATGATGAATATATCCGGCGAAGAAAATGGATGGATGAAAAAAGTTATGCCGATTTAGTAGCTTTATGTCAATTCTTACCCGGTCCGGCCAGCAGTCAGGTTGGAATGGGTATTGGCGTAATGCGGGCAGGAACGCTGGGAGGAATTGTCTCTTTTATCGGATTCACACTTCCTTCCGTTATTGCACTTATTTTATTTGCCATCATCCTACAGGAATTAGATGTTGCGAATGCCGGTTGGATACATGGTTTGAAAATAGTTGCCGTGGCAGTAGTTGCACATGCTATATTAGGAATGGCAAAGAAACTTACGCCTGATGTAAAAAGAAAAACAATCGCTTTATTTGCCTTAGTAGTTGCCCTCCTGTGGCAAACTGCTTTTATACAGATAGGCATCATATTAATAGCTGCATTTGTTGGTTTCCTTTTATATCAACAACATCAAGCAAGTGATGAAACTGAAGTACAATTCCCTATTTCACGCAAATTTGGAGTTATGTGTTTAACACTATTTTTTGGCTTACTTATTAGTTTACCCATGTTGAGAGAAGCTATTTCTTTCAATTGGATTGCCATGTTTGACAGTTTTTATCGGTCAGGCTCTTTAGTATTTGGCGGGGGGCATGTCGTATTACCATTGCTGGAGCGTGAATTTGTACCTACTGGATGGTTAAGTGAAGAAGCATTCTTGGCCGGTTATGGTGCTGCTCAGGCTGTACCAGGCCCTTTATTTACCTTTGCTGCCTATCTTGGAGCGGTCATGAACGGCTGGCAAGGCGGGTTGTTAGCAACCTTCGCTATATTTTTGCCTTCATTCCTGCTGATTTTAGGCACATTACCTTTCTGGAATACGTTACGTCGCAATCCTAAAGTGAAAGGTGCACTTATGGGAGTGAACGCTGCTGTAGTCGGAATCCTGATTGCTGCATTTTATCATCCGATTTGGACGAGTTCAATCTTTGCACCAATTGACTTTGCTTTTGCCGCAATCCTGTTCAGTATGCTTGTATTTTGGAAACTGCCTTCCTGGGTTATTGTATTAATAGGGGCTGTTGGCGGGGCGCTTATAAAGCTGTTTGCATAAAAGGCGGTGAACAGTACCAAAACTGTTCGCTATCTTAATTTGTCATTATAACGTATTACACACAACACATCATGATTATTTTGCTGTGCTTCTCGTATGCCATATACATCTTCATCTTTTATCTCCATTATCATGGCCGTTATGTATATGTTGTTCCTTTCATTTTTCTTATTGTTTTTCCATTCCTTCGTAATCCTGCGAAAAAACCGGCTTCTTTTAGAAGAAACCGGTTTTGAACTTTTACTCTACATCGTATCCTTGCTCTTCCACTGCGTCACGCATAGCTGCTTCAGCAACTTGGTCTTTATCATAGGTGACATCGACCTTGCCTGTGCCTAAGTCTACCTTTGCATCCGAAACACCATCCAATTCTTTTAATGCTCCTTCAACAGAGGCCTTACAATGACCACAAGTCATTCCTTTTACATTTAATGTAGTTTGTATTACAATTTTCCCCTTTCAGATTCTATACTTTTACACGCTTCAGGCGAAGTGCATTCGCCACAACACTTACAGAGCTGAATGCCATTGCTGCTCCAGCAATCCATGGTGCAAGTAGACCGAGTGCTGCGATCGGAATGCCTGCACTGTTATAGGCAAAAGCCCAGAACAGGTTTTGGCGGATATTTTTAATTGTGACATGACTTAGCTTGATCGCTTTCGGGATTAACAGAAGTTCACCGCCAAGAATGGTAACATCAGCCGCTTCAATCGCCACTTCTGTTCCTGTTCCGATGGCAATACCAATATCTGCTGTTGCTAATGCCGGGGCATCGTTTATACCGTCTCCAACCATAGCTACTTTTTTCCCTTGTTCCTGAATTTCCTGGACTTTCGCTGCCTTTTCTTCCGGCAGAACCTGAGCGATAACCTTGTCGATGCCGACTTTCTTGGCAATGGCCTGCGCTGTCAACTCATTATCTCCTGTTAGCATAATTACCTCGAGCTCTTGCGACTTTAATTCATTTATTGCCTGTACTGCTGTGTCTTTTATCGTATCTGCAACGGCAATCATGCCGCGATACTTTCCATTCACAGCGATCAGCATGGCAGTTTGTCCATTTCTTTCGCTCGCCACTAACTGACTTTCCGCATGATCAATGTCTATGTTGTGATCACGCATCAGCTTCCGGGTTCCGACGAGTACCTGGTTATTAAGAACTTTTGCTTTAATACCGTTTCCGGGTATTGCCGAAAATTCTTCTGTTAATACTGTTGCAACTCCTTTTTCTTTTGCATATGCAACAATGGCATCTGCCAGCGGATGTTCCGATCCTTTTTCTGCACTTGCCAAGAGTTGTAATGTTTGATCATCACCACTGTAAGCTGTCACTTCCGGCTTTCCTTTTGTAATGGTTCCGGTTTTATCAAAAATTACCGTATTTAACTGGTGGGTCCGCTCCAGATGTTCTCCGCCTTTAAACAAAATGCCACTTTCTGCTGCTTTTCCTGTTCCTACCATAATAGAGGTAGGTGTCGCAAGTCCCAGTGCGCATGGACAAGCAATGACAAGGACAGCGATTGAAGCCACTAAAGCTGTTTCAAAATTTCCCGGTGATACGAACACAAGCCATATCATAAATGTCATCATCGCAATTCCAACAACGATCGGGACGAAATAGCTGGAAATGACGTCTGCCAGCCGTTGGATCGGCGCTTTCGACCCTTGTGCATCTTCAACAGCTTGTACAATCGAAGCGAGCGCAGTGTCTTTTCCAACCCTTGTTGCTTCCATTTCAATGGTACCATTATTATTCATCGTGGAACCGATTAATTCGGCCTCCACATCTTTTTCAATTGGAATCGATTCACCGGTGATCATCGATTCATCAACAGATGTTCTTCCTTTAATAACAACACCGTCTACAGGTATTTTTTCTCCCGGTTTCACGAGCATTCTGTCCCCTACGATAACATCTTCGATCGGGGTCATAATCTCTTCCTCATCCCGAATGACACGTGCCTGTCGCACTTGCAGATTAAGCAGCTTGGAAATCGCCATCGTTGTTCTGCTTTTCGCATTTACTTCCAAATATTTACCAAATAAAATCAGTGTAATTAAAATCGCACTTGTTTCAAAATATAAATGCGGTGTATGTGCCGGATTGCCAATTGTAAGAATCCCTTCATATAAACTGTAAAAATATGCTGCACTTGTTCCGAGTGCTATGAGGACATCCATATTTGCTGCGCCATTGCGAAGGCTTCTATATGCTCCCTCGTAAAATTGCCAGCCGATTATAAACTGCACCGGTGTTGCGAGTGTGAATTGAAACCATGGATTCATAAAGATCGGTGGCAGTTCAATGCCAAGCAAATGATCCAGCATCGTTACAAGCAGCGGAATAGATAACAGAGCCGAGATAAAAAGCTTTGTTTGCATTTGCTTGATCTGTTTTTCTTTATGTGTTTCTTTTTCTTCCTTCCCCGCTTGCAGCTTTGCATCATAACCAAGTTTTTGAATTTTGCCGATCAGCTTCGCTTCTTCCATTAAACCGGGATAGTATTCTATAGCTGCCGATTCATTCGCAAGATTTACAGTAGCTTGCTTCACACCTTCCTGTTTATTCAGCACTTTTTCGATTCTGCTGGAACAGGCGGCACAGGTCATCCCAAATACATCGAGTTCAGCTTTTTCTGTTTGTACACCATACCCCAGTTTTTTTATTTTTGCGTTGATGTTAGGAACAGAAACTTTTTCAGGATCATAATTAATATTTGCCTTTTCCGTCGTTAAATTAACCTGTGCTTCAACCCCGTCCATTTTATTGAGCACTTTTTCAACCCTTGAAGAACAGGCAGCACAGGTCATGCCGGTAACCCCCACAGTAACATGCTCAAGGCTGCGGATTTCAGGTTCACCCATTTCGACCTCTCCTTTTTAAACTTCAACTATTTTGAAAAATGTTTCATAATATCCATCAGTTCATCAATCGCTTCTTCGCCTTTGCCTTCTTTGACAGCATGGCTCACACAATGTTTCGTATGTCTTTCGGCAACAGTGAAGCCGACTTTTTTCAACGCTGCATTGATCGCACTTATTTGCACTAAAATATCTGCACAATAACGATCTTCTTCAACCATTTTTTGAATGCCGCGCACCTGTCCTTCTATTCGTTTCAGCCGGTTAATCACCGCCTGTTTCTCATTGTCAGTCCTTGGTGTTACCGGATGATCATGAAGATATTCACCCATAATAATCACTCCTCATTTTAACTCTACCCCCATCATACCCCCTCACCGTATAATTGTCAAATATACGGCCTGTCCAGGAATAGTTAAAACAATAAAAAGAAGCCTATGACACTTCCAAGGGAATGCCATAGACTTCATCATTATTCTTTACCAGCTTATTGTTTTACATTCATTTTTTGGAGCCTGAGCGCATTCAGTACAACAGAGACAGAACTGAAGGCCATGGCTGCTCCGGCAACCCACGGGGCGAGCAGGCCGATTGCTGCGATCGGGATTCCGATCGTGTTGTAAATAAAAGCGAAAAACAGGTTTTCTTTAATATTCTTCATCGTTTTACGACTCATGATAAATGCGTCAGCTACACTGTTTAAATCACCGCGCATAAGCGTAATATCTGCTGCTTCGATGGCGATATCTGTCCCTGTACCAACTGCCATACCAACATTGGCCATGGCAAGCGCCGGGGCATCATTAATACCGTCTCCGACCATTGCAACTTTTTTGCCCATTTCCTGCAGTGCTTTAATCTGATCACTTTTCTCCTCAGGCAAAACTTCTGCAATAACGTGGGATACACCGACCTGCCGGGCAATCGCGTCTGCGGTACGTGTATTATCTCCTGTAAGCATGATCACTTCCAGGCCAAGCTGCTGCATTCTGTTAATCGCCTCTTTTGATGTATCTTTAACAGTATCAGCGACAGCAATGACGCCTGCAAGTTCGCTGTCGATGGCAATCAGCATCGCTGTCTTGCCGTCATTTTCCATTTTCTCCATTGTCATCTCTGTATCAGCAAAATCCACATTTTGCTCACGCATCAATTTTCTTGTGCCAGCAAGTATTTCTTTATTATTCACGCCAGCCCTGATTCCGTAACCAGGCAATGCTTCAAAATGCTCTGTTTCAAGCAAGGTAATATTTTGTTCCTGCACGCCTTTTACAATTGCTTGCGCCAAAGGGTGTTCAGACTGATTTTCCGCTGTTCCTACGAGCTGAAGCACTTCCTTCTCATCGAAACCTTCTTTGACAAAAATATCTGTCAGTGTCGGCTCTCCTTTTGTAACTGTGCCTGTTTTATCCAGTACGACAGTATCAACAGACTGGGTGTTTTCCAGGTGTTCCCCGCCTTTAAACAGTAGTCCCATCTCAGCGGCTCTTCCGGATCCGGCCATGATAGAGGTCGGTGTTGCTAAACCGAGCGCACATGGGCAGGCAATGACTAGAATCGAAATAGTCGGAATGAGTGCCGCACCGAAGTCACCCGGAGTAACAGCAAAATACCAAATAAAGAAGGTGACCAGTGCAACGCCAACAACAATTGGTACAAACATACTGGAAATTCTATCCGCCAACCGCTGAATATCCGCTTTTGACCCTTGTGCTTCTTCAACCACTTTCACAATCTGAGCCAGGGCGGAATCATTTCCGACTCTTGTTGCTGTTATTTGCAGTGATCCATTCCTGTTGATTGTTGCTCCAATCACTGGATCACCGCCCGTTTTATCAACCGGAATACTCTCTCCTGTCAGCATCGATTCATCAATGGCAGATTGCCCTTCCAGGATTTCGCCGTCTACTGGTATTTTTTCTCCCGGCTTTACGATAATGGTGTCCCCGGTAACTACTTCCTCCACAGCAATCTCCTGCTCTGATCCATCCCGTAAGACACGAGCAGTTTTTGCCTGCAAACCGAGCAATTTTTGAATCGCCTGGCTTGTTTTTCCTTTTGCCCGGACTTCAAACAATTTCCCAAGGACAATCAGCGTAATAATAACAGCTGCTGCTTCAAAATATAGTTCCGGCTCACCAACACTTCCTGCTTGCATCCACTTAAACGACAGATAAATACTGTAAAAATATGCTGCACTCGTCCCAAGCGCTACAAGCACATCCATATTCGCACTTTTATTTTTCAGCGAAGTGTAAGCACCTTTGTAAAACTGTGCACCGACGATAAATTGAACCGGTGTCGCAAGTACAAGCTGCACCCATGGATTCATTAGAAAATCAGGCAGATAAATGAAAGACAAAAATTCAAAATGGGCGACCATCGTCCAAAGAAGCGGTAGTGTTAGTATAGCAGAAAAAATGAACAGTTTATTCTGTTTTTTGATCTCCGCTTTTTTATGATCCATTTTCCCCTGACTGCTTTGCTTCGGAATAAGTTCATAACCAAGTTTCTTTACTGCGGCCGTCATATCAGCTTTCTGCACTTGGTTGTCATCATATTCAACTGCAATTGTTTCCAGGGCAAAATTAACATTTGCTCGGGAAACCCCATCCATTTTGCTAAGCCTTTTTTCAATTTTCGTTGCACATGCAGCACACGTCATGCCGGAAATATCAAAATCCGCTTTTTGTTGCAAAACATGGTAGCCGAGATCTTCTACTTTTTTCTCAAATTCTCCAACATTCGTTTTATCCGGGTCATAAACTACCGTGGTGCGCTCCAGAGCAAAGTTAACATTTGCTTCTTCAACACCATCTATTTTGGAAATACCTTTTTCTATACTCGCTGCACAAGCAGTACAAGTCATTCCACTAACCTGTAATGTTGCTTCTTCCTTTGCCATCATTATCCCTCCAATACTTAGCAGGGGTATATTTTTTGAAAAGAAGATCATACACGAGGTATCATCTTATCAAACCGTCATTTACCCCTGCCAGGTATGAACGGTTGATCATATTTGTTTTTTAAACAACCTGATATCCCGCTTCATTAACTTTTCCTTCTATTTGCTGCAAAGTAACCGCCTCAGGATTAAACTTGACCTGAACTTCTTCACGGTCAAAGTTGATTTCAGCTGAAGTGATACCCGCTAATTGTTTAATGCTTTCTTCTACCTTATTAACACAGCATTTACATGATAAGCCTGTTACTTTTAACGTTTTTTCCATGATTTATGCCCTCCTGTTTCTGTATTCACTCTCATATTACTATACCCGGGAACCGTATGTCAAGTATAGTTTAAAAATATTAACCAGCTCACAATCCGCTTGTATAATAAATGCAATAGCAGCCGGCTGTGACTGTGTGTGAAGTTCCCTTAGCGGATTACATATTTTTTATTTCATATAATTTCTCATGGTGGGTCGAATACATTGCCATCGGTTCGGAAGACGGGTTTAAATATTTCTTTGCCTTGTTGACAGCTGCCGGACCTTCGGTAAAGCCGGCAACAAAAAGACTCAATTTATTTGGATATGTGACAGCATCACCTGCAGCAAAAATTCCCGGAATATTTGTTTCCATCGCATCATTGACGACAATCCGCCCTTCCTGTATGTCGAGTCCCCAATGATTGATGCCTCCGATGTCGCTAGTAAAACTATGATTGACGAGCAAAGCATCTATTTCTATCTCGTCTGTTTTGCCAGTGTCCAGATGTTCTAATGTTGCCTGTTTTATCTGACTACCCTCTCCACTCAGTTGCTGGATTATGTATGGTGTACGCACATCCGCCCGCTGTTTCATTTGCTGAACACTGCTTTCAAACGCTCTGAATGCATCTCTGCGGTGAATGACTGTTACCTCCTCAGCGATGCTGTAAAGCTCATTTGCCCAGTCTACAGCTGAGTCGCCCCCACCGGAAATAAGGATGCGTTTATTTTTAAATTTTTGTGAGTCACTCACATGATGATGCAGATTGCTGTTTTCATATTTTTCCGCTCCGTGTACATCAAGTTTAACCGGTTGAATCGTGCCATTTCCGACGGTCAGTATGATCGTTCGTGTATCATGTATCTCTCCTGTATAACTTTTCAGACGGAAAGTTCCGTCTTCAAGACGACGGATATTCGAAATCCACTGACCACAAATAATGGCTGGATCAAATGTTGTCGCCTGCTGCACAAGCTGTTCTACAAGAGCAGCACCGGTAATTTCCGGTATACCACCGATGTCACTGATTGTTTTTTCCGGGAAACCGATCGAAACTTTTCCGCCAAGTTCACTGCCCGCTTCAATCAATTTCGTTTTCAGACCGCGCATGCCGCTGTAAAATGTTGTAAATAAAGGACCGCACCGCCTCCGATAACTGTTACATCATAAAGGCTGTCCTCTTTTTTCTTATTCCCTGCTTCTGTTCCTTTTATCATGTAAATCTCCCTTTCTGATGATAGATAATTGTTCCTTATATAATTGATAATAATTATCATTATCAATTAAAGCTACCTGCAAAGGGATTAAAATTACCTGTAAAGGGAAACTTCATTCATTTGAGGGAGTTCTTCATCCCCAACTTATCTTTCTTGGTTTGACCTCGAAATCTTGAAATGGGGTCTAACGACGCACAATTCTTTTGGTGGGATGAGTAATCGCAATCCCAGGACGTGCTAGTGTCGACAATGCCACAAATCTTTTCGGTGGGACGATCAGTGCACAGTTCCAGGACGTGACGTTTTGACGCCTCACCAGTTAACGGACGACAAAAGTAAAAAGACTGTAAGTGCAACAAAAAAGCTGTCCCAAAAAAAGAACGTTTCTTTTGCGGAAAGCTTCACTAAACTGGGTGAAATGAATTTCTTATATCCTTTAAATACTCACTAGGGTTGCACCCGAAATGTTTGCGGAAAGCGGCAGTAAAATTGCTTAAATTGCTATATCCTATAAAAGCTGCCGTTTCGCTGACATTATACCCCTGCACTTTCATCAGATAAGCAGCCTTCTCCATTCTGCGGCTGCGGATCAGCCCGAATACTGTCGTGCCAAACAGTTGTCTGAAGCCGTTTTTTAATTTAAATTCATTCAATTCGGTCTTTTTAGCCAGCGCCTTCATCGAATATGGGTTATCTATATAATGCAGGACAATATTCCTCGCCTTGTTTAGTTTTTTTATATCTTCCGGTGCAAGCGAATGGCTCGTATGCTGAATACAAAAAGCCGTTTCCCGGAAAAATAAAGTGATCAATTCCATTGCCTTTGCTTCCATATACATCTTTTTTACCGGACCGGCATAGGGACAATGGAGTATATCAAAAATACATTTTTTCATGATTGGAGACATAGAATTAGTAGTTATGTGCCCTTTCTTGCTGAGTAGTATGTCATGTATTTTTTGCTTATCCTTTTCAGCATCAAAATAACTGAGCAGATTTTTAGGTGACATGCGGATCTCAACTGTATGGCTCCGTCTGTTTGCTTTTGTTTTCAGCTGTCCTTCTGTATAGCCGGAATAATAAACGTGGCTCATCGGCCCTAAAACATGGAGCTTACGGCCATTCATTTCACAGACTATCTCTCCACTTAGGCAATAATTCATCTCAAAAAAATTACAAGTTTCATCAATATAAAGTGTCATATCTCTGGTCAGCTCTATATCAGAAATAATAAATTCCAGGCCTTCTTTAATGATTAACCGTCTTATCTTTCCTTTTCCTAAGCTTTCAGGAACATGGATAAGCTGCTCTGATACTGTGTCCGCTTCTGAAAAACGATGACTTAATATATTTGTTATTTCACTAACACTATCAGACCCATCTTGTTCATTCATTCTGTCCTTCCTCCTTTTTACCGGCGACTTGCAAGCACCAAATACATGCATCAATCTACTTCCATTACAATCCGCCTAATCTCATTGATATTATTTTCAAAACCGATGAATACATCCGGTTTGCGTAGCCGGCCCAGCAACGATTTCTCCTTAAATACAAAAGTTGGAACCATCCTTGTACCAGTTAATTTACGCAGGTCTTTTTCTTTT
>Ga0209487_1004288_pt1 | contig 11000 bp, 8 predicted proteins | sample Poulit2012_FD_187524 | JGI IMG/M metagenome (GOLD analysis project Ga0209487, IMG submission 187524) | Agricultural soil microbial communities from Georgia to study Nitrogen management - Poultry litter 2012 (SPAdes) (version 2) | ecosystem: Environmental > Terrestrial > Soil > Agricultural land... | reverse complement strand
TTATTGCCTGGATTCTTGGTTCTTTAACGGCCCATTATATTGCAGGGTTAGCTTGGGCAACTGCATTTGTTATCGGTGGATTATTTATCGTTACTGGTCCAACTGTCATCATGCCGTTGCTTAGACAGTCTAAACTGAAACCACGCCCCGCGAAAATCCTAAAATGGGAGGGTATCGTTGTTGATCCAATTGGAGCATTGCTCGCAGTATTTGCTTTTGAAATCATAACATTTTTAACTGCTAATGAGCCAGATGCCATGAGACTATTAATGTTCTTTGGAGTGTCCATTTTCTCTGCTGCCCTTGGTTGGCTTTGCGGACGGGGGATTGGCTGGATGTTTGAAACAGGGCATGTTCCCGAATTTTTGAAATCTCCCGCTGTGTTTACAGTAGTTATTCTCTGCTTTACGATTCCGGATGAAATCATTCAATCAACAGGATTACTATCAGTCACTGCGATGGGAATCACACTTGCAAATATGGGAATTAGTTCTGTTGCCGATATGAGGCATTTTAAGGAAAATATTTCGATTCTCCTCATTTCAGCAATTTTCATCATGCTTACAGCATCTTTAAAAATTGAGACGATCTTACAAATTTTCAGTCCGAATATTATTGGTTATGTACTTTTAATGATGTTTGCAGTACGACCATTATCTATATTCCTATCAACAATAGGTACGAATCTATCCTTAAATGAAAAAGTTTTAGTTGGTTGGATTGCACCAAGGGGAATTGTCGCGTTAACGGTGTCAGGCTATTTCGCAACGATTCTTGCAGAAGAGGGCTACCAAGGTGCTTCCATTTTAACAACCCTTACGTTTGCACTTGTAATATTCACGGTGGTGGCGCATGGGTTCTCAATTCGTGGATTAGCTAAGAAGTTAAACTTATCAATGGAAGGAAAGCCGGGTACTTTGATTGTAGGAAGCAATATTTTTACAGTTCAATTAGCTAAATCACTTGATAAGGCTAAAGCACCGGTCATTATTGTTGATAATAACTGGGAGCGACTGCGTATCGCTCGTGAAGCAGGTGTACCATTTTATCATGGCGACATGCTTTCAGAACAAACTGAATATAATTTGGATACCATCCCATATGAATATTTAATTGCTGCAACAGACAGTAATTCATATAATGCTCTTGTTTGTACAACGTTCATGCCAGAATATGGTCGTGCAAATGTATTTAAAATTAGTCCATTTGACGATGATGGCAAGCCGAAAGACATGGTATCCCAAGTTGGTGGACGAATTCTATTTGATAAACGATTTACAATGGAAGATCTAACGGATAAGATAAGGCAAAAATATATATTCAGGCAAACAACAATCACCGAGCAATTTTCATATGCTCGCTACGTTGAAGAAAAAGACAACTCAACTGTTTTCTTATATTTAATTAAGCCTTCTGGTCAGATAAAATTTTATTCCGAAGAAATGCGTACAGTACCAGGAGCCGGAGACAGGATTGTTAGCTTAACACCGCCTATTAAAGAACAAGAAAAAATCGAACAAAAACTAAAAAGCCAGCGCATAAATGGAAAACCTAATCTAAATACACGAAACTAATTATTGAAATCTAAAAGCAGTGAGGCATATTTTACTCACTGCTTTTAGATTATGTAGGAAACTATAACATTAAAACATCTGTGGATAACTTTATGCTGCAATTGGCCACGTCCAGTGCGAGGCGCCCAGTAACTATCAAGTTTCGAATGCCTTTCTACGATAAGTCGACTTTGAATCGCTCCGCTCTTCAAGTCTCCTTTATCTCGTCAGGCCTTCTCCAACTTGTACGTTGCTAACCGGGCGTCTCGCGCTTTTGTTCGTCCAGTGCGAGGCGCCCAGTAACTATCAAGTTTCGAATGCCTTTCTACGATAAGTCGACTTTGAATCGCTCCGCTCTTCAAGTCTCCTTTATCTCGTCAGGCCTTCTCCAACTTGTACGTTGCTAACCGGGCGTCTCGCGCTTTTGTTCGTCCAGTGCGAGGCGCCCAGTAACTATCAAGTTTCGAATGCCTTTCTACGATAAGTCGACTTTGAATCGCTCCGCTCTTCAAGTCTCCTTTATCTCGTCAGGCCTTCTCCAACTTGTACGTTGCTAACCGGGCGTCTCGCGCTTTTGTTCTTATGTTATTATTCATCAAATTTATCTAATTCCTCATTCACATCAGCAATTTCTTTTTCAAGACGTATCAACTGCTCTTCCGCCGACGACACACGTCCACGGACATACTCTAATTTATCCATATCACTTTGTATGCGTACATAATCGGATTTTAATTCAATTAATTTAGATTCAAGTTCCTTCTTTTCATCGTTCATATATGATCACTCCTTAAAGACAGTCTAGCGAAAAAAGTATTCTGAAACAATTATAAGTTCCTAAATTAACGCATCCTCATCATTAGATTTAGAATCCCGATAGGTTCCATAAAAATGAACAATAATTGTCTTTATGACTGAATAAAACGGCACCGCAAATAAAATACCAATAAATCCAGCAATACTACCAGCCGCTAAAATAACCGTAATAATGGTTAACGGATGCATATTTAATGCGCGACCCATGACATTTGGGGAGATTAGATTACTCTCAACTTGTTGACCAATCAGCGTGACAATCGCTACCCAAATAATCATCATCGGGTCTTGGAATGCGCCCACAATAAGGGCTGGGATGACGGCTATGAAAGGACCAATGAATGGGACGACATTCATCATCATCGCAAACAAGCCAAGCGTTAATGAGTAATTAAGCCCGATGGCCAGATAACCAATAAAAAGCAACACCCCTAGAATAAAGCTAACGATCAGTTGCCCTTGGATGAACGAAGCTAATGTATGGTCAATCTTGCTTAAAAGGCTCCGAATATTTTCGGCTTTTTTCTTTTCAAAAATACGAGTGATAAAAGGGAGAAATTTTTCCCCATCTTTTAACATGAAAAATAAGAAAAAAGGTACAAGAATTAAAGATGTAACAAAACTGATTAATCCACCAATAAAATCAAAAATATAATTGAAGATATTTTCAATATACGTTTGTAAATTATTCGTCACATGTGTAATAGTATCATTGATTTCCTTTGGTATCGTTGTTTGGTTAGCTTGCCAGTAACTAATTAAATCTTGCGCCCAGTCTACCATTTTAGGAATATTGTTCATCAGATTCATAAATTGATATTGTGCAATCGGAGCAATATATCTAACGATAATGAGACCTACAAAAAGAATTAGAATAAATATTATGATAATCGCAATTGTACGGTACACTTTGAATCTTTCAAGGAACGACAAAATAGGCCGTGTTAAATAATACAGAATGCCTGCAGCAATAAAGGGAAAAGCTACTGCGCCTATGTATTTAAACATCGGATCGAAAATAAAGTCTGTTACTGAAATCAGCCAGATTAATAGAAAAAGCATAATGAGAAAGGTGAGAAACTGAAACCAACGTTTATTAACCAACACTATCACAACCTACCTTTATATTATATGTATATATTACCGATTAAACTAAGGAAGCGAAAGTAAAGACACATCTCCTACTATATTTAACAATAATGGTTGAAATTAAACCGCAAAAAACTATTTTCATAGAAAAATAGTGTAAAGCGAATGTGGAGTGAGTAGGAGAAGTGTTCAAACGCTTAATCACTCCAAAAAAGGCAAAATAATGTTCAATTAAGCGATTATAGGGTATATTGGCGGTGAGTCATTGGGTAGGAGTTGAGGCAATGCTTTATAAGTATGTCCTAGTTTTTATTGGTGCAGCTATTCCGTGGATTGAAGTGCTCGCTGTTGTGCCACTCGGTATTATTTGGGGTCTATCTCCAGCCATTGTCATGATTACAGCGTTTATTGGTAATATGGTTACACTGATTCCTGTCGTCATTGCATTTGATAGATTAAAATTGTGGTACGTTCGTCGTCGCCAAAAGCAAGATAAACCATCCAAGAAAAGCGTGCGTGCCGTCAAACTTTTTCAGAAATATGGAGTGATTGGACTTGCCTTTCTCGGTCCAATTTTGCTGGGGACTCATATTGCTGCTTTCATAGGTATGGCAATGGGTGCGAGAAGGCAGAATATGATTTTATGGATGGGCATTAGTATTGCCATATGGGTGTTTGCTGTTGGTTTATTAACTTCCTTAGGATTTAATCTGTTTGTTTAAATCGGACAATTTGAAGATCCCATTAAATTGGGACTAAGTTCATTTTAGAGTACAACTAAATAGAAAAAAGCCTAGACTTATGTTAAAATTTGAGCATATATATAATATGCTGAGGTGAACCTCATTATGACTAATTGGAAAAGCGCTTACGAACAATGGCTTCATTATAATAAACTTGATGATTCTTTGAAGGAAGAATTAAACCAACTTAAAAATAAAGAAGAAGAATTAGAGGATGCCTTTTATCAGGATTTATCATTTGGAACTGGTGGAATGAGAGGCATCATGGGGCCAGGGTCGAATCGGATGAACATTTATACAATTCGAAAGGCTGTTACTGGACTAGCGAACTACATATTGGTTAACAGTGTGAATGTAAAAGATCGTGGTGTGGTCGTAGCTTATGATACACGTTATAAATCGAGGGAATTTGCTGTTGAAGCGGCAAAAGTATTAGGGTATCACGGTATTAAAACACATGTTTTTGAATCAAAACGCCCAACACCACTTCTCTCGTTTGCTGTACGCTATTTAGGGACAGCAGCTGGTATTATGATTACAGCAAGTCATAACCCTCCTGAATATAATGGTTTTAAAGTTTATAATGAAGATGGGGGACAAATGGTTCCAGGCGAGGCTGATCAAGTCATTGCCGCAGTCGAAGAGATAGATAATCCGTTCCAAATACCAGTTATGGAAGAAAGTGAACTGGAGGATAAAGGGTTGATTGATTGGTTAGGTGCAGACATTGATAATGCCTATCTTGAGCAGCTTTCAAACATCTCTAAATTAGATTCAGATACATTTTGGCGAGAAAAGGACTTAGAAATTATCTTCACTCCTTTACATGGGACTTCCGAGAAACTTGTTATGGAAGGTTTGAAACAATTAAATTTTACTCAAGTTCACCTTGTAGAGGAACAAGCAACTGCAGATCCTGAATTCTCTACCGTGAGTTCACCGAATCCTGAAGAGCATCAAGCTTTTCAACTCGCTATTGAGCTCGGAAAAGAGAAACATGCGACTATTTTATTAGCTACCGATCCGGATTCCGACCGTTTAGGCGTGGCTGTTTTTGATAAACAAACGGAAGAATATAAAGTGTTGTCAGGCAACCAGCTCGGAATCTTACTGTTAAACTATATTCTTCTTCACACCGATCCATCGATTTATAAAAATGCTCGCCTTCTGAAATCTATTGTCACGACGGAGATGGGGCGAACTGTGGCAAAATCGTATGGTGTTCAAACGATTGATACACTTACAGGATTTAAATATATTGGTGAAAAAATTCATGAATTTGATACGACAGGCGAAACGTTTGTTTTTGGATTTGAAGAAAGTTATGGTTATTTGATAAGTAGTTTTGCACGTGATAAAGATGCTGTACAAGCTGCAGTGATGGCATGCGAGATGGCTTACTATTGGGAACAAAAAGGTAAAACGTTGCTTGAAGCATTAGATCTTTTATATGAACAACATGGTTATTATCAAGAGGGAATGACATCAATAACGTTGCAAGGTAAAGAGGGATCCGAAAAAATTGCTAAAATGATGGAGACCCATCGAAATGAGAAAATAACAACGATTGGTGGCCTCAGTGTTGTTCAAGTTGAAGATTATCTTGCAAGTGAGCATATTAATCTAGCAACAAATGAACGTAAATCAATAGAACTTCCGAAAGAAAATGTTTTGAAATTTTTGCTTGAGAATGATAGCTGGGTTTGCTTAAGACCTTCAGGTACAGAGCCGAAAATAAAATGTTATTATGGCGTCCGGGAAGATAGCCAGGAAAAAAGTGATACTCGACTTAAAACTTTGAAAAATGACATGGAAAGTCGGTTGCAGACAATCATTGATGCAAATTAGTGGAAATGCATCAATGATAAGGCATTGATTATACGATACACGATATCAATTCTTTCCTTTTGAGGAAAACATATGCTAATGTCATAGAATTGTTTATCAAAAAATGTTGACATTTATCTCAATACATTGTTTAATTAAATTACATTCCTAAAGGGGAGTAGCTGGACAATTTAAGTCGTCAATACGAGAGAATATATCTCCGGCTTAAGTTGGCAACGGATAATGTTGTTTGCGAGACCTTTACCATTATTTGGTAAGGGTCTTTTTGTCTTTTTTTAATTGGAATGGTCCTTACTTTTTAATGGGGTGGGACCATTTTTGTATTTTAAAAGGAGATTAGTTCAATGGAAGCAACATTATTACTTGAATATTTATGGGTATTAGTTATTTTAATAGGATTAGAAGGTTTGCTGGCGGCTGATAATGCACTCGTATTAGCAATTATGGTTAAACATTTGCCTCATTTGGAGAGGAGAAAGGCTCTATTTTATGGATTACTTGGAGCATTTGTCCTGCGTTTCGGTTCCTTATTCGTTATATCTTTTCTGGTAGACGTATGGTACGTACAGGCACTTGGAGCAGGGTATTTACTATTTATTTCAATTAAGCATTTATATGATCATTATTTCAACAGGGAGCAGGAAGAAATAGACATTGCAAAAGGGAATGGAAGTGGCTTTTGGATGACCGTTTTCAAAGTGGAAATTGCTGATATGGCATTCGCAGTAGATTCTATCTTGGCTGCTGTAGCCTTGGCGGTTGCTCTTCCACCTTCAGGAATAGGACATATTGGTGGACTTGATACAGGACAATTCGCTGTTATTTTAGCCGGTGGGATGATTGGTCTAATTATCATGCGGTTTGCAGCAAATGTCTTTGTTGAATTGCTCCAAAAACGTCCAAGCCTAGAAGTGGCTGCCTTTTTAATTGTAGGTTGGGTTGGAATAAAGTTAACAATTATCACCCTTGCCCATCCAGATATCAGTTTAATCCCAGAAAGCTTTCCTCATTCTATACTATGGAAATCTACCTTTTACATTGTGTTAATCGGCATCGCTGTCGTCGGATGGTTTGCATCAAATCGTGAAGCCAGGGAAGTGAACAGTCCGAAGTAGGAATAATATTTTATCTCTATCAAGGTATAGCTAATCGGCCAGATTTCTGCTGAAAGCGGGGTTAGCCTTTGTACAAACGGGAATGTTTAAGATATAGGAGGGATTTCTATGTCAGTAAAACTTAAAAGAATTTATGAAGACGCGAGTGATGATGATGGCTTTCGAATTCTAGTTGATCGTGTGTGGCCAAGGGGTATCTCGAAAGAAAAAGCAAAATTAGATGAATGGCTTAAAGAAATTGGCCCATCAACAGACTTGAGGAAATGGTTTAATCATGACCCTGATAAATATAAAGAATTCAAGAAAAAGTATAAAGAAGAACTAAAAAGTGGCGACCAGAAGAAAGACCTTGATCAATTAAAAGAAATTGTTAAAGACAAGCCTAACAAAACAGTAACCTTGTTATATGCAGCAAAAGATGAAGAGCATAACCAAGCCCAAGTTTTGAAGGAAATAATGGATTAGAAATTATCCTTCTAAGGTTAATGGAGAAGTAAAGCGTACTGAATACCCCTAGAGTTGAAAAATCTACTCTAGGGGTTACGTAAACTACTTACTCGTACCCCCCTAAGATAGGGAATATCGATTAGGGGTTACGCAACCTTTCTACTCATGCCCCCTAAGGTAGGGAGTCTCGATTAGGGGTTACGCAACCTTTCTACTCGTGCCCCCTAAGGTAGGGAATCTTGATTAGGGGTTACGCAAACTACTTACTCATGCCCCCTAGGCGCGAAAGTCTGCACTAGGGGTTACCACCATGAATTTGTTATCAAGAATTATTATTGCTCGACGTCACTGCAGTTGCACTTACCACAGATGAAACGATGATGGCATGCTGCACTTGGAGAATAGCTTCAAGTGTTGTAAAAATATTTGTTTCTATTAACTGACTATTTTCTAACTTATCACTGACAAAAAAACTAACAGCTAATAGAAAGTTTAAATCTTTTTGCCATTTAAAGTGTTTTTGCTTATTGAGCCGTTCATGTACCTCCAAGATAACCTTCATTTCCACTTCTTCAGCTGGAAGGAATGCAAGTAGCCCCATTACCGTGTAATAATTATTTTTTGGTTTAATTCCATGTTCCCTCATTGTGTCGTATACGTGTATGACTCTATTTAGTAACCCACTGTCATTTTCATCTGCTGCAAGAGTGAGAAGATGACTTAAAACTTGCAGGTCATTTCCTTTTTTAAAGCTATTATTTGCTAAAGCAAAGTAGAAGTTGTCTAGCCGTTCTATTGTTGTATCCACATCTAAATGACTATTTAACGCAAGGATTGTAGCCAATGGGTAGTCACTTGCAGCTGTTAAAAACGGATGTTGTCTTTTCATACCAGTATGAATTACCTTAGCATCATTAATAATCTCCTTAGCTTCCTCCAAAGACTTAGCGTTCAGCAAAACAAGTGAAGCAGCAATATAAGTGAAATTTCCTCGCTTAAATTTATTATTTTTAAATTCATTATAAATATCTAGTAAATCATCAATCTTTTCTGTTGTGTGCTCATAGTTTAAGTCGAGATTAGTGGCCATGGTAAACCTAAATTGTGTTTTAAGCGTAGAGAATAGACTAGCCTTTTTTCTAATCGCTTCAGCAATCAATAAAAAGCGTTCACGATCAAAAGGTTTATTACTTATGACGTACATCGAAGCAATTGTCATGATGATACGGTTATCGCTTACTTTCCAATTTAACTTTTTTCTTAATTGACCATATATATTTTTATATTCATCTACTGTTTGTTCAACTTGCATCAGCTTTCCCCTTTCATTTGCGTCTAAATAACTATACGTTCGAGCAGGTGAATTTGTTTCATATTTTGTAGAAAATTGAAATGTATAGAAGGATGGCAGCTTTATTGCTAAGATAGATTTAGAGGTGATCAAAATGGCGGAACATCATTTTCATTTAAAAGCGTCATGGCCAGGTGGAAGAAATAGTGAGGGCATGATTGAAGCGAAAAACTTAAAAACAAAAATTTCGATTCCGAAAGAAATGGACGGACCAGAAATAGGGACTAATCCAGATGAGATGTTACTCGGCGCAGCAGCCACTTGCTATATTATTACACTTGCAGCCATGATTGAAAGAGCAAAGTTGCCACTAAAAGAGATGTCTCTAGAATCGATTGGCATTGTTGATGTCACTGAAGGTACTTTTACATATAAAAAAATCATACATCAACCCACTGTTGCTTTGAAAGAGGAAGCCAATGATAAAGAATATAAATTACTGGAAAAATTGATACAAAGAGCGGAAGCAAGCTGTATGATATCGCGAGCGCTTAAAGGAAATGTGGAAATTAAACTTGAAGAAACAATATTGTAATCAAGTAGAACGACACGACTCAAATTATGTGATCGTGTCTTTTTATTTTTATTTTCCAAAGATATATATGTTGACAGCGTTGAAAATAGGTTGTATTTTATTAAAGCATACTATTTTTATAGGAATTATATAATTAATTAAGAACCAAGCTGATTTAATTGCATATGCTGCATTAATCAACTAAGAATTAGGGGGATGAGAAATGGATAATTTATTTATCGGTTTAAATATAGTTATTTTATTAGCTATTATTGGACTGCTTATTTATATGCAGAAAAAACATGTGTCATTTACCAAACGTGTGTTTACAGGATTAGGGATAGGGATTGTGCTTGGAGCTATTTTACAATGGGGTTATGGTTCGGACTCTATGGTTTTAACAAAAACGACCGATTGGTATAGCATTGTAGGTAGTGGTTATATCAGATTATTAATGATGATCGTTGTTCCACTTGTGATGGTTTCTATTATTCAGTCAATCATCAATTTAGAAAAGACAGCAGCACTTGGTAAGATGGCTGGTTGGATTATTGGAATCTTGATCGCGACCACAATGGTAGCCGCTTTAGTCGGCATCACATCGGCGACAGTATTTGATTTGAATGCTGATCAAATTGAGGCAGGACAGGACGAATCCGATCGAGGAATCATGCTTGAAGACACTCTTGGTGATGTAGAAAATCAGACCACACCTGAACGAATACTAAACTTTATCCCATCTAATATCTTTCTCGATATGACAGGTGAGCGGCCAACTTCAGTAATTGCTGTCGTCATATTTTCAGTAATTGTTGGCATCGCGGTCCTTGGGGTCCGTCGTAAAAGTCCAGAGCAAGCGGAAATTTTCACAAAAATGGTCAATTCAATATACGCAGTCGTCATGCGAATTGTAACGTTAATTTTACGGCTAGCACCGTTTGGTGTTTTAGCGTTGATGGCAAATACAGTTGCTAGCACAGATGTGGCTGGTGTATTAGAGTTAGGAAAATTTGTTCTGGCCTCCTATGTGGCGATTGGGATTATGTTTATCATTCACCTTTTATTGATTACTGTATCTGGATTAAACCCATTCGTATATTTGAGAAAAGCACTCCCTGTTTTAGGATTCGCTTTTACGTCAAGATCGAGTGCAGGTACCATTCCTTTAAATATCCAAGCGCAGAAGAATTCGCTTGGTGTTGACGAAGGTATTGCAAATATGTCTGCATCATTTGGAGCAACGATGGGGCAAAATGGATGTGCAGGAATTTATCCGGCTATGTTGGCAGTGATGATTGCACCAACAATAGGGATTGATCCATTATCCTTTGGATTTATTATCCAGTTAGTATTAATTATAGGAATTAGTTCATTTGGAGTTGCAGGCGTAGGTGGAGGAGCAACATTTGCTGCTTTGATTGTCTTGTCATCCATGAACATGCCGGTTGCTCTTGCAGGGTTGCTTATCTCAATTGAAGCTCTTATTGATATGGGACGTACAGCACTAAATGTAAATGGCAGCAT
>Ga0209487_1004287_pt1 | contig 11000 bp, 12 predicted proteins | sample Poulit2012_FD_187524 | JGI IMG/M metagenome (GOLD analysis project Ga0209487, IMG submission 187524) | Agricultural soil microbial communities from Georgia to study Nitrogen management - Poultry litter 2012 (SPAdes) (version 2) | ecosystem: Environmental > Terrestrial > Soil > Agricultural land... | reverse complement strand
TCCAGCGAGGCGACGGAGGTGGCGTCCGCCAGCGCGTCGGCGACGGCGGCATCGGTCTCGGCGATCTGCTCGGTGGTCACCAGGCGATCATAATCTGCCCCGGTGAGGGTGGGCCGTCCCGTGGAATGCGCGCAGTGGCGGGCGTCACCGTAGGGTGGTGGTCTGCACATCACTCACGGAGGTGGACGTTTCATGGGCAAGCTCTCGTTCTTCGTCGGAGCCGGCATCGGCTACGTGCTCGGTGCACGCGCCGGACGCCAGCAGTTCGAGAAGATCAAGTCCGCGAGCCAGCACGTGTGGGAGAACCCGCGGGTGCAGTCCAGCGTGAACCGTGTGGAGGAGAAGGTCGGCCAGGTCGCGCGCGAGCAGGCCTCGGCGGTCACCGACCGCGTCACGGGCACCGTCAAGAGTCGGCTCGGCGGGTCGAGCGGGTCGTCGTCGGGCTCCTCGGGTGGGTCGTCGTCGGGGTCGTCCGGCAACGGCACCTCGGGCGAGACCATGCCGCCCACGCCGCCCCAGCCGGAGGTCTGAGCCGCCGGTTCAGGACGGCCGAACCTCGGCGGTTCGGGAAGGCTCGCCTCGTTACCCCACGGTCCGGAACCCTGTGAGGCTTGAGGGGTGAGTGAGTCAGGACGTCCCGAGCCGACGCGCGCCCAGATCCGGCGGTGGCGCCGCTACCTGGCCGACGAGCGCGCCGAGGCCGCCGTCTACCGGGACCTGGCCAGCCGCCGGACGGGCGAGGAGCGCGCCATCCTCCTGGAGCTGGCCGAGGCCGAGGGCCGGCACGAGGAGCACTGGCGCGCGCTGCTCGGTGAGCACGTCGGCCACCCGCGGCGCGGTGCCCTGCGTACCCGGGTGCTCGGGTGGCTGGCCCGCCGCTTCGGTGGCGTCTTCGTCCTCGCTCTGGCCCAGCGTGCCGAGGCGCGATCCTCCTACGCCGCCGACGACGACGCGACCACGGCCATGGCGGCCGACGAGCAGATCCACGGCGAGGTGGTGCGCTCGCTGGCCACACGCGGCCGCAGCCGGATGTCCGGCATGTTCCGGGCCGGGGTCTTCGGCGCGAACGACGGCCTGGTGTCCAACCTCGCCCTCGTCCTGGGCATCGGCGCGACGGGCGTGTCCAGCCAGACTGTCCTGTTCACCGGCATCGCCGGCCTTCTCGCCGGGGCCCTGTCCATGGGCGCGGGGGAGTACGTCTCGGTGCGTTCCCAGCGTGAGCTGCTCGAGGCCTCCCGGCCGGACCCGCGCTCTCACGAGGCGATCCCGCACCTCGACGTCGACGCCAACGAGCTGGCCCTGGTGTACCGGGCGCGTGGGATGGGTGCGCAGGAGGCCGAGGAGCACGCGCGCGAGGTGCTGTCTGCGCCGTCGGCACGCGGGGCGGACGGTCCCGAGGCCGACTACGAGGAGATCGGCACCGGGTGGACCGCCGCCGTCGCCAGCTTCTTCTTCTTCGCCTCCGGGGCGCTGCTGCCCGTCCTGCCCTACGCCTTCGGGCTCGGCGGGACGACGGCGATCGTCGTCTCCGCCCTGGTCGTCGGGGTGGCGCTGCTGCTCACCGGCGCGATCGTCGGGGTGCTGTCCGGCGGGCCGCCGCTCAGGCGGGCCCTGCGCCAGCTGGCCATCGGGTACGGGGCGGCGGCGGTCACCTACGTGCTCGGCCTGGCCTTCGGCACGACGCTCGGCTGACCGCCCCGCCCCGGCGACGCCGGGGTCCGCGTAGCGCGGGCAGCTACGGTGGGGCTGCTGGGACGGACGTCGTGAAGGGGTTGTCGTGGGAGAACCGGCCGGCTCGCGCCGGGCGACGCCCTGGTACAGGCGGACGCTGAGGGTGCTCGGTGGTGTCACCGTGGCCGTCGTCCTCCTGGGCGTGCTGGCGGTGCTCACCTCACCGGTCGTCGACGCCGTCGACAGGGAGTGGGTGCAGTGCGAGGTCGTCGCGGCCTCACCGCAGCCCGCGGGGACCCGGTACCGCATGGTGCGCGTGCAGCTGGAGACCACCGACTGCGGCGACCTCACCTACCGCTGGCAGGTGACGGAGGACAACGTGGAGGAGAAGGCGGCGGGATTCCCGCCCGGCACGTACGAGTTCGAGCTGGGAGCCGCCTCCCGGGTGGCCCTGCGGATCCCGCAGATCAACGTCAACGTCCGGGAGTACCGGCAGCTCGAGTAGCCCGGCGCGCCCGACGGCGGTGTACCGCCGGGCGCGCCGGACCCGACGGCGTGGTTGACCCACGCCGTCGACGTCAGACGGTGACCTTCTCCCGGGCCGCGGTGACGACGCGGTCGAACAGGCCGCGGATCTCGTCGGCGGGCGCAGCTTCGAGGATCTCGCCCTCGGGGGTCAGCTCCGTCCCGAAGGTGAGGCCCGGGCCGACCAGGGTCACGGCCTGGACGCGCTCGAGCACCTCACCGAGCTGACGCACGGCACCAGCGGCGGCGCCCCAGCCGTAGCCGACGACGCCGATCGGCAGTCCGTTCCACTCCGCGTGGAGGGTGTCGATCGCGTTCTTGAGGACGGCCGGGTAGCCGGCGTTGTACTCCGGCACCGTGATGACGAGCCCGTCGAAGCTCTTGACCTTCTCCGACCAGGCGACGGTGCTGGCCATGGTGTAGTTCCCTGCGGCCGGCTGCTCCGGCTCGGCGAGGAAGGGCAGGTCGATCTCCGCCAGGTCGACGATCTCGACCTCGGTGCCCTCGGGGGCGAACGAGGCGACCCAGGAAGCCACCCGGTGGCCGATGCGGGAGGGACGGGAGGAGCTGACGACGATTCCGATGCGGTGAGTGCTCATGCCCCAGTCATACATGAACCTTCAACTGAATGTCGACGTCGGACCGGCACGGTCGGGTGTGACGCTCACGACAGGTGGGATCGGAGCTTCTCCCAGAGCACCTCGCCGTCGGGGCCGTGGACCACGGGGACCTGCGGGAACCCGGCGAGCCGGCCGCCGTCGTGGTCCTTGTTGCCGTCCAGCGCCTGCGGGGTGCCGTGCGACAGCACGTGCTCGCTCGCCGTCAGCTGCCGGATCCCGACGGCGACCACCCGGTCCGGGTGCTCGCGTGCCAGCTCGGCGTAGATCTCCGGGTCGTGCTGGCCGTCGTCACCCACGAGCAGCCAGCGCACCTGCGGGAAGTCGATGAGCAGCCGGCGCAGCGTCGTGCGCTTGTGCTCCTGCCCGCTGCGGAACCAGCCGGTGTTCGTCGGCCCCCAGTCGGTCATGAGCATGGGGCCGGCGGGCAGGCCGCTGCGGCGGAAGAAGCGCTCCAGCGCGGGGACGACGTTCCACGCCCCCGTCGACAGGTAGAGCACGGGAGCCCCGGACGCGACGTCCTGGACCCGGCGGAAGAGCTCGGCCATCCCGGGGACGGCCTGACGGGTGCTGGTGTGGCGCACGAAGGTGTTCCACGCCGCGATGAGCGGCCGGGGTACCCGGGTGACCATGACGGTGTCGTCGATGTCGCTGACCACGCCGAAGCGGGTGTCGGGACCGATGACGAGCACCCGGGCCGTCACCGGGCGGGCGCCCGTCGCCCGGACGGTGATGTCGTGCCAGCCGGGCGGCAGGCCGTGGTCGGGGACGAGGAGGTCGAGGTAGCCACCGCGGTCCACCTTGGCCCGGTGCGTGCGGCCGCCGATCTCCACGGCCACCGAGAGGTAGGCGACCGGCGCGGTGAGGAAGGAGCGCCAGCCGCGCTCGGCCTCCTGCGCCTCGGCGAGCTCGCTCTCGGTGGCGCCGACGTCCGCGGCGGCCGGCTCGCCGTCGTCGTCGTCCTGGAGGAGGACGCGGGCGAGAACGCGCAACCGGTCGAGGTTGCCGTAGCCGGTGTAGGCGATGGTCGTGGGACGCCAGCCGCGGCGCCGGAGGATCGGGATGAGCCGTCGGTTGACGCCGTCCTCGAGTGAGGCGCCGAGAGAGAGGCGAGCCATGGCTCAGACGCTAGGGCAGTCCGCCCACCGGCGCAGCGGCGGGGCGCTCAGCGCACCGGCGGCGGGTTCCCGGGCGGCGGGTTGCCGATGTCGCGGCGCTCGACGTACTCCGCGTGGCTCGTGTTGCGCCGCTGGCGCTGCATCACGAAGGCGAGGACGAGCGCGAGCACGCCGACCACGATGAGGATGTAGCCGATCGTGTTGACGTTGAAGACCTCCCACGTGTCGGGCTGCAGGCCGAAGGCCAGCACCGCCCCGACGACGATGAGGAAAATTCCTCCACCGATTCCCATGGCACGTCCTTTCCTAGAGGGTGCCTCCGAGTGTGGTGGGCCCGGCCCGCGGCCGCACCCGGAACCGTCCCGTCGCCCGGCGTTCACCTTGCCGTCACCGGGGCCCCCTAACCTCCGGCTGTCCCCGAGAGCGAGGAAGTCGAGGTCCATGAGAGCCCACCCCGCCCCCGGCCTGCGTGCTGCCGTCGGAGCGACCGCGCTCGCGGCGCTCGCGCTCGGCACGCTCGTGCCGGCCTGAGACCGACGAAGGCCCGGACCTGCGGAGGGCGGTCCGGGCCTTCGTCCTGGCCGGGCTCGGAACAACTCAGCGCTCGGCGGTGGGGTGCCTCCCCCCTTGCGTAGAGAGCTGGATTCTTCCTGGGCGGGGTCCGGCTGTCGGCGATGACGGGGCGGGTCAGGCGGGGGTGTCGTCGAGGGTGGGGCGGCGCTCGCCGGCTCGGCGGAGGACCGGGACGGCCGTCAGGGAGACCAGGAGGGCGGTCGCCGCTGCGCCGGCGACGACGGCGAAGCCGGCCCGGGCCCCGTGCGCGTCGATGACCGTGCCGGACACGGAGGCGCCGAGGGAGACGCCGATGCCGATCGCGGCGCTGAGCCAGGTGAAGCCCTCGGTCATCCGCCGCGGCGGGACGATGAGCTGGATGAAGGAGTTGCCGTTGACGATCGTCGGGGCGATCGCGAAGCCGGCGAGGAAGCCGAGGCCGGCGAGCAGCGGGATCGACCCGACGGGCAGGAGCGCCGCGGTCCCCACCGTGAGCAGCCCCGTGCCCACCACGAGCCGCAGCCACAGCGGGCTCTCCCACGGCCGCGCCCCGTAGGTCAGTGCGGCGATGAGCGAGCCGAGGGCCACCGCGGCGAGCACCAGGCCGGCGGTGCCCGGCGCGCCGTGCTCCTCGGTGAAGGCGACGACGGACACGTCGATGCCGCCGAACACGATTCCGGCCGCGAGGAAGATGACGAGCAGCACCACCAGCGCCCCGCTGAGCATCGGCTCACCGGTGCGGCGGACCGGGCGCCCCGTCGCCGCGGGCTCGGTCTCCCGCTGGGACAGCAGCCAGTAGCCGCCCACGAGCAGCGCGACGATCGGCACCACCAGCGCGGACCAGGGCGTCACCCCGGTGGCGAGGAAGGTGGCGACGACGGGGCCGCCGATGAAGGTGAGCTCGTCGAGGGCCGACTCCAGGGAGTAGGCGGTGTGGATCTCCGCGGGCGTCGTGAGGATGGCGTTCCACCGCGCCCGGACGAGCGCCCCCACGGAGCCGATCGTCGCGCCGCTGACCGCCGCCGTCGCGTACAGGACCGGCTCGGAAGCGTGCTGCACCGCCGCGGCCACCAGCCCGGCCAGACCCAGGCAGGCCACCGCGAACGCGGGCCGCATGACCTTCGCCTGCCCATACCGGTCGACGAACTTGGCCAGCTGCGGCGAGCACACCGCCTGGACGACGACGAACACTGCCGAGACCCGCCCGGCCATGCCGTAGGAGCCGTACAGGGCGGAGATCATGAGGACGATCCCGAGCCCGACCATCGGCGTCGGGAGTCGGGCGATCAGCCCAGCGAGGGTGAAGCGCAGTGCACCCGGCCGGGCCAGCACGTCGCGGTACGGCCTGAGCACCTCGGCATTCTGTCACCGGGCGCGGGGCCGGTGGGGCTACCGGAGCGCGGCGTCCACCACAGTCGTGGCCTCGGCCTGCACCTGGGCCAGGTGCTCCTCCCCGCGGAAGGACTCGGCGTAGATCTTGTAGACGTCCTCGGTGCCGGAGGGCCGGGCGGCGAACCAGGCGTGCTCGGTGGTGACCTTGAGGCCACCGATCGGCTCGTCGTTGCCGGGCGCGCGCACCAGGCGGGCGGTGATCGGGTCACCGGCGAGCGTCGTCGCGGTGACGGCCTCGGGGCTGAGCGCACCGAGCTTCGCCTTCTGCTCTCGGGTGGCGGGGGCGTCGAGGCGCGCGTACGCGGAGGAGCCGAAACGCTCCACCTGCTCCTCGTGCAGCTGGCTCGGGCTGCGGCCGGTCACCGCGAGGATCTCCGAGGCGAGCAGGCCGAGGATGATGCCGTCCTTGTCGGTGGTCCACACCGAGCCGTCGCGGCGCAGGAAGGAGGCCCCGGCGGACTCCTCGCCCCCGAAGCCCACCGACGCGTCGAGCAGGCCGGGCACGAAGTACTTGAAGCCCACGGGGACCTCGAGCAGCCGCCGTCCCAGGCCGGCGGCCACCCGGTCGATGAGCGCGGAGGAGACCAGCGTCTTTCCGACGGCCGCCTCGGCGGGCCAGTCGGGACGGTGGGCGAAGAGGTAGTCGATGGCGACGGCGAGGAAGTGGTTGGGGTTGAGCAGGCCGGCGTCGGGGGTGACGATGCCGTGCCGGTCGGAGTCGGCGTCGTTCCCGGTGGCGATGTCGTAGGGCGCCGGGCCGCCGTCGTCGGGCCGCATCACCTGAAGCAGTGAGGCCATGGCCGAGGGCGACGAGCAGTCCATCCGGATCTTGCCGTCCCAGTCGAGGGTCATGAAGGACCACGTGGGGTCCACCTTCGGGTTGACCACGGTGAGGTCGAGCCCGTAGCGCTCGCCGATCGCGCCCCAGTACTCCACGGCGGCACCGCCGAGCGGGTCGGCGCCGATCCGGACCCCGGCGCGGGCGATGGCCTCCAGGTCGACGACATTGGCCAGGTCGTCGACGTAGGCGCCGAGGAAGTCGTGGCGCCGGGTGGTCTCGGCGGCCAGCGCCCGGTCGAGCGGCAGCCGGGGGACGTGCTGGACGCCGGAGCGCAGGATCTCGTTGGCGCGGGCCGCGATCCACGAGGTCGCGTCGGAGCCCGCGGGACCGCCGTGCGGCGGGTTGTACTTGAAGCCGCCGTCGCGCGGCGGGTTGTGGGACGGCGTGACGACGATCCCGTCGGCCCGGCCCGGCCCCTCGCTCCGGACGCCGGCCGCCGTGCCGGCGCCGTTGGCGAGCAGGATGGCGTGCGAGACGGCGGGGGTGGGGGTGAAGGAGTCGCGGGCGTCCACGCGCAGCTCGACCCCGGCCGCGGCCAGCACCTCCACGGCGGTGCGCCACGCGGGCTCTGAGAGCGCGTGGGTGTCGCGGCCGATGAACAGCGGCCCGTCGGTGCCCTGCCGGCGGCGGTACTCGACGATCGCCGCCGTCGTGGCGATGATGTGCGCCTCGTTGAACGCGGAGTCCAGGCTGGAGCCGCGGTGGCCGGACGTGCCGAAGGCCACCTGTTGGCTCGGGTCCTCCACGTCCGGGGTGCGGTCGTAGTACGCCGAGAGGACGGCGTCGACGTCGATGAGGTCCTCGGGCAGGGCGGGGGTGCCGGCTCGCTCGTGCATGCCTCCGATCCTGCCACTGTCCGCGCCCACCCGCCGGTGCTTGGGCCGGCCCCGCACCGGGCGCTCCCCGGGGTTACGGTGGAGACATGGAGGACGTCGACCAGCCCGAGGACCTCACCGTCCGTGACCTCGACCCCGCGCAGCCCGTCCCGGCCGGCCACGCCGTGCTCGACGTGCGTGAGCAGGACGAGTGGGACGCCGGGCACATCGCCGGGGCCGTCCACATCCCGCTCGGGGAGCTGCCCGAGCGGCTGGACGAGCTGCCGGACGAGGACCTCGTCGTGGTCTGCCGCTCGGGCGGGCGGTCCATGCGAGCGACCGCCTGGCTCAACCACACCGGGTTCACCGCCCGCAACCTCGACGGCGGGATGCGCTCCTGGGCGGCGGCCGGCCTGCCGATGACCACCGACGACGGCGGGGAGCCGCACGTCCTGTAGCACCGGACGGTGCCTTAGGCTGGGCGACCATGGGTAAGAAGAGCCGCAAGCGCCAGTCCCAGCAGCCGTCCAAGCCCAAGCGGGTGGAGGTCCCCTTCGTCGAGCGTCCCTTCGAGGGGCTGCCCGGGGAGACCGACTGGGTCGCACTGCGCGAGGTGGTCCCGGCCGCCACGGCGACGGTGCGCACCACCGAGGAGTACGGCGCGCGCGAGGTCGTCGTCGCCACGATGCTCCCGGACCTGTGGCCCGCGCTGCACCGCGACGACGGCACCGTCCTCGTCGGCCTGCAGACCGCCGCGAAGTCCGGCGACGCCAGCCGCGACATCGCCGCCGCGCTGCTCCTGGCCCTCGACGCCGAGCCCGGCACCCCCGTCACCAACCTCGGGATCCTCGAGCCCGGCCCGCGCCTGCAGGACGTGCTGGACCTGTCGGTGCCCTTCGAGCCGGTCATCCACGATGACTTCGGCTTCTGGCTCTCCGCCGGGCAGGACGAGGAGGCCGACGTCAAGGCCGCCGTCGAGCAGTCCAGCGAGGGCATCGTCCCGACGGTCAAGGTGGCCGGCGTCGAGTCGGCCTACTGGTGCCGCATGGGCCGTGAGTTCCTGCGGTGGGCCCGCCCCGAGCCGCAGGAGGACGTCCTCGACGCGATCGCCCGGCTCCATGCGCGCCGCGAGTCCGAGCTGGAGGACGGCGCCCGCTTCGTCGGGGCGTTCCGCACCAGCGGCATCCTCGTCCCCGTGTGGGAGCTCAACGCCGGGACCGAGGCGGACGAGCTCGCCGAGCCCTGCGCCCGCTTCGAGGAGCGCCTGACCGAGGCGCTCGCCGAGGAGGGCCCGCTGGACCCGGACGCCCGGCGTGCCCGCGCCGGCATCGTCTCCCGCCAGGTCACGCTGCGCTGACCGACCGCCGTGGACCTGCACGACCGCCCTCCCCATGACTACCCTCGGAGCGTGAACCGGCGTCCCATGTCCCAGCGGGTCGCCGTTGTCATCCCCGCCAAGGACGAGAGCGCGCGGATCGCGGCGACGGTGAGGGCGGCCCGTGCCATCCCGCACGTCGACCTCGTCGTCGTGGTCGACGACGGGTCCACGGACGACACGCAGCACATCGCGCGAGCCGCCGGTGCCGTCGTCGTGCGCCACTCCGTCAACCGGGGCAAGGCCTCGGCGATGGAGACGGGGGCGTCGGTGGTGAAGATGCGTGACGCGCCGGACGCCCCGGCGCGGCTGCTGCTCTTCCTCGACGCCGACCTCGGTGAGACGGCCGTCGGGGTCGCCCCGCTGGTGGACGCCGTGCTCTCCGGGGAGGCCGACTGCGCCATCGCCGCCCTGCCGCCGCAGGAGGGGGCGGGCGGGCGCGGGTTCGTCGTGCGCACGGCCCGGCGCGCCATCGCGCGCGCCACCGGCTGGGTGCCCACCCAGCCGCTGTCCGGTCAGCGCTGCCTCACCCGGGAGGCCTTCGAGGCGGCCGTGCCCCTCGCGGGCGGCTGGGGCGTGGAGACCGGCATGACGATCGACCTGCTGGTCAAGGGCTTCACGCTCGTCGAGGTCCCGTGCGACATCCGCCACCGGGCCAGCCGCAACGACCTCGCCGGTCAGCTCCACCGGGCCGCGCAGTACCGTGACGTCGCGCTCGCCGCAGCGGTCCGGCGCGCCCGTGGCTCGCGGGTCAGCGCGCGTGAGCTGGGGGAGCGCCCCGCCCGGCAGGAGCCGGGCAGGCCCTACCGCGCGGTGCCCACGCGCTGAGCCGGTGCCGGGTCGGCGCCCCGCAGGCGCAGCAGCCAGCCGGCGATCACCCCGATGAGCAGCGGGACCGCGACGGCGATCCCGATCGCCGGGATGACGATCCCGGAGTCGTTGACCGCGAAGCCGATCCCCAGCGCGACGGCGACGGCGACGAGCGCGGGCCGCAGCATGCGGGCGTCGGCGTCCAGGCGGCGCAGTGAGGACCCCTCGGCCAGCCACCCGTAGGCGGCGTGGTCCCCGGAGCGCGCGGCGCGGCGCAGCGGCTGGGTGAGGACGAGGACGACGAGCGCGATCCCGCCGACGGCGAGGAAGGTGAGGGTCGAGCCGAAGAGGTTCGACAGGTTCTGCCCGAGCTTGCGCAGCACCACGTCCACCAGGCCGCCGTCGAGCACGGTCTCGACGAAGCGGCCCAGGTGGCTGCGCTCGGCCGGCGGGCGCAGCCAGTCGATCACCGAGAAGGACAGGGCGACGACGGCGGCCGACCCGAGCACGACGAGCACCCGCCGCCAGGTCAGCCGGATGCCCAGGGCGACGAGCGCGAGGATGATGAAGGCCGGCAGCAGCGCCGGGGGCCCGCCGAAGTCGGCGCCGATGCCCGGGGCCCCGTTGAGCACCGTGACCACGGCTCCGATGACGGCGACGAGCACGCCGGCGGCCACGCGCCGTCCCCGGCGCACGAGCGGCTCGGCCAGGCAGCTCGCGGTGAGCAGTGTGCTCGTGGCCCACAGCGCGAAGGAGGAGTTGTTGATGCCGTAGAACCGGCCGCCCACCTGCGGCTGGACCCCCATGAGGGCGGCGAGCTGGAGGCGGGCGCCGGTGACGACGTCGACGGCGAGGACGAGGGCGGTGAGCCCGGCGACCACCCCGACCGGCGCCAGCAGCACGTGGCGCCACGGCCGGGCGAGCGCCAGCCCAGCCACGAGGGCGGCGATGCCCACCGTGGCGGTGTAGACCACCAGGCCCGGGGACCCGGTGCGCCACCAGGGCAGGAGGTTGGCGAGGTAGCTGGCCACCGGCAGCGCGGCGACGGTCACGGCGACGGCGCGCAGCGCCCGCAGCGCGGCGTCGGGGTCGACTGCTCGGGCAGCCCGTGCCAGCCCGGCCCACCCGGCGCGACGGCGCTCGAGCCAGCCACTGAGCCGGTCGAGGACGCGGCGGTTGAGCCCCACCGTGACGATCGCGTAGAGCGCGAGGTTGACCAGCACGAGGCCGGAGAAGAAGGGCGCCGTCAGCGGCCGCACGGCCATCGCGTGGCGGTTCTCGTCG
>Ga0209487_1004285_pt1 | contig 11003 bp, 5 predicted proteins | sample Poulit2012_FD_187524 | JGI IMG/M metagenome (GOLD analysis project Ga0209487, IMG submission 187524) | Agricultural soil microbial communities from Georgia to study Nitrogen management - Poultry litter 2012 (SPAdes) (version 2) | ecosystem: Environmental > Terrestrial > Soil > Agricultural land... | reverse complement strand
CGGCTGACGGCTCTGCGGCTCGTCGGATTGCTGATCCTGGCTCTGGTCTTGGTTCTGATCTTGATTCTGATTTTGATCTTGGCTTTGATCGGATTGTGGCCCTTGATCTGACTGATCCTCAGAATCGCCGTTTTGACCGTCCTGCTGATCCTGCTGTTGTTGTTCTAACAGTTCGGATACCAGTTCGTGATTCGCCAAGGCGTCTTCCATATCCGGAGCTTGTTCCAGGGCTTGCTCGTAGGCCTCCAGGGCGGCTTCCAATTCACCGGCGCGGGCGAGGGCGTTTCCTCGGTTGTAATGGGCGCTGGGGCTGTCGCTTTGGGCGAATGCGGCGGCCGCTTCTTCATAATTTCCGGCGCGATAATGGGCACTGCCGCGCCATTCCGGGTCTTCGAAGGTTTGGGCCGCGCGCTCCGGTTGGCCCTCTCGAAGCAGACGTTCGCCGCGCTGGTCCGCGTTGCGCCACAATGCATCCAGCCCCTGAGCGTAACTGGGTTGCGGCGTAGTGGCCATGGCGGAGACGAAAATCAGCGCCAGCAGTACGCCGGGACGAAACGCATAAACAATGATAGGTAAGAGCAACAACACCAACCACGGACCCCGGTCGTACCAGGTGTCAAACTCCCGCTCCAGTTGGCGCATATCGGCCAACGCCGACGAAGGCTGGCTTAGCAGCCACTCGATATCGTCGTCGTTACTGGTGAGTGTGTGATAGCGGCCTCCACCGTACTGGGCCACCTGACGCAAGGCGTCTTCGTCCAGACGCGGGATAACAATATTGCCTTGAGCATCCCGTACAAAGCTGCCCCGCTGATCGGTGAGTGGTGCCCCGTCAGCCGTGCCGATACCCAGAACGGATAATTGCACCCGGCCCGCATCTAACTGCCGATACAGATCGGCGCGGGCGGAATCTACGATACCGTCGGTCAGCAGCAGCACTCGTCCTCCTTCACCGCCACCTCTTTGCAATAGATCGATGGCCAGTGCCAGGGCCTCTTCAGCATTACTGCCGGGCAGCGGCATCATGTGCGGGTGCAGAGCTGGCACCAGGTTACGAATGGTATTGACGTCGTCCGTCAGGGGCGTAACCACATGGGCGCTGTCCGCGTAGGCTACCAAGCCCGTGAGGCCTTCGACTCGCTGCAGAATATCGGAAATCTTATGCCGGGCCCGGGTTAAACGGGAGGGGGTCACGTCACTGGCGAGCATGGAGGGCGACAAATCCAACACGATCACCAGGGCATCCTGTTGAGCATGTACCGGCATGGGCCGCTGTTCCCAGGTGGGCCCAGCGAGTGCCAGTGCGGCAATGCTCCAGGCAGCCAGCAAGCCCCAAACGCCCCAGCGGCGACGGCGCACGTCGACCCCTTCCACAAGATAACCCAGCAGCTCGGGTGCAATCAGGGCGCGCCAGTGGCCCGCGCTTTGGATTTGTCGCCAGAGAAGCAGCGCCAGCACAACTGCTGGTATCAACGCCAGTAACCACAGTGGGCGGAGCCAGTGAAATTGTTCCAAAAATACGGCCATATCACTCATGACAGGGCCTCCTTGGAACGGGAGCCCGCGTGTCGGCCAGCATAAATGCGGGCGGCCGCCAGCAGGGCACTCAGGCCCAGGGCCAATGCCAAAGGCCAATGGAAGAGACTGCGGGTGGGTCGAAACACCTGGGTGTCGAACTCGATCATTTCAATACGGTCCAGCTCGGCGTGTACGGAACTCAGCTCGCTCAGATCCCTGGCCCGAAAGTAACGGCCGCCGGTTTGCTCCGCCACGGCGATCAGGGCCTCCTCGTCCAGATCCTGGGAAGGATTCACTCGGCGGGGGCCAAAGATGCCTTCTGTGATCATTTCCTCAGCGCCAAACGCGATGGTGTGAATTTTAACGTCGTACTGGGCGGCGAGATCGGCGGCGCGCTGGGGCGTGAGCACCCCGGCGTTATTAGCGCCATCGGTGAGCAGAATCAATACGCGCTCGTTATCGGGCCGCTCTCGTAAACGCTTCACCGCCAAGCCGATGGCGTCGCCAATGGCGGTGCGCTCACCGGCAAAGCCGATCTGGCTTTCTTGCAGTAAGGTGCCGACCGTTTGCACGTCGTAGGTCAAGGGTGCGTGTAAGTAGGCTTCGGAGGCAAACAGCACCAGACCGAGGCGGTCGCCCCGACGGTTACGGATAAAATCATCCACCACCAGTTTGACCGCCTGTAGCCGCTCGATGGGTTGGTCTTGATACACCATGTCCTGAATCTGCATGCTGCCGGAGAGGTCAATGGCCAACAACAGATCTCGGCCAGTGCTGCTCTGGCTGATGGGGTCGCCGTGCCATTGGGGGCTGGCGGCGGCCAGCAGTGCGCTGGCCCAAATCAGCCAGAGTACTCCCTGATGCCAGCGCCGGCGCTGCTGACGGCTTTGAGTGTTATCAAGGCGCGCCACACGCTGATAAAACGGCACCCGAAGGGCCGGCTCTCGCCTGTTTGCCGCGGGCAACAATGCCGCCAATAACGGCAGAGGCAGCAGTGCCAATAACCAAGGCCACTGAAAATCAACCATTGATGCCTCCTGCCTGTTCCTGCACTGGGGAGGTCTTCGCCGAGGGATTGCTGGGGGTGCGCGGGCGCTTGTGCTGACGTACCCAGCGCTGCGCCAACTGGTGCAATGCGGTGACGTCAACTTGGGGGTGGGGTTGATAGGGACCTTCCAGTAAGGCGCGGCCGACACCCTGACAAAAATCGGCCTGGGAGTTGGTGAGGGTGGCGTCGAGGAACATGAGCCAGTCGAGACCACGCATACCCGCCAAACCTTGGTTGGGAAAGGCGGTAAGGGCGGTCCGACGCAAAATGACCGCCAACTCCTGTAGATAACGTGCCGGGTCGGCCTGGTCCTGCCAACGCTGAAAAGCGGCGTCCAGTTCTGCCTCGGCCAGGCGTCGGTAGCGGTTGTTTCGCCGGTATCGGATCAGAGCATAGACGCCACCTAATAAAACGCAGGTCAATAGCCCCAACAGCAACCACCAACCCCACGCCAGGGGCCAAAAGCTTGCGGATTCGGGGAGGTGAATATCCCTGAGGTGTGCCAGTGGATCAGTCATATCGGGTCATTAACCAATGCATTGCCAAAATCAAAAGGTTGTTAAGGTTTATTCGCGCGGCGTTTGCCGAAACGCTCCCGTAATAGGGGCTGGATCGGTTCGCTGGTGGCGTAGCTCAGCAGAGGCAGTTTCAGACGCTGGCAACTGTTGGTCAATTGCTCAAGCCGACGCTCAAAGTCGTCACGATAGGCGCGCTGGAATGCGGGGTTATGAGCTGGCACCAGGCAACGTTCTTGCCCGTTACTGAGGGCGAGTTGGGCGCTGCCGGCCAGATGCTTCTCCAGCGGATCATAAACATGCATAAGCGTCACATCGCTGTGCCGGGACAACTCGAACAGCTGCTGCTCGCTATGGGCGTCGAAATCGTGAAAGTCGCTGATCAAAAATACCGCGCTGCCCGGCTTGGCGATGCGCCGGCTATCGGCGAGCACACTTGTAAGGGATTGTGGGGCCTGTTCATTGACGGGGCTGTTCAACCGAAGGTTGAACTCGTGCGCGTGGCGTAGCAGTTCCAGCACGGCGTTTTTACTGCGCCGGGCGCGGATATCCCGCTGCTGGGTATCGCCAAAAATGAGTCCGCCGACCCGATCGCCCTGTTCCAGGGCAGCCCAGGCCAAAAGGCTGCTGATGTGCGCCCCCAGTACCGATTTGAAACAGCGCTGACTGCCGAAAAACATCGGGGAGCGCTGATCCAGCACCATAAAAGTCGGGCGCTCCCGCTCCTCACGAAATATTTTCGTGTGGGTGACCTGGGTGCGGGCGGTCACGCGCCAATCAATGGTACGCACATCGTCCCCCGGCTGGTAGAGACGCACCTCTTCAAACTCCATGCCGCGACCACGAAAGCGCGTGCGTAAACCGCCGCTGAGCTGGCTGCGGGCCGGGGAGCGAGAGGCGAGGTTCAGGTCCCGGGCGGCAAAGCGAAGCTGGCACAGGCTGCTCAAGTCGGAGTATGCGCCGCTGGGCTCAAGTTCCATGTCAGTGCTGGCCATATCAGGCAACGGGTACGGTCTGCAAAAGTTTGTCGATCACCTGATCCCGGCTGACGCCCATGGCCTCTGCCTCGAAACTGAGAATCAGGCGGTGACGCAGGCAGTCATGAGCCACGGCTTGTACGTCGTCGGGGCTGACGAAATCGCGGCCTTGCAGCCAGGCGTAGGCACGGGCACAGCGATCCAGAGCAATTGTGCCTCGCGGGCTGGCACCATACTCGAGCCATTGGGCCAGTTCGCTGTTGTAGTTTTGTGGTCGCCGGGTGGCGTTGATCAGCTGCACCACGTACTCTTCCACGCTGTCGGCCATATGGGTGGAGAGCACTTGTTGACGGGCGGCCATAACGGTCCCCTCCGTCACATGCACGGGCGTGGCAGGCGCCTGCTCGGCCGCCTCGGCGCGGGCGAGTTGCAAAATGGTGCGCTCGGCCTGTACGTCCGGATAATCCACCGCCACATGCAATAAGAACCGATCCAACTGTGCTTCCGGCAGAGGGTAGGTACCCTCTTGTTCGATCGGGTTCTGGGTGGCCATAACCATAAATAAAGCGGGCAGAGGATAGGTTTTACTGCCCACGCTCACCTGCCGCTCGGCCATGGCCTCCAGCAGCGCCGATTGTACTTTTGCCGGCGCGCGGTTGATTTCATCGCTTAACACCAAATTGTGAAAAATCGGCCCGGGCTGAAACTCGAATCGACCTTCTTCGGGTCGGTAGATGTCTGTGCCGGTCACATCCGACGGCAGTAGGTCGGGGGTGAATTGGATGCGGTGGAAGCGACCTTCTATGGCTTGCGCCAGCGTTTTAATGGCTTTGGTTTTTGCCAAGCCTGGTGCGCCTTCCACTAAAAGGTGGCCATCGGCGAGCAATGACATGAGCATGCGTTCCACCAGATGTTCTTGGCCCACAATTTGTCGGTTGAGCCAAGTGTTCAGTGATTGAATGTCGTTGTATGCCGGCATGGAATCCTACTTGTTGTTAGCGTTTGTTGATCAAATTTTAAGCGCCCGTGGCAGCAAACACCACTCAAACGGCTGCGTCGGTAGACCTATGAAGTTGATGGCGGTTCCATCATTTTTCAATGGCGCCCGTGAGATTCATTTGCCCGCTGGGTTTTTCGTGAAATGCCAGTGACGCTTTCTCTACTTGGGTTGATAGAGCTCCATCGGACTCGACAACCGCTGTTGCGCCAGCCACACTAATGATAAACACACTCCAAACCGGTTGCGGTGCGCGTTCCAGAGTTCAGCGCGCCTCATTTCATGGTGCCTAAAGAGGTTGGCGGAAAATTATGACGGACACTGATACTCCGACGATGTTAGCAGAGGTGAACAATCTGGCTGGTAGGTCTCTGGGGGGCGACGAGTTAGCGTCGTGGACGCAATTTGCGAAACGTTTTCTTGATCGTTTTTTGATCACAGAATGGGCCGACCGGAATGTGGACGATGTGTTCGGTGCTGTGAATAGTAGCTGGCAAATGCTCCAGCAGTACTCCGCTGCTGAACCAGATGTTCGTCTGTTCAACCCGTCGATGCAAGAACATGGTTGGTGCTCGCCCCACACCGTATTACAGGTGCATCAGACCGATATGCCCTTTTTGGTAGCGTCTATCCGCTGTGAACTGAATCGTCGCAACATCGCGATCCATACGATTAAAAGCGTGCCGCTCCAGGTGCACCGAGATTCGGCGCACAAGCTGAAACAACTTTCCTTCTCGTCCTCTATGAATGGCGATTCGAAGCAGGATGATGAATGGGAGGGAGAGGCGCCACGAGAAGCACTGATCTATATGGAGATCAGTCGCCACACCGATCCGCAACTTCTGCAGGACCTCGTCCTGGCGGTGCAGGATGTGCTTAAGGATGTGGCCACGGCGGTAGCCGACTTTCAGCCGTTGCTTAGTGCGACCGAAGAGCTCGAGAGCAGCCTGTCGCGGGTCTCCCAGCTGCCATTGAGTCAAATGGTAGAAGAGACCCAGGCGTTTTTGCGCTGGTTGCGGGATGACCACTTCACGTTCCTGGGTTATACAGAATACGATTTGGTGACCCGCGACGGCGTACAGGAGTTGCACGAAAACCCGGGCAAGCGCCTGGGTTTGTTTCGGCTGGAATCCAGCCCAGGTGATGCCAAGGTGTTAGACGCCCACAAACCAGGGCTAGCGCAGTTTTATCTATCCCCGAAGTTGATCGCATTTTCCAAAGCGGCCGTCCGCTCTCGGGTGCATCGTCGGGCTTACCCGGATTATGTGGTGGTCAAACGTTTTAACGAGCAGGGTGACGTGTGTGGCGAGGCCCGCATTTTGGGTTTGTATACGTCCGATGTTTATACGCTCAGCCCCCAAAGTATTCCCCTGATCCGGGATAAAATTCAGCAAACCTTTGTGCGCACCGGCCTGGACAAACGTAGTCATGAGGGAAAAACCCTTCGGCGGATTCTGGAAACTTTTCCCCGCGACGAACTGTTCCAATGCGGCAGCGCCGAGCTGTACGAAATTGTTACCGCGGTAGCGGCCATCAACGACCGCTATCAGGTGCGGTTGTTTATACGACCGGATAGCTTTGGCAAGTTTGTTAATTGCCTGGTGTACGTACCTCGGGACCTGTTCAGCACCAACATTCGCCGGCGCATACAGACGCTCCTCGAGGAGGCGCTGCACGCGGAAGAAGCGGACTTTAATACCTATCTCTCCGAGTCCATCCTGGCCCGCGTGCACATGGTGTTTCGGGTCGATCCTGCCTCAACCCTCGATTACGACGCCCAGCAGTTGGAGCAAGAAATTGTTGAGTTAACACGTTCCTGGGATAACCGCTTACGGGCGGCGCTGACGCAGGAGCATGGCGAAGAGCGTGCGGGACAATTGCTAGAGGATTATGGCATTGCGTTCCCCGCGTCTTACCGGGACGACTTCGACGCGAATACCGCGTTACAAGACATCGAGCTTATCGCCACGTTGAACGATACCCAAGACCTGGCCATGAAGCTTTACGAGCCGGTCGAAAATAACGGGTCCAGTCTGCTGTTCAAAGTGTTTCGTTTGGGTGCACCGGTGGAGTTGTCCGATGCAATCCCCATGCTGGAAAACCTGGGCTTGCGGGTAATATCCGAACATCCTTACCAGATGCAGAGAGACGGTAAACCAGCCATATGGTTGCACAAATTCAGCCTGGTTTATGATCTGCCGGCGCGGGTCGATGTGCCCTCGGTTAAGGACTCATTTCAACACGCCTTCGAGGCCATCTGGCGAGGCGAGGCGGAGAGCGATGCGTTTAACCGCTTGGTGCTGGGCGCGCGTCTGGCATGGCGGGAGGTTACGCTGCTGCGCGCTCTGGCCTGCTACCTACGGCAAACCCAATTCAGTTTTACCGACGATTCAATCGCCCGTGCGTTAGCCAATAATACGTCCATAACGCGCAACCTGGTTGCCCTGTTTAAGGCGAAATTTGACCCGCGTCTGAGTCATAAAGCCAGTGACACCGACGGACGTGCTGAACGTTTGCACAGCAAAATTATTGCCGAATTGGACGCCGTGCCAAACCTGAACGAGGACCGAATTCTACGCCGCTACCTGACGCTTCTGGGCGCGATGCTTCGTACCAACTATTTTCAAGTTACCGATGCGCAAACGCCAAAAGACTACCTCTCTATTAAGTTCAGCCCTCAGACCATACCGGATATTCCAGAACCCCGGCCCCTATACGAAATTTTTGTTTACTCCCCACGCATGGAAGGGGTGCACCTGCGCGGTGGCCGCGTTGCCCGCGGCGGTTTACGTTGGTCGGATCGACTGCAGGATTATCGGACCGAGGTGTTGGGCCTGGTAAAGGCGCAGCAGGTGAAAAATGCCGTCATCGTACCCGATGGTGCCAAGGGTGGGTTCGTATGCAAAAGGCCGCCGAGTGAAGGGGGCCGTGAAGCTCTACAGAAAGAGGCCGTGGTCTGCTATCAAATGTTTATCCGGGGTCTTTTGGATATCACCGACAACATGGACGGCGACGTGATTGTGCCGCCCAAGGATGTGGTTCGTATGGATCAGGATGATCCCTACTTAGTCGTCGCCGCCGATAAAGGCACCGCCAGCTTTTCAGATATTGCCAACGAAATATCCAGGGAGTACCAGCACTGGCTCGGTGATGCCTTCGCTTCCGGTGGCAGCCAGGGGTATGACCACAAAGGCATGGGCATTACCGCGCGCGGCGCCTGGATTGCGGTGCAACGGCATTTTCGCGAACGGGGTGTTAACGTTCAAGAGGACGAAATCACCACTGTGGGTATCGGCGATATGGGAGGCGACGTTTTCGGGAACGGCATGTTGCGCTCCAATAAAATTCGTCTGATTGCCGCCTTTAACCATCTGCATATTTTTATCGACCCCAATCCTGACGCGGCAACCAGCTACGAAGAGCGCCAGCGATTGTACTCAGCCGAGCGCAGCGGCTGGTCGGAATACACCAAGGGGCTGATCAGCCCCGGTGGCGGTGTGTTTGAGCGCACCGCCAAATCCGTTCGAATTACACCCGAAATGAAAGCCTGCCTTGGCATCGAGGCGGACGAGCTGACGCCCAATGAATTGATTCAGGCGATATTGCAGGCGCCGGTGGATCTTCTGTGGAATGGCGGTATCGGCACCTATGTCAAAGGCAGCGACGAAAGCCATGCCGATGTGGGCGATAAAAGTAATGATGCGGTGCGAATAAACGGTGCGCAGCTACGCTGCAAAGTGGTCGGCGAAGGCGGCAACTTGGGCATGACCCAGATGGGCCGAGTGGAATACTGCCTAAACGGCGGTGCGTGCAATACGGACTTCATCGACAACTCGGGCGGGGTGGATTGTTCGGATCACGAAGTGAACGCCAAAATTCTGCTGAACAAAGTGATGGCTGACGGCGCGTTGAACCAAGCGCAGCGGGATCGTTTACTAAAATCCATGACAGAGGATGTGGCTCACCTGGTACTGCGCAACAACTATCAACAGACCCAGGCGATCAGCCTGGCGCAAGCCGAAGCGGTAGAGCGCGCCAGCGAATACCGCCGGCTTATGAGTATCTGGCACAACCAGGGCCGACTCAATCGCGAGCTGGAATTTCTGCCCGATGATGAAACGCTAACCGCGCGCCAGGCACAGGGGCAGAGTCTGACTCGTCCCGAACTGGCCGTGTTGACCTCCTATGCTAAGGCCATTTTAAAAGAGGACTTAGCCCAGTCGGACATCGCCAGCGACGATTACGTGTCCCGGTTTGCGCATAACGCCTTTCCCATGCCGTTACGAGAAAAGTATCCGGAATATATCAATAACCACCAACTGCGCCGCGAGCTGGTGGCTACCCAGGTGGCCAACGATTTGGTAAACCGCATGGGGATCAGTTTTGCCCAACGTTTACTCGATTCCACTGGGGTTGATACCGGCGATATGGCCAAAGCCTACATCATTGCCCGAGACGCGCACCGACTGAACGAGAACTGGGGTGAGCTGGAAGCGCTGGATTACAAGATCGATGCGCAGGTACAACTAACCTTGATGACACAGTTGATGCGCCGGGTGCGTCGAACCGCCCGCTGGTTCTTACGCAACCGACGCAGCCACTTGGCTCCCGAGGCTGAAGTGGCCCGGTTTGCCCCCGCAGTGCAGGAACTGACACGCCGCATGCCGGAGCTTTTGAGTGGTAAAGCGTTGGCCGAATGGCAAGACAGCTCCCGCGGGTTCATCGAGGCGGGCGTACCGGAGGCGCTGGTCGCGCAGGTTGTCTCGCCGGGTTACTTATACAGTGGCTTGAGCGTTGTAGAGGTAGCGCAGTGCCTGGACATGGACCTGCTGGTCACCGCACAGATGTACTTTGATCTGGCTGAGCTTCTGCATCTGCATGAGGTGGCCCGACAAATAGCCGATTTTCGGGTCGAGACATACTGGCATGCCCAGGCGCGTGAGGCGGCACTCAGCGATCTGGAATCCCAGCTGCGCAAATTGACCATGGCCCTGGGCCGTTTTGTGAACGCCGAAACTCCAGTGGCGTTGGTCATCGAACAGTGGAGCCAGAGACACCGTCAGCATCTCGAGCGCTGGAAGCTGATGGTTAACGAAGTGCAAAATAACGTCGCCAGTGACTTTGCATTGGTGTCTGTGGCCCTGCGCGAACTGTTGGACGTGGTGCAAATCGCCCAGCACACAAAGACCTTGTATGAAAATGGCGAAGATAGCGGCTCGTAACCAGAGATACTCAGCCGGAAGTACGGCTTTAAAATGGCGAAAGATCGCCGCCGACGGACGGTAAATGCCGCTAACAATCGCCCCTAAGGAGTGGTTTATGAGTAAGGTTGAACTGCGTACACCGGAACTGTTCCGCGAGCGCTGCTTTGTTGGTGGGAACTGGCTCGACGCTGGCAGTCACGAGACACTCACCGTAGACAACCCCGCCACTGGCGAGGTCATTGGCCGCGTACCGAATTTTGATGGCCAGGATACGGCGCAGGCGATTGCACAAGCTGAGCAGGCGTTTCGAACCTGGCGCGCCACAACCGCCACCGAGCGCAGTAACCTGCTGTGGCGCTGGCACCAGCTATTGGAAGAGCACGTGGACGATTTGGCGGCGATCATTACCCTGGAACAGGGCAAACCCCTGGCCGAAGCCAAGGGCGAAGTGGAGTATGCCAGCGCGTTTATCAAATGGTTTGCCGAAGAGGCGCGCCGATCCTACGGTGAAACCATTCCCGCAACAAAGCCCAATCAACACATCATCGTAACGCGCCAACCGGTGGGGGTTTGCGCCGCGATCACCCCCTGGAACTTTCCTGCCGCCATGATCACCCGTAAAGCGGGTGCGGCGTTGGCGGCGGGCTGCACAATTGTCATTAAACCCGCTGAAGCCACGCCTTTTACCGCGTTAGCGTTGGCCTATTTGGCGCAACAGGCGGGCATTCCCAGCGGTGTCATCAA
>Ga0209487_1004284_pt1 | contig 11008 bp, 10 predicted proteins | sample Poulit2012_FD_187524 | JGI IMG/M metagenome (GOLD analysis project Ga0209487, IMG submission 187524) | Agricultural soil microbial communities from Georgia to study Nitrogen management - Poultry litter 2012 (SPAdes) (version 2) | ecosystem: Environmental > Terrestrial > Soil > Agricultural land... | reverse complement strand
CCCGCCGGTAGGGGGTCTCGACGAAGCCGAAGGGGTTGATCCGGGCGAAGGTCGCCAGCGAGCCGATGAGGCCGATGTTCGGGCCCTCAGGGGTCTCGATCGGGCACATGCGGCCGTAGTGCGACGGGTGGACGTCACGGACCTCCATGGCGGCGCGGTCACGCGACAGGCCACCGGGGCCGAGCGCGTTGAGGCGGCGCTTGTGCGTCAGTCCGGCCAGCGGGTTGTTCTGGTCCATGAACTGCGACAGCTGGGAGGTGCCGAAGAACTCCTTGATGGAGGCGACGACCGGCCGGATGTTGATGAGCGTCTGCGGCGTGATGGCCTCGACGTCCTGGGTGGTCATGCGCTCGCGCACGACGCGCTCCATCCGGGACAGACCCGTGCGGATCTGGTTCTGGATGAGCTCACCGACCGAGCGGATACGGCGGTTGCCGAAGTGGTCGATGTCGTCGGTCTCGACGCGCACGGTGACCTGCTCGCCGTCGTTGTCGACGGTGTACTCCGTCTCGCCCTTGTGGAGGGCGAGGAGGTAGCGCACGGCGGCCTTGATGTCCTCGAGGCGCAGCACCGACTCGCTGAGGTCAGCGTCCGTGCCGAGCTTCTTGTTCACCTTGTAGCGGCCGACCTTGGCGAGGTCGTAGCGCTTGGGGTTGAAGTAGTAGTTCTCCAGGAGGTTGCGGCCGGCCTCGACCGTCGGGGGCTCGCCCGGGCGCACCTTGCGGTAGATGTCGAGGAGGGCCTCGTCCTGGGTGGTGACGTTGTCCTTCTCGAGGGTCTCCAGCAGGACGGGGTAGTCGGCGAACTCCTCGCGGATCTCGCTCTCCGTCATGCCGAGGGCGCGCAGGAAGACGGTGATCGACTGCTTGCGCTTGCGGTCGATGCGGATGCCGACGGCGTCGCGCTTGTCGATCTCGAACTCGAGCCAGGCGCCGCGGGAGGGGATGACCTTGGTGGAGAAGACGTCCTTGTCCGACGTCTTGTCCGGCGTGCGCTCGAAGTACACGCCGGGCGAGCGGACCAGCTGGGAGACGACGACGCGCTCGGTGCCGTTGATGATGAACGTGCCGCGCTCGGTCATCAGCGGGAAGTCACCCATGAAGACCGTCTGCGACTTGATCTCACCGGTCTCGTAGTTGGTGAACTCGGCGGTGACGAACAGCGGAGCAGCGTAGGTGAAGTCCTTCTCCTTGCACTCCTCCGGCGTGTACTTGGCCGGCTCGAAGCGGTGGTCGTTGAAGGAGAGCGACATGGACTGGCCGAAGTCCTCGATCGGGGAGATCTCGGCGAAGATCTCCTCCAGACCCGAGGTCTGCGGGACGTTCTTCTCGCCCCGCTCGACGGCAGCGGCGACGCGGTCGCGCCACGCCGGGTTGCCGAGCAGCCAGTCGAAGCTCTCGATCTGCAGACCGAGGAGGTCAGGGGCCTGGAGCGGCTCCTGGATCTTGGCGAAGGAGACACGGCGCGATGAGAGCCGTGTGGCGATGTCTTCAGCGGTGGGAACAGAAGGGGTGCGCGAGGCAGCCAAAGGGTGTCCTTCCCTGCGAATGGTGTGCACACTGCGCTGCCGGGGTGCTGTCCCGCCGCCACGACGTCCGGTCCTTGGGGCCAGACCGATGGCGGGCAGGCAGAGGCCAGCGCAAAGCGACAGCATACACGCGCGTGCAGGGGCATGTCCAGCGCACCCTCGCGCTGCGGCCCCTGGACCGACGGCGCCCACCATACGCCATCGAGGACGAGGCGGGAAGTACCGGCGTGGCGCCAGCCATACTCTCCCCCTCCCGCTCCCCCGGCGCAACCCGCCCCGGGCTCGTCTGCCGGGCTGCCGAGCCCGCAGTCCCGCGCCCGGGCCGCAGTGCTGCGCTGCGGCCCGACGGCCGGACTGCGGTCTGGGGTGTCAGTGCGGCCGGCCGGCCGGCCTGACCGGCGAGCCCGCAGTCCTGCGCCCGGGCCGCAGTGCTGCGGCCTGACGGCGAGCCCGCAGTCCTGCGCCCGGGCCGCAGTGCTGCGCTGCGGCCTGACGGCCGGACTGCGGTCTGGGGGCGGGTGCGGGTGCGGCCAGCGGGCCGCCTGCGGGGACGACAGCGGCCCGGCACCCTGGTGGGTGCCGGGCCGCTGCGAGCCGTCAGGCCGAGGTCAGTGAGAGGTCACTTGACCGCGACGGTGGCGCCGGCGCCCTCGAGGGCCTCCTTGGCCTTGTCCGCGGCCTCCTTGTCGACGCCCTCGAGAACAGCCTTGGGGGCGGAGTCGACGAGGTCCTTGGCCTCCTTCAGCCCGAGGCTGGTGAGCGCACGGACCTCCTTGATGACCTGGATCTTCTTGTCGCCGATGGACTCGAGGACGACGTCGAACTCCGTCTTCTCCTCCTCGGCGGCGCCTCCGGCGTCACCGCCGGCCGGGGCGGCACCCGCGGCAACGGCGACCGGGGCAGCAGCGGTGACCTCGAAGGTCTCCTCGAACTGCTTCACGAACTCGGAGAGCTCGATGAGGGTGAGCTCCTTGAAAGCCTCGATGAGCTCTTCGGTGCTGAGCTTCGCCATGGTGGGCGTTCCTTCCTGGGTTGTCTGCCCTGTGCTGTCTACTGCGCGGAGCAGGGTGTGGGGATGGTGCCGATGCCTCAGGCGGCGTCGGCGGCCTGCTTCTCGCGCAGAGCCTCGATGGTGCGCGCGGCCTGGGTGGCCGGCGCGGTGAACATGTACGCAGCCTGGTAGAGCGCTGCCTTGAACGCGCCAGCGGCCTTGCCCAGCAGCACCTCACGGCTCTCGAGGCTGGCGAGCTTGTCGACGTCCTCCGCCGACAGCATCCGGCCCTCGAGAATGCCGCCCTTGATGACGAGCTGGGGGTTGTCCTTGGCGAAGTCGCGCAGACCCTTGGCAGCCTCGACGGGCTCCCCGCTCACGAAGGCGATCCCCGTGGGGCCGGTCAGCTGGGACTCGAGCTCGTCGAGACCGGCCTCCCGTGCCGCGATCGTGGTCAGCGTGTTCTTCACGACGGCGTAGCTGGCGGTGTCGCCGAGCGAGCGGCGCAGCTGCTTGAGCTGGCCGACGCTGAGCCCGCGGTACTCGGTGAGCACGACGGCGTTCGCCTCACGCAGCTGCTGCGTGAGCTCGGTGACTGCTGCCACCTTGTCAGGCCTCGCCATGGCCCTCCTTTTCGGTCGTGCCGCCGGTGGGTGAGGGCCGCGAGCAGTAAAAAAGCCCCGCGCAGGGTCTGCACGGGGCACTCGTCCGAGGACGGCGTCTCATGGTTCACCTGCGCTGGCTCCGCTGCTGCGGACTTCGCCCCGTCATGTCAGACGGGAGACCGGCGGTCTTGGGCAACCGACACACTACCGTGCCGCCCGGCCCCGGTCCAAGTCCGGGCCGCCAGGTGTGCCCGAGCCCACAGCGCGCGTGGAGCGGGCACACGACGGGAACCCGACACGATCGGGCCCCACGGGGCACTCCCTGTCCCACCCGGGCGGCGTGGCGCCGGCGTGTCGCGGCGATCGTGTCGGGTCCGGCGCCGGCGGGCAGGGACCCAGCGCCCGGACAGCGCCCCGGGAAGCAGCAGCGCCCCCGGCCGGGTGGGCCGGGGGCGCTGCGGTGCCACTCGAAGGCGTCAGGAGGCGTCCTCGGTGGTGAGGTTGCGGGTGAGCGTGGCGTCGAGCGGGACGCCGGGGCCCATCGTCGTCGAGACGGTCGCCTTGGTGATGTAGCGGCCCTTGGCGGAGGACGGCTTGAGCCGGAGGATCTCGTCGAGCGCCGCGGCGTAGTTCTCCACCAGCTGCTCGTCGGAGAACGAGGCCTTGCCGATGATGAAGTGCAGGTTGGCGTTCTTGTCGACGCGGAACTCGATCCGCCCGCCCTTGATCTCGTTGACGGCCTTGGCGACGTCCATGGTCACCGTGCCCGTCTTCGGGTTGGGCATGAGGCCGCGGGGGCCCAGGACGCGGCCGAGCCGGCCGACCTTGCCCATGAGGTCCGGGGTGGCGACGGCGGCGTCGAAGTCGGTGTACCCGCCGGCCACCTTCTCGATGAGCTCGTCGCCGCCGACCTCGTCCGCACCGGCGGCCTCGGCCTGCGCGGCGCGGTCGCCGACGGCGAAGACGATGACGCGGGCGGTCTTGCCGGTGCCGTGGGGCAGGCTCACGGTGCCGCGGACCATCTGGTCGGCCTTGCGGGGGTCGACGCCGAGACGGAAGGCGACCTCGACCGTCGAGTCGAACTTCGTGGTCGCGCCCTCCTTGGCGAGGCGGACGGCCGCGAGCGGCGCGTAGACCTCGGAGCGGTCGATCTTCTCGGCCGCCTTGCGGTAGTTCTTGCTGCGCGTGGTCATGCTGCTTCTCCTAGGTTGAGCAGGTGTGGTCTGCGGGTCCGCGCGGACCCTGCCACGTGGCGCGCGAGGCGCCTGGAACGGTGGACGCGAGCGTCCGGGCGTCTCAGTCGGAGACGGTGATGCCCATGGAACGGGCGGTGCCGGCGATGATCTTCGCCGCGGCGTCGACGTCGTTGGCGTTGAGGTCGACCATCTTGCTCTCGGCGATCTCGCGCACCTGGGCCTGGGTCAGCGAGCCGACCTTCGCGGTGTGCGGGGTGCCCGAGCCCTTGCCCACGCCGGCCGCCTTCTTGATGAGCTCGGCCGCCGGGGGCGTCTTGGTGATGAAGGTGAAGGAGCGGTCCTCGTAGACCGTGATCTCCACCGGGATGACGTTGCCGCGCTGCGACTCGGTCGCCGCGTTGTACGCCTTGCAGAACTCCATGATGTTCACGCCGTGCTGACCCAGCGCGGGCCCGATGGGGGGCGCGGGGGTCGCGGCGCCGGCCTGGATCTGGAGCTTGATCAGGCCTGCGACCTTCTTCTTGGGAGGCATGTGCGTCCTTATGTTCCTGGGCGTCGGTGACCGCCGACGCCGCCTTGCAGGGCCCGGCACAGCGTTGCGTGCGCCGGGGAGCCGCCCTCCGTCAGATCTTGGCGACCTGGGAGAACGACAGCTCGACCGGGGTCTCCCGGCCGAAGATCGACACGAGCACCTTGAGCTTCTGGGACTCCGGGCTGATCTCGGAGATCGTGGCGGGGAGCGTCTCGAAGGGCCCGTCGGTGACGGTGACGGACTCGCCGACGGAGAACTCGACCTCGATGGGGGCGCGCGCGGCACCGCCACCGGCGTCGGCCTTGGCCGGCTCCTTGGGGGCGAGGGTCGGCGCGAGCATCGAGAAGACCTCGTCCTCGGTCAGCGGCACCGGCTGGTGGGTGTGGCCGACGAACCCGGTGACGCCGGGCGTGTGACGCACCGCGCCCCACGACTCGTCGGTCAGGTCCATGCGGACGAGCACGTAGCCGGGGATCCGCACGCGGCTCACCAGCTTGCGCTGGGAGTTCTTGATCTCGACGACGTCCTCCATCGGCACCTCGACCTGGAAGATGTACTCCTCCATGTTGAGGCTCTGGATGCGGTTCTCGAGGTTCGCCTTGACGCGCTTCTCGTAGCCCGCGTAGGAGTGGACGACGTACCAGTAGCCGGGCAGGGTCCGCAGCTCGCGCCGGAACTCCTCCTCGGGGGAGATCTCCTCGGCCGGCTCGGCGTCCTCGGCGGGCGTGGTGTCCTCGCCTGCCGCCTCGGCCTCCGCCACCGCGGCGGGGCTCTCCGCCTCCGCGCCGGGCTGGGTGCTGGGGGCGTCGTCTGGAACCTCGTCGGGGGCCGTGGGCTCCACGGTCTCCTCAGTCACGAAGGTGCACCAACTTTCTGGTCGTAGTTCAGCCGTGGGGGCGGGTCAGCCGCCGAACACCCACAGCGCCAGGCGTCCGAAGCCCAGGTCGATGACGCCGACGTAGGCCATGATCGCCAGCACGAAGACGATGACGACGACGAAGAACGTGAACAGCTCGTTCCGGGTGGGGCGGACGACCTTCTTCAGCTCGGCGATCACCTGGCGGACGAACAGCGCGATCCGGGCGAAGAGGCCGCGCTTCTTGGTGGCCCCGGCCGGGCCACGGCCGGCACGCTCGGGCTTTCCCGACGTCGTGCTCGCGGACTCACTCACTGGCGTCTTCCTCACTGGTCTCGTTGTCTGGGCCAGGACGCCACGCTGACGTCACTGCTGCAGGGCAGGTGGGACTCGAACCCACAACCGCCGGTTTTGGAGACCGGTGCGCTGCCAATTGCGCCACTGCCCTTTGCGGACCCACTCACCGGACGGCCGCCGACTCCCCACACGAGGTGGGTGGAGCGCACGGTCCAGCCTGGCGGGTGAAGCCACCAGGGATCGAGTGTACGCGTCCGGGAGGGCTTGGTCGAATACGCCGGGCCGTGACCCTCGTCGCGCCGCCTGCCGGCAGGCCCGACGGCGTGCCGCCGGCAGGAGTGTCCCGTGACACCATAGCCGAGTGACTGAGCACATCCAGACCCCGAGCACCCCGTCCCCCACGCGTGTCTCCGCCCGCCTGGCGGCCATCGCCGAGTCCGCCACCCTGGCCGTGGATGCCAAGGCCAAGGCCCTCAAGGCCGCGGGACGCCCCGTCATCGGGTTCGGCGCCGGCGAGCCGGACTTCCCCACGCCGCAGTACATCGTGGACGCGGCCGTCGCGGCGGCACAGGACCCGGTCAACCACCGCTACTCCCCCGCCAAGGGGCTGCCGGTGCTGCGCGAGGCGATCGCCGCCAAGACCCTGCGCGACTCCGGGTACGAGATCTCCCCCGACCAGGTCCTCGTCACCAACGGCGGCAAGCAGGCCGTCTACCAGGCCTTCGCCGCCGTCGTCGACCCGGGTGACGAGGTCCTGCTGCCCGCGCCCTACTGGACCACCTACCCCGAGGCGATCGGCCTGGCCGGCGGCACCGCCGTCGAGGTCGTGGCCGGCTCGGACCAGGACTACCTCGTGACGGTGGAGCAGCTGGAGGCGGCACGGACCCCCCGGACCAAGGCCCTGCTCTTCTGCTCGCCCTCCAACCCGACCGGTGCGGTCTACTCCCCCGAGCAGACGGCGCAGATCGGGCGCTGGGCGCACGAGCACGGCATCTGGGTCATCACCGACGAGATCTACGAGCACCTCGTGTACGACGACGCGCGGTTCACCCCGATCGTGCGGGCCGTCCCGGAGCTCGCCGACACGACGATCGTGCTCAACGGCGTGGCCAAGACCTACGCGATGACCGGCTGGCGCGTCGGCTGGATGGTCGGCCCCTCCGACGTCATCAAGGCGGCCACCAACCTGCAGTCCCACCTCACCTCGAACGTCGCCAACGTCTCGCAGCGGGCCGCCCTCGCCGCGGTGTCGGGCGACCTCAGCGCCGTCGAGACGATGCGCGCGGCCTTCGACGAGCGCCGCCGGACGATGGTCCGCATGCTGCGGGAGATCGACGGCGTCGAGGTGCCCACCCCGCGCGGGGCGTTCTACGCCTACCCGAACGTCGAGGGGCTGCTCGGGCGCACCGTCCGGGGCCGCACCCCGCAGACCTCGGCGGAGCTGGCCGAGATCATCCTCGAGGAGGTGGAGGTGGCCGCCGTGCCCGGTGAGGCCTTCGGCCCCAGCGGCTACCTGCGCCTGAGCTACGCCCTGGGCATGGAGGACCTCGTCGAGGGCATCGGCCGCATCCAGGAGCTCCTGCGCTGACTCCGCTCCCCCTTTGCGTCGAGAGCAGAGCTGTCCCGGGGAGAACTCTGCTCTCGGCGCGAAGGGGGCGGAACTCTCATCTCCGTCTCATGCCCGTCCTCGATACTTGACGGGTGAGACTCCGCCGGCCCCTGACGGTGCGCGCCCGCATCCTCGCGGCCGTGCTCCTGCTCAGCACGCTCGCGCTCGTCGCCGCCGGCGGCACCGCCTGGTACCTGCAACGGCGCATCGTGGACCAGACGATGGAGGAGACCCTGCGGCGCACCGTCACGGAGCTGCGGACGCTGGCCCGCACCGGGGTGGACCCGGACACCGGCGAGCGCTTCAGCGACTCCGACCGGCTGCTGTACACGATGATGAGCCGCGAGGTGCCCGCCACCAACGAGGGGATGGTGGCCTTCCTCCAGGACAACCTGCGCTACCAGACGCGGGACATCGGGGTCCCGCTCGCCCAGGACCCCGAGCTCGTCCATGCCGTCTCCGACGCGTGGCAGTACGACACCGTCGTCATCAGCCACCTCGAGACCGCCCAGCGGGAGTACCTCTACGCGGCCGTGCCCGTCCAGGTGGGTGACTCCACACCCGGTTCCATCGTGCTGGCCTTCGACCGCGGCGCGGAGCAGGCCGACCTCGCCGCGACCTTCCGCACCTACGCCGTCGTCGCGGCAGCGTCGCTGGCGCTCCTGGCGGTTGCCGCGTGGATGATCTCCGGCCGCCTGCTGCGGCCGCTGCGCATCCTGCGGGCCACGGCCGACCAGATCAGCGACACCGACCTCTCCCGTCGCATCCCCGTGGCGGGGCGGGACGACCTGTCCGACCTCGCCCGCACCTTCAACGACATGCTCGAGCGGTTGGAGACCGCCTTCCGCTCCCAGCGTCAGCTCCTCGACGACGCCGGGCACGAGCTGCGCACCCCGATCACCATCGTCCGCGGGCACCTGGAGCTCATGGACCCGGCGGACGAGCAGGACGCGACCGAGACCCGCGAGCTGGCCCTGCGCGAGCTGGACCGCATGCACCGGCTCGCCGACGACCTCGTCCTGCTCGCCAAGTCGGAGGCGCCGGACTTCGTGCGGACCGAGCCGACGCAGATCGGCCCACTGCTCGACAACATCCTCGACCATGCTCGCCAGCTGGGTGACCGGCAGTGGCGGGTGACCGAGCGGGTGGAGGCCGTCGTGGCGGTGGACCGGCAGCGCGTGGCGCAGGCCATGTTCCAGCTGGCCGCCAACGCCGTGAAGTTCTCCGACGACGGCAGCACGATCCACCTCGGTGCCGGCCTGCACGACGACGAGGTCGCCCTGTGGGTGCAGGACGAGGGCATCGGCATCGACCCGGACGCGCAGAACCGGATCTTCGACCGGTTCGCCCAGGTGACCGGGCCGCGCGGGCGGCCGGCCGGCGGCTCGGGCCTGGGGCTGTCCATCGTCGCCGCGATCGCCGCCGCCCACGGGGGCCGCGTCACGGTGGATTCCGAGCCCGGGCAGGGCTCACGGTTCACCCTGCTGCTGCCGGCGCCGGGCGTCCACCGGGACATGACCGACGACGAGATCATCGTCGACCCCGACGAGCTCGCCGTCGGACAGGCAGACCAGGACGGAGCACGCTGAGGGATGTCACAGATTCTCATCGCCGAGGACGAGGTCGGGATCTCCTCGTTCATCACCAAGGGCCTGCGCGCCGCGGGCTACGCCTCCACGGCCGTCACCACGGGCCAGGAGGCGCTGGTGCTCGCCCAGGGCGGGGACTTCCAGCTCCTCGTCCTCGACATCGGGCTGCCGGACATGGACGGCTTCACCGTCCTGCGCAGGCTGCGCGCCACCGGCTCGACGATGCCCGTCATCATCCTCACCGCCCGCACCTCGGTGGACGACACCGTCGCCGGCCTGGAGGGCGGGGCGGACGACTACATGCCCAAGCCCTTCCGCTTCGAGGAGCTGCTCGCGCGCATCCGGCTGCGCCTGCGGGCCGGTGAGCAGGCCGGGCAGGACGCCACCGTCCTGTCCTTCGGGGACCTGTCCCTGGACCTGCGCACCCGGCACGCCGACGTCGCCGGCACGGAGGTCGAGCTCTCCGCCCGGGAGTTCTCGCTGCTGGAGACCTTCCTGTCCCACCCGGGCCAGGTGCTCAGCCGCGAGCAGCTCCTCGACCGGGTCTGGGGATACGACTTCGACCCGGGCTCGAACGTCGTGGACGTCTACGTGCGCTACCTGCGCAAGAAGGTCGGCGCGGAGCGGATCGTCACCGTGCGCGGCATGGGCTACCGGCTGGTCGACGTCACCCGCTGAGCGCAGCGACGAGAAGGGCCCGGTACCACGGGGGTGCCGGAACCGCTGAGCGCGGTGCACGAACGCGAGCGGCCCGGCACCACGTGGGTGCCGGGCTACTCGGTGTCGCGCTGCTCAGTCGGCCGAGTCTGCCGAGGCGGGGCTCCGGGGGCTCTCGGGGGACACGGGGCTGTCCGCGGTGTCCGGGGAGGCCGGGCTCGCGGGCGAGGCCGGCGACGCCGGGCTGTCCGCGGTGTCCGGGCTGGCCGGGGACGCCGGGGTGTTCGGCGAGGCCGGGGTGTCCGGCGAGGCCGGCGAGGCCGGCGAGGCCGGCGTGTCCGGCGTCGCAGGACTTTGCGCGGACCGCGGGCTCTGCGCGGACTGCGCGCTCTGCGCCGACTGCGCGCTCAGCGCGGTCTGGGCCGTGACCGCGGACCCGGCCGTGGGGGACGCCGGGTCGGTGGCACGAGCGTCGGCAGACGCCGTCCGGCCCGCCTCGCTGCCCACCGCGGGCTCCTCGGGCGCCTGCTCCGGGGCTGCGACGTCGATGCCCGGACCCGCGGCTGCGGCCGGCTCGTCCGCGGTCGCGCTGATGACGCTGCCGCCGAGCACCGCGACGGCGCCCAGTGCACCGGTGACCACCCATGGTTTGCGTGAGTTCATCGTCCGTCTCCTGTCCGTGTGTCGTCAGCTCCTGACTGACTCCTACTCAACACACCGCAGGTGAGACGGTGAGGAGGCGGTGATGAGTTCTCTCTCATCAGTCGCCGGAGTCGGCCGACGGCGCGCTGGCGGCGGAGTCGGGCGAGTCCGGGGTGTCTGCGGACACGGGCGTCGGGGCGCTCACCGGGGTCGGGGCGCTCACCTGCTGCGGGACCGGCTCGGCGCGCCTCTCCGCCGTTGCCCGGGGCCGCGCCTGCGGGGCGGGCGCCTGGGAACGCGCCTCCTGCGTGGGTGCCTGCGTCGTCGTCGACGCCCGAGCGCGCTCCTGGACCGGCGCCGCGTCCGCCGACGGCGCCGTCGTCGCCGTCGTCGCGCTCCTCGGCTCCGGGGACGCCGGGTCGGTGGCTCGGGCGTCCGGGGTGGCCTCCGGCACCGGTGGGGCCGTCTCCGGCGCGTCCACCCGGACGGCCGGCATCGTCGTGGTC
>Ga0209487_1004283_pt1 | contig 11010 bp, 7 predicted proteins | sample Poulit2012_FD_187524 | JGI IMG/M metagenome (GOLD analysis project Ga0209487, IMG submission 187524) | Agricultural soil microbial communities from Georgia to study Nitrogen management - Poultry litter 2012 (SPAdes) (version 2) | ecosystem: Environmental > Terrestrial > Soil > Agricultural land... | reverse complement strand
CTGAATGCCCCCAGCCCTGCAGCCACAGCCGGGCTGGCGATTGGGGATGAGATTGTAAAGCGGGCAGAAAAAACGTTTGCTCTATAAGTAGTAGCAGGGAGCGATCAGGGCCGGTTTGCACCCACGGAAGCCTGTCCTGACCAGAGAAGGATATCGCGGAAGTGGATTCAGGTTGCATGCCATTAGAAAAAGTTGCCGGCTTCGGGTTGAAAGGAAACATATTTCGGCTTACACTACCAGCCTGACCTCCAAATGAATGAATCCAGGATATTGTGTCTGCTATACATACCGATACACTGACCCGAAGACTTTACGCCACAGACGCCTCCATGTATGAAGAGATTCCGGAAGGCGTTTCTTTCCCGCGAAATCTCCACGATATCCAGAGCCTGGTAAAACGGTCCATCGAAGAAGGGTTTTCCATTACCGCACGAAGCGCCGGCACCAGTCTGGCAGGCCAGGCAACAGGATCAGGTGTGATTATGGACGGCTCGCGCTACATGACCACCATTCTGGAGATGGATGCAGAAAACAGAACAGCTACGGTGCAGCCGGGTGTGATCAGAGATACGCTGAATCTGGAAGCCTCCCGGTTCAACCTGCAGTTTGGCCCCGATACGGCAACGACCAATCGCTGTATGCTGGGAGGCATGATCGGGAATAATTCCTGCGGCTCTTTCTCTATTAAATACCAGACGACGAGGGAGCATCTGCTTGAAGTGGAGGCGGTGTTGAGCGACGGCTCCACCGCCCGGTTCAAGGCACTCCAACCAGAGGAGCTGGAGAAGAAGAGTAAGTTGCAAAATCTGGAAGGCCAGATCTACCGGCAGATGCTGGATCTGCTAAAAAAAAATAAGGAAACCATTCTCCGGAATTTCCCCCACCCTGAAATAACCCGGCGGAATACAGGGTATGCGATTGACCGGCTCTGTGAAATGGACCCCATCACGCCCGGAGGGCGTCCGTTCAATCTTGCGGAGCTGTTGTGCGGAAGCGAAGGGACTCTGGCGATCACCGCCTCTGCAAAGGTAAACCTGGTACCTCTGCCAAAGAATAAAATCCTTCTGATTCCTCAGTTTACCAATTTACATGAGGCGATGCTTGCAACCGTAGAAGCTGTCCGGTACGGCCCTTCGGCTGTAGAGCTTGTGGACGATATTATCCTGGATGCGACCAAAGGTAATATCGAACAGAAGCGAAATCGTTTTTTTCTTGCCGGTGAGCCAAGATGCATTCTGATCATAGAGTTCGAGGGGGAATCCGCAGAGGAGATTCACTCAAAAGCAGAACAGTTGTCTGAAAAACTCATGGAGATGGGCCTGGGGTATGAACAGAGGGTCGTATCGGATAGAGAGAAGATGGCACAGGTCTGGAATCTGAGAAAGGCAGGACTGGGATTGCTGATGGGGCTCGGTAGTGAGAATCGGTCCCCCACTTTTGTGGAGGACACAGCGGTACGGGTTCAGGACCTGCCCGATTTTGTGAAGGATTTCAAAAAGATTCTGGCCAGGTATGAAACCAGATGTGTTTTTTATGCACACGCATCTGTGGGAGAGCTCCATTTGCGCCCTATTGTGGATACCAAGAGTGAAGAAGGCGTTCGGATCATGAAAGAGATGGCCATGGATGTAGCCTTGCTGGTGAGAGAATACCGGGGATCTCTTTCGGGCGAGCATGGGGATGGCCGTGCCCGCGCACCATTTATTGAGACCGTCCTGGGAAGTGAAGTGATGCCTCTGCTTCGTCAGGTGAAAGAGATCTGGGATCCGTACTACCGGTTCAATCCCGGTAAAATTCTGGATCCTGCCCCGATGGACAGTGATCTGAGGTACTCTCCCGACTACCGCCAACCAGAGGTCAAAACGGAGTTTAACTGGAGAAAAGAGGGGGGATTTCCCGCCGCTATTGAGCAGTGCAACGGTGCAGGAGTGTGCCGTAAACTGGCAACTGCCGGAGGAACAATGTGCCCCTCCTACCACGCAACGCGTGAAGAGAAGGACTCCACACGTGGCCGTGCAAATCTTTTCCGTCAGCTGTTCGCCGGAAAAGAAGCAGACGCTTTCCGGTCGGAGGATCTGAAAGAGGCACTGGAGCTCTGCCTTAGCTGCAAGGCGTGTAAAAGCGAATGCCCTGCCAATGTGGATATGGCGAAGATGAAGGCGGAATTTACCCATGGCTGGCATAAAGAGCATGGATCTACGGTAGCGGACTACTTCTTTGGGCATCCGGAGAAGTTCTACCCGGTTGCTTCTCTGTTTCCCGGGGCGGTGAACTTTATGAGCAGCCGGAAGGGAGTGAAAAGGCTCGTTGAAAGGGCAGCAGGTATCGACAGTCGGAGAGAGTTGCCTCAATTTGCCCCGCAGACGTTTGAGAGGTGGTACAAAGTGTATGGGAGCGAATGGCAGGTACAGGCCAGCCGGCAAGTGGTCCTGCTGGTGGATATCTTTACCAATTACCATGAACCGGAAATTGCTATCGCAGCCTTAAAGGTACTCACTCACCTGGGTTATCAGGTGGTCATGCCGGGTGTCTGGCCCACGGGACGCCCCCAGATTTCTAAAGGGTTTCTGGAGGAGGCAAAATCAATCGCGGAAAAGAATATCCGGAGGTTTGGAGCCTTTGCAGAGATGGATATTCCTATTGTTGGCCTGGAGCCGAGCGAGATCCTTACACTTCGAGATGAATATGTGGACCTGTGCGATGATGAGAGTGTTCAATTGGCAGAAAAAATAGCGGCGAAATCTTTTCTTTTTGAGGAGTTTCTCTATACTGAACTCGCCGCTGGCAACATCCAAAAGATTGGCAACCATAGAAAAATCTATATTCACGATCATTGCCACACAAAAGCCCTGGTCGGCAGCTATTCTGCAGTGGAAATGTTTAAACAGTTTGGTTTCGAACCGGTTGAGTTGAAAACGGGCTGCTGCGGCATGGCCGGTAGTTTTGGCTACCAGAAGGATAAATATGAGGTCTCTATGAAAGTGGGTGAACAGACTCTCTTTCCGATGCTTCGGAATTTACCGCAGGATGCGGTTGTCTGTGCTCCGGGCTTTTCATGCAGACATCAGATTTCAGACGGAACGGATCGAAAGGCTAACCACCCTGCGGTTATTCTTGCCGGCGCGCTCTAAGGCGGGGGGAGCAGATTTTGAACGTGTCGTGTAGCCTGCGTACCTCACAGAATTGACCTCGTGTGCTACGTTTTTTGTGACCGGCTTGTCAGAAGAGTGGGTGCGCCCGGCGTGAAGTGCCTCCGGCCGATGGTGATCTTTGTCAGTCAGAAGCCGTATCTGTCTGCTCATTCCAACGTAACTCTCATCTCCGGATGATGGCAGGGTCATTGGAGATTTTGCGACAGCTGGATGTACTCTCTCGTCATCTGAGTTGACGAATGGTCCTCATCAAAGTTCTGCAAAAAGATATCAAGAGCCCGGTTCAGATGTTCCAGGGCCAAAGGTTCCTTTTTTTGCATTAAATATAATTTACCCAGCTCCCTGTGATACTCCCCGACTCTGTAATGTGATTCAGGATAGTGCTGCTGGAAAAGTTTCCCTGCTTTCGTGAAAAAACTCTCCGCCTCTAAAAAGTTACCCATTTCGCGATGCACCATGGCAAGCCTGTTAAGATCAAGGGCGATCTCGGCATGCTCTTCGCCATAAATTGTGGTATCAATGTCCACCACCCGTTCAAAATAGACCAAGGCATCAGAGTATCTCTCCATCGTGTAGAGCAGGGCTCCCATGTTGTAATACCCGATGCCGAGATTCGCACTGTATTCAGGTAAGATAAGCTCCTTGATTCGAATGGATTCAGCATGGAGCTCCTCTGCCTTTTCCAGATCTCCAAGATCTTGAACAGCCAATGCATAGTTATTGAGAGCCTGACTGTAGCTGTAGCTCTGTTTGCCAAAAATAATCTCATGAATTTCTAACTGTTTCTCCGTGTGATGAAGTGCTTTTTCTATCTCGCCCAGGGTTCTGTAGTTGATGGCCAGCCCTCCATGTATATTCGCTGCATACGAACTTATTCCTCCGTAAATCTGTTCCATTAGCGAAAGTGCCCGGAGCATATATGTTTCTGCCTCCCGGTGCCGGCCCATGGTTCTGTAGAGAGTTCCCAGTTTGCTGACATTTGAGGCTACATTGTAATGGAGGCTGTCATAGACTGATTCATAAAATCTGGTAGAATGCCTGAGCATCTCTTCAGCCTCTTCGAAATTCTGAAGACGGATATTCAGATCGGCTAGGTTACTGAGTGTATTGTATCGGGGTACAGTCTCAGCATACCCCCCCGCAAGATAGTGCTTTTCTGCTTTCTCGAGCATCATTTTAGCTTTTTCGAATTCTCCACGTTTACCTAGGATAAATCCGTATATACCATATCTGTTAGCCAGGTCCAGATCGGTTGCATTCTCCGCCCGTTGGGTGACCTGCAGGGCCTCTTCGATATAAATTTGAGCCTGCTCGAGGCTGTCTGCCTTTTCCATCAGACTTGCAAGAGATGCGAGGGCCGAAGAGTATTCGATACTGTTTTTTCCGAATGTTTCAATGGTCTGATCCAGTGAAAGCATATACGCCTGATATGAATTTTCGTAATCCTCGATATTAAGAAGAGTAAAGCCAATGGCAGACGCGAGCTCAGTGTATACTTCAGGGTTCTGTTCAATATTCTCCCTGACCTGTTCAAGACCCAGGACCATCGCCTCACTCACAGTGAGGTCTACTCCGGCAAACACAGATGCTCTGGGGTTGTTTACCGAAAAGATATCGATCATCAGGTTTTTGATCTGACTCACCTTCTCAGCCTCCGCTTTTGCCAGGTCGTGTTCATACCTCAGCTGCTTCAGATGATAGAACGTGGCTCCCGTCATTACAACCGAAAGAAGCAGGGTGACTCCGATCCGGAGTGAATTTCGCTGAATAAATTTTTTCGCCCGGTACTGAATGGTGCCTTTGCGAGCAGCTACAGGGCGTTTCATCATGTAATTTTTGATGTCTTCCTGCAGGTGAATGACCGAACTGTATCTGTCCGCCGGATTTTTTCGGATCGCTTTTAAAACAATGGCCTCCAGATCTCTGGAGACCGGGCCGATTGCACTTTTCTGAATCTGTGAGGGGCGTACCGCCTCTTCGTGCAAGATAGCATGGCGAACCTGCTCCAGCGAGTTTGTCTTAAGGTCAAACGCTTTCTCATCAGTAATTAAAGAGTAGAGCAGCAGGCCAAGTCCGTAAATATCGGTTCTGACCGTGGATTCATTTGTCAGAAACTGTTCGGGAGCGGAGTAATTCAGACTGCCCAGAAAGTGGCCCTCACGGGTTATATCGGGATTTTGCAGCTCCTTCTCGGGCGTGAGAAGCTTGCCGATTCCAAAATCTGTTACTTTCACATCTCCTTCCGTGGTAACGAGGATGTTATCCGGCTTCAGATCCCTGTGCACCACCAGACGGGAGTGAGCATGCTCAACAGCTTCACAGATCTGGAGAAAGAGTTCGATGCGGGCGTTTAGTTTCAGCTCGTTCTTCCGGCAGTAATCCTGAATGGGGGACCCTTTTACAAATTCCATGATCAGGTAAGGAGTGTTATCCTCTGTAATACCCCCGTCGAGAAGCCTGGTGATATTGGGATGCTCCAGCCTGGAGAGGATGACCTTTTCCTGATTAAACCGTTCTCGTAAATAGAGGGAGTAGAATCCGCTCCGAAGAAATTTAACTGCTACTTTCTGTTCGAACTGGCCGTCTTCCCTCTCGGCCAGGTAGACAGCACCCATTCCTCCTTCACCCAGCAGCTCTTTAATGACCCACGGGCCAATTCGTTGCCCGATGATATGATCCAGGCTGTCAAGACCGAGCTGTGACAATACCTCCTGATTAAAGAGGTCTGGACGGATGGTACCCGACTCCAGAAAGGACTCTTTTTCAGCTTTTTCGATATAGGTGAGATATTCCAGGGTTTCCCGGAGCAGCTCCGTGTCAGAACCGCACCTCTCCCTGATAAATGGAATCCTCTGGCCCGATTCCAAATCAAGTGCCTGGTTGATCAGGGTATCTATCTGAACCCAGTATTGAGACATGTGGACTCTGTTAGATTATCAATAAGAGCCTGTTTAAGGGGAAGGCGCATCGCCCAATCAACTGCTGAATGCGCTGCTTAATACCGCGATACTCTCCTCTACTGCTTCTGCGTTGTCTGCATGGCCTTCAAACTCTATCGAAATGTAACCTTTGTAACCAGCATCTCCCAGAATCCGGGCAATTCTGGGGTAGTCCAGATCGAGAGTATAGTAGCGGCCGCCTCCATAATAGGTCTTGGCTTGTACAAATACCGTATAGGGAGCCAGCATTTCTATCTGGTCGTAAGGGTCTTCCAGAAAATTACCGGTATCCAGCAGGACCCGTAACCAGGGGGAGTCCACGGCATGCATCAGCCTGAGAAGGCCCTCAGCGGTTCGGGTAAGCCCCCAGTGATTTTCAAGCCCCAGCATCACGCCGTGCTCTTCAGCAACCGGCACGATCTGTTCCAGTGCATCGACACACCACTGAAATGCATCTTCCTCTGTATACCCTTCGATAGGCGGCTCTTCACCGCGAAGGTCCATTAATTCCGAGAACGATCCGGTTGTTCCCCAGCGCCCTGTACTGATCCGGATACAGGGAATTCCCATGTCATGAGCCAGCCGTATAAATCGTTTTGTGTCTTCAATACTTTCTTGACGTGCTTCCGTGTCGGGATTGAGAAAACGCTGGTGGGTAGAGAGGCAGTTGAGATGCACTCCATGAATGAGTGCGTGCTTTTTCAAGGCTTTTATGTAATCCGGATCTTCGCTCTCCATCTGCCGGTGCAGGACATCGACCCCTCCTACCCCCAACCGGGAAGCTTCTTCAATCACGTGCTGTATGGGTACAAGTTCTGGATAGAAGTGCCAATAGGAATAGGTTGAGATTCCCAGCCTGACTCTGGAAGCGGAGATATCATCCCGACTTGAGGGCCTGCTGGAGAGTGAAGTAACCGGGATCAGGGTGCCGGCCACAGCAGCCGCAGATATTTTTTTCAGGAAAGATCGGCGCTCATTGATTAGATTCGTTGCCATAACAGAAATAGGAATTTTGGTTACTGTAACTATGTCAATGCACGATGCGTGCCAAAGAGTATGATAACATCAATGCCTATAATATCAAATGCCTGTCAAAAAAACAGATTTTTAAATTTGGGGCTTCTGAAGAGACTTGCTTCTATATCCCCTCCTGATACAGGGAATGAGGCACGATACGTCCTATTCGTTTTTTTTAAAAATTTGCACTTTCGGTTGAGCTGATCGAACTCTTCTTTACGCATTGCCAAATGTCGTTTAACTGTCCCCTGTAGTGCCCGGGATCCCCGTCCGCCTTGCCACGGGCTAACCATGAAAAATATTTGATACTTGCTGATGAGACACTATCTATCTACAAATAAAACCCTTCTGATGCTCACGATGTGCCTTTTGTTTGCCTATGGGTGCTCCTCCTCCGCAACAGGCCCTGATAATCAGGGCGTGATCGATGAGAGCGGAGTGAAGGCAGAACTGGGAGATCAAACAGTCCTTATTCCCGGGCACGTCATTGAAAGCGGACTGCGAAATGCGGATGAGGAGAAACACACATATACCTTTGATGCGGATGTGCTGTCCGGAGCAGGCCTTGAGCTGGAGAGAAATGGAATACTGCTTCTGGAAAAGAAGGCTTTAAGAAGAATTACGTCGGTCTCGGAGAGTGACGGCCAGATTACGGTAACCACTAGCGATGATGTGACTCTTGAAGAAGCTTTTAAAGAGCTGGATCTGAAAGTGGCTGAACCGCTTCGCTTCACTCCCGCTGTGGTAGAAAAATCGGTGATGGAGTTTCAGGGCAAACAATTTACACCCAGCCATGCGGAGGATGGCACTGCCAGCTGGGAGTATCAGGTGGGCGCTTACAAGGTCAGCGGCTCTGTGCAGGCCCAGGGCTCCCGTGCCGTGGTTAAACTTGTCATGCATAAAGAGATGAATCCCGGAGGCGTGGCCTTTTCTACAGAAGCGGTGATACAAGAGATGAGCGGGAATCTGAATGTGCAGATCAGGGATCACAAGACGCAGAGCTTCAGCTTCTCCAATCCGGGTATGGAGGGTAAAGTTGAGATGAGTTTAGCCGCAGCCGGAGGAGGCGAAGATCCGGAGTTCGGATTTGGCCCGCTGACCATGTTCCAGTTTGTGTTTGCAGTGGGCCCCGTCCCTGTAAGGATTGTAGCAAAAGTGCAGACAGTCGCCAGATTAACGGTACATTCACAAGCGTCAGCAACGGCCAAATCAACGATCAGTTACAGTGGAACAGCCGGCGTCTCTTTTGATGGCACGAAATACAGTACGGTTGTGGGCGGGGGCCTGGAGCTGCCACTTTTTGGGGCAAGTGAAGGAGATTCAGCCCCTAGTGGATTCGATGCATACAATGTGGATACTCAGTATGGTTTTACCGCGCCGGTAATAGAGGTGCAGCTATTCGGAAATATCATTGTTCCTTTCATCAGGCCTGAGTTCTATATCGGGTCCTCCTTTCGCTGGGCACCGATCTGTAAGAATGTGCATGTCAGGTATGGGGTAACCGGCGGGGTTGATTTGAGGTTTCTGGGCCGTAGCCTTGCCAGCCGGGACGTGATGAGTATCGTGGATGAGGTGCGTAAGGACGGGTTTTCCAACGTGGAGGGTTGTCGTGAGCATTACGACAATGCGAAGATGATTCCGGAAGCGGGACGCTACCCCGGAGAGATCACGTTTGGAGGAATGTAATACAGCAGGATCCTCAATTTCTCATTCGGCTCTGTTCGATCAGTTCCCTGGCACTGCGCAGGGCCGAATCGGTGATCTGTTCACCGCTCATCAGGCTGGCTACCTCCTGAATGTGCTCTTCACTTGTCAGGGGCAGGATTCGGGTGGTTGTTCGGGCGTCCTTCTCATTTTTCTCAACTCTGTAGTGCTTGTGGGCCTGACTTGCGATTTGTGGTTGATGAGTAATGGCGATGATCTGGCAGTGTTCCGAGAGGGTTCTCATCACTCTTCCTACCTTTTCTGAAATGCTGCCACTGATTCCTGTATCGATCTCATCAAAGATCATAACCGGCAGGTGGTGCTCTTTGGCGAGTATAGACTTCAGGGAGAGCATGACCCGGCTGATCTCTCCCCCTGACGCAATCCGGGCCAGGGGCTTCGGTTCTTCCCCCTTGTTGGTGGAGATGTAGAACCGCACCTCATTGCACCCATCCGCTGTGCAACCTATTTTTTTGCCGTCAAGCTCAAACCAGCCGTCAGAATTTTCTATCCAGGAAATTCTGGCCTCAAATTTTCCATGAAGGATACCCAGCTCACGAAGGGACCTTGCAATCTCCCCGGAGAGCTTCACCCCGACCCGCTCCCGTTCCCGGAAGAGTGCCACCGCACACTGCTTTACCTTTTCCGCCTGATTTTCAATTTCCTTATTCAGATGGCTGGTTTCGGCATCCAGATTTTCAGCTTGGCTGAGCTCATTTTTTATCTCTTTGTAGTAGGCCAGAATCTCCCCGATATTTTTCATGTACTTTTTTTGTATCCGGTTGAGTTCTGATTGCCGTTTTCTTAACTCCTCGAGCCGCTGCGGATTGAATTCGATCCTGCTTCGGTACCGTTCGGCAAACTGAATGGTCTCCTGCAGGCTGATCCGTGCCGTGGTCACCTCCTGCAAGTAGGTCTCAAAATCAGGTTCGATTCGGGCCAGATCTTCCAGGTTCAATTTTATATCGTTCAACATCTCAATCAGCCCCGTTTCTGCCCTTTCATCGATCGTGGCAATAGCGGAAGCTTTTTGATCCAGCTCTTCCGCATTGTCAAGGAGATTCATTTCTGCAATCAACGCTTCCTCTTCCTCCACATCGAGCCGGGCATCTTCAATCTCTTTCACCTGAAACTGGTAGAGTTCGGTTTTTTCCCGGAGTTCCGCTTCCCTCTTCTTCAGGTTGCGCAGCTCCTTCTGAAGAGCTAACATTTTTTGGTACTCTTTTGAATAGGCTTCCAACGCTGGTTGAACCGATTCAAACTGATCGATCACTCCGAGATGGTTCTCTTCATCCAGGAGCTGCTGATGATCGTGCTGCCCGTGCAGGTCCACAAGATGATTTCCAGCCTCCTTCAAAACGGAAATGTTGACCGGGGTATCATTGATAAATGCACGGCTTCCAGATTGACGTATCTCCCTGCGAAGGATCAGTTCATCCCGGTACTCCACGGCATGCTCTTCCAGGAACGGTTTCAGCCACTCTCCCGGCCCTGCTGCAATCACTGCCTCGGCGATCGCCTTGTCTGCGCCATGACGGATCATGTCGGTATCCGCCCTCTCTCCCAAAATCATGTTGAGGGCTCCTATGATGATCGACTTACCTGCTCCAGTCTGTCCGGTCAAGACATTCAAGCCAGCCTCAAAGTGAACTTCAAGTTCATCAATGAGAGCAAAATTTTTTATAAATAATGATTTTATCATCTGACTTTCTTGATATAAGAGATTGTTCGTTTTAAATAAGAGGAGAGGTTCTATGCACTGTACTCACCTTTAAAGTAAACATCCTTCACTACTTTTAAAACAGACATAACAAAGATAAGGTGGAATGAGAAAACTTTCGGCAACAGTGTGAACAGAACGCCGGCGCAGAGAATTGCCCGGCCTGATGCCGGAGGGTGGGATCGTCCCGGTTGAAATAGGAATAGATGCTCTTTTCTAATTTCCGTAATTTAATGGTTCATATTCAATGCCTGCAAACGATTCAAGATGCTGCAGGGAATCAGAAAGGTGAGATCATGACAAGAAAAAATACCGGCAATGTGATAAATAAAAAAGAGTTCCAATTCAGGGACCGGCTGATCAAGGGAATTGAAGCAGAAGGCCGCTTCAAAGTCAGTGTTGTGAAAACAACAGAAGTTGTACGGACAGCCCAATTGAATCACAATCTCTCTCTTCTCAACACCCTGTTACTGGGAAG